>Ga0302274_10003089_pt1 | contig 14952 bp, 11 predicted proteins | sample III_Bog_N2_1_FD_198755 | JGI IMG/M metagenome (GOLD analysis project Ga0302274, IMG submission 198755) | Peat permafrost microbial communities from Stordalen Mire near Abisko, Sweden - III_Bog_N2_1 | ecosystem: Environmental > Terrestrial > Soil > Wetlands > Peat | place: Sweden: Abisko...
CCAGCAAAATTGCCGCAAAAAGTCTGCGGCATTACATTAAAAACTTTTGCCAGTTTAGCTCAGTGGTAGAGCAACGGTTTTGTAAACCGTAGGTCGTCGGTTCAACCCCGACAACTGGCTCCATTTTTTGTTGCTTGAATAGCAGCAGGTTAGGCTTGTCGGAGTGGCCACTGTCAGTGAAAGTGTCAGTAAACTGGCGAGTGCAAACGCAACTCGCCAGAATTCGGCACAACTTCACTGAAACTCGCCCACAACGCCTTAACGCGTTGCTGATGGAAGGATTTACGATTCATGACTTGAAAGGCAATGTCATGAAAAATCGTTTCGTATTATTCCGCCGCGGGGGAGTTTTCTATTGTGAAGACACGACCACCGGCAAACAATCCAGCCTGCGCACCAAGGACGAAGCAGAAGCCAACACGCTGCTTCACGCCAAAAATGAATCGTTCCGGCAACCGGTGATCAATCTTCAGATTGCCCGCACCTATTTGACAGCTTGTGATCCGGCCCTGTCCGCGCGCACCTGGCAACACGTCATGGAGCAAATCATTTCAACCAAGCAGGGACCAACCCGCGAGCGCTGGGAATTTGCCAGCCGCGACAAAGCCTTTGATTTGATTCGCCACCGCAAACTGGTTGAAACCACCGCAGAGCAATTTTTGGCCGTGCTTAAATCCGGCACGGTCTCGACGAATGTTTATTTGCGCCGCGCCCATAATTACGCGCTTGGTTTGAATTGGCTGCCGTGGCCGGTGCTGCCGAGGAATCATTGGCCGCAGGTGGAATACAAGGACAAGCGCGCCATCACCCTTGAAGAGCATGAGAAAATTATCCAGCGCGAGCGTAATCCGGCGACGCGTGCGTTTTTCCAATTGCTCTGGCATTTGGGCGGCTCGCAGTCGGACGTGGCGAACTTGACCGCCGAGAACATTGACTGGCGAAATCGCACCGTTGCTTATCAGCGCAACAAAACGGGAGTTGCCGCCACAATTTCTTTCGGGGACGAAGTCGCCAACATTTTGAAAACCTTGCCGGAAAGCGGCCTGTTATTTCCGGCGCTGGCCCGAATTCACGAACGACATCGCGCCAAACTTTTTATCAAGCGGCTCGCGACCGTCGGCATCAGTGGCGTTTCCTTGCACTCGTATCGTTACGCATGGGCCGAGCGTGCCAAGCAAGCCGGCTATCCCGAACGGTTCGCCATGCACGCCCTCGGGCACAACAGCAAAGCGGTTCACCGGGCCTACGCCAAAAACGCACAGATCACCTTGCCGCCGTTGGAAGAATACGAAAAGAGAATGAAGGCCAACGGAGAAATTTCACTGGCCACATCGTTCGCGAATTAAACGAACGCTGCCGGAAGCAATTCAGCAGGCGCAGCCTGACCGTTCGGCAAACTAATTGCCGCACGGCTTTTCTTGCTGGCGTTTTGCTTTTGCCAATGCTGGTAGATGGTCGCGGACATGCGCACCAGCCAGTTGCGGTCTTTCGTGGATTCGAGCAGATCAACCGTGGCAAAAAACTTGATGCCATTCGCGGGCGGATTACCCAGCGGTTTGAGCAGCTTGGCGGCGACGAGCGCGGGAATGTCATGTGGCTGGCAGTTTAACACCCACGCCGCTTGCTCCGCCGTGAGGCGGGCGGGCAGTTGGCCGAGCAGCATCAAAAATCTATGTTGGTCATCGCGCATCTTGGTTGGCGGTAAACGGTCAATCGGATTTGGGCATAGGAATTCTACAAGGAGCCTTAGCCGGGGGTCAGCGGGCGGGCGCTCCGCGCCCGCCCACCGACCCCGCGGCCAAGGAATCCATTTAATTTGACACGCGCCACAATCGCTTTGGCGTTTTATCGGCAACTTCCATTGGCGGATTGTCAGCCAGCGCTCTGTTGGTTCCACCGTGGGCCGCTTTACACCCCTCTCAGGGGTCGAGTCCTCTTAGGCCGGAACCGCACTGACCATGCCCGCAGTTGCCGAGGCTGTCTCATCGCAAAAGCTACTCACCACGAGAACCGACGGCGGTTAAACCTCGTCGCTTTGGCCACCAGCCCGTTTTTTCATGTGTCCAAACCGCCGCGTCTCTCCCCACTCGAATCAATGCCCGTTATGAGGCGGATCACTGAATCGGAGAGCGTCACGTCCAGCGCCAGGTTGTATTTCGACAACTCATACGCATTTGCCCCAAGGCATTTGCAGATGTATTCCGCTCCGGCTTGTGAGCGGTCATACCGGCGCACGTCTATCCTTGCCCCACCCGTCGAACGCTTCCACAGCCATTCGCCGTAGTGACACAAAGACTCATAATTTCGCGTATTAGTCCCACCGACCAGACAGTGGAGGTGGAACCGTCCATTTTTCTCACCCAGCTCCCCACGAATTCCCAGAAGCAGGTGTTTGTAAGGAACCTGACAGTGTTTCGCCAGGTCCTGGCACCAACGATAGACCAGCCCATAGGCTATTGACGGTCTCGGGACGCTGCCCTTAAACGTTGGCGAGCAGAATAAATCCCATTCCACACGCGCCAGAACCAAGGCGAAATCCGTCAGCCGCTCGGATCGTGACCACGGGTCACGCCAGTTTCTGTCTATCCGAGGGTTGCGGGCCATAACCGGTTACTTTTTAGCTTCCGGGATGATCTGGCCCAGCAGCGTGGCTTTGCCGCCGTTGTCACCGTGGCGGATTTTGGACACGCCGACTTGCAGCGTGGTGCCGACGGATTTGCCCCAGATGCGCTGGCGCTCGTCGTCCTTGGTCCGGTAGTAGAGCATTTCCTCCATGCGGCATTCCGCCGGATTGCTCATGTCCATGCACAGCAAATCATACGATTCGCCGCCGGGCTTGCCGTTCTTGGCCGGCCAGGTGTTATGCACTTCTTTAAACACAGTGAGTGTCATTATCATTTTGTTTGTCTTTCGTTGATTCCGTAGGTTGATTCCCCCGTGCAGACGGAAATGCACGGAGGTTATGGCAGGGAATGCCGCCCGCATAGGCGACAAAAAACCGGCGTGCGCCGCGCAAGGCGGTTCAACGTCGGTTCTAATGATGTTTTCTCTGACATGCTGACCGTTTTAGCACGTCACTTGGAAAACAACTAACGAATGGAAATTTCGGTCATTCGGCAGATGGCGGGCGGCCTTTCAATGGCCGCAAACTGATGCCGATCCCGCGCGGCGGCGGTTCGCATACGTCCCGTAGCATGTCCACATCAATGGCGTTTATTATGCCAACGCGCACAAATGGTTGAAGCCATGCGTGCAGGTCTGGAATTGTTTTTCGTGGCTGCGCGAACTGCATGGATTGAATTTCAGGCCAAATCAGCAGCAGAAGGAAATAGACCCCCGACCGCTCGCTTTCGCCCACGAGTTGACCGTGTTCATCCAGAAAGCCGGTCATGCCGTCGGCAAATCCCTGATTAAATTGAATCATGGCTTCGGGACTCCATTGGTAAGCCAAGGCAGTCATTTTCGATTGCGCTTCCAGGTGTTGGGCAACCCACGTCGCAATGAATTCATTCAGCAATTCAGAAAACAGTTTGTCTGTCGGCGTGCCAAGGATGCGCGCCTCATTTTGTTCCACCCATGTTTTGCCGAAAATCACGATAAAAAGCAGCTTCACTTTATCCGGGGTTTCGTTCTCAAAACCATCCTTGCTGGCTTCATCCTCGGCTTCCAATTCAGCGAACCGGATGCAACGGGTGGCGATGGCAAAAGCCTTGCCCAGGTTGAACCAATCAAAGCGAATAACTTTCTTGGCGTCGTCAATCGTTTTGGCTGCCGGTAAGGTGGCCTGGTTGATGATCAACACCGTGTCGTTTAAGAGGGGCAAATTCTTGAAATACGTCCGTTGAAACACCGCCAAAATGTTGTAGCAGTAATCCGGCAGCAATTTGGTTTGTTCCCCGGTTTGCGGGCAACCACCCAAAAACCACATCATGCCTTTGAACAGCGGGGCAAGCCGCTCAACAATGCACTTGGCGTAAAATAATTCCCGGATCGTTTGCTTATCAATTTCAGCTTGGCTTGGTGTTATGGACGTTTCAACTTGCGACATGCCGTTTTCTAACACCGAACACGCTGTTTTGTTTCAAAAATCAAGCCGTAACAATGCTTGGCAGAAGGCATTGAACGTAAGGCCGCCCTTTTTCGCGGAGGCGCTCGTCCGGTCGTGCTAAAATTCTAACCATCAGCAATCCTTTCAAGGGCATTCGCAGGGGTAATAAAACCCAGAGATCAATGGCGCGGATTCTTCGGTAGGGGTTTTATCAATTTGTCATGGCCATGGATTGACGGTAATCCCATGTTGATCTGCGGTGCGTGTTGAGCGCCCGCAAATCATGGCGAGCGGAAACGGTAGTAGCGTCCGGGATAATTCGTCCATTGCGCGTCGCTGAAATACACCGGGGCGTTGGAGAGCGTGTAGGTGCCCAAGGCCTGCCAGACGGGATTGACTAGATTTGTGCTGGCTTCCACCACAAACACCACGTTGCTGCTCCCCGTTATGTTGAAGCCGAAGCGATTTGTCCGCACCCCGAAGAAGTCGTCGCCCGTCTGCGCCTGTGGGTTCCACAAGATGGCGGTAGAACCGTAAAACGGGCTGCTCCAACCCGTGGCGCCCGGCAGATAATATAACGTCCACTTAAATGGAAAACTAAAGATGAGTCCGCCAAACACATTAGCACCCATAGATGGAGCATTTCCGTCAAAATAAAATTGCCCGTTACGCCCGCTGCTATAGAAAGCACCATCCGCCAGATTGGTGACGCTGGCGGGAATTGTCAGCTTGGCCAGGTTGATACAGCCAGCAAAAGCATTGGTCCCAATGCTCGTAACAGTATCAGGAATGGTGACATTGGTTACATAGGTGCAATTTTCAAACATATAACCGCCAATGCGTGTCATGCTCGGGGGAATAACTAGCCTGGTCAGATATATGTTGCCGGAAAACGCCCCGTCTCCGATATTGTTGCCAACACCGGTGGGAACCGCAAAACTGGTCAAGTGAGTATTGGCAAAAGCATAAGCACCGATGTTGGTCACGCTAATTGGAATTGTGAAGTTAGTCAGGCTGGTGCAGTTTTGGAAGGCATAGTTCCCGATGGTGGCAACGCCGTTGCCAAGCGTCAGGCTCGTCAGGTTGGAGCAACCGTAAAAGGCATTGTCCGCGAAATTAGTGGCGATGCCAAGTATGGTAACATTAGCAAGACTAGAGCACTCGTAAAAGGCATTAGTTCCGATGGTTGTTACACCGCTGCCAAGTGTGGCACTTTTCAAATCGGGACAAACAAAGAACGCACTATTACCAATAGACGCCACGCTGTTGGGCAGCGTTATACTTGTCAGATAACTGCTACTAAATGCGTAGTCACCAATCGTTGTAACATTGGTGCCGAGTATAATATTGGTCACAGAACATTCAAACGCCGCTCTCCCAATGGTAATTACACTATTGGGGATGCTAATACTAGTTAAGGCGGTTTCAAAAAACACTCCATTTGGATCTCCAAGTGTTCCAATATTTGTGACGCTATTACCGATGATGGCGTTAGTCAGACTGTTGCAATTCCAGAAAACACGGTCGCCAATGCTAGTAACACTATTTGGAATGGTAACACTTGTAAGCGATGTGTAGGCGAATGCAGCGTCCCTGATACTTGTGATGTTGCCGCCAATAGTAACATTGGTAATATTGAGAAATTGAAAAGCATTAGTGCCAATAGTGGTAACCGGATAACCATTAGTCATATCCGGTATGACCACCGCTCCGCCATTCCCTGCATAGCCTGTGATGGTAATTGCACCGCTATTGGTGGTGAAGATGAGTTGTGGTCGGACAATTTTTGGAAATGCTAATAACGCTGCCAAGAGGCAAATCTGGATTACGTTTCCTTTTGTTTTCATTCAATTAAGTGCATTTAGTCAGGGCCATTGAATTCCATTGACCTGTTGAAAATATAAATTGGCTATGTCTGTTGGAGATAGAGCGGAACCCCAGATTTGTGTCAACCATATCTGGCCATCCAAACGATTCGCGCCAGAACTGTCCAACCCCATGACAAGGCTATAAGCACTCGAAGCCGGGGCACTAAAGGTTCCCGTTATAGCCACTTGCGAGCCGTCAATGTAAATGAACGCATTTGTTCCATCCCATACGCAAGTAACCATATGCCAAACATCGTTGCCCACTGCAACGCCAACTGTTTCAACATACGAGGATGAACTAGCCGTTTCTGAACCTAAATATATGTGGTCGCCACCTACTGTGATATACCAACCGCTAGTAACAGCCCCGTTTTGCATTAAATATCCATCCGAACTATGTTCCATAGAGACCCACATATTTGCCGTAAATGGATTATTGGTAAAGTTGAAGGCAGTCGAACTATTAGTGACAGTGAGGGTTGAATTAGCTCCATTAAAATGAAGCGCATTAGTTGTTCCAGCAACATTATTAGTCCATTGCCAGACGGAACCTGGAGCATAGCCGTAACCATTGTGCCCCCCTAACAATGAATAATCTGACAGAACAATCCTATTTACGTTGGTTTGCTGGGCTTCCGCATCAGTCATCTTGTAATAAAGCAAATCAGGAACTGACACTTTGGAACTGAATTCGGTGTTAAGAAAATTTACCTCAATCTCATCGGCACTCAATGCCCGCTTGTAAATTCCCACGTCATGAATGGAGCCGTTGAAAAATCTGCTTGTAACTCCAGAAATACTAGCTGCGCCAACGTATAACGGAGCCGATGTGCTTAATGGCCCAAAAGGCCCAGTGGTTTTTCCAACTAATGTTGCATTTACATATAGATACCAAGTTTTTATGCTACTGTCAAACGCTGCTGTGAGAAAATACCATTGGCCTAATTGATTGAGATTGGGGATGGAGTTACCCACTTGTGTGCTGCCGTTATATGCTGCATCTTCTAATTTGACGCCGCCATAGTTAAAATAACGAATAAAGTAGCCCTCAGTTGAACCATCGGTTGTGCCATTGCCGCCCTTTTCAACCGGAACCTGCAAATCACCACTTGCTGGAAACGATGTAGAATTCACCCACGCGCAGATGGTGATGTCTCCGGCAATATCCAACGCACTTGGGTTCCCCGCATCGCCATACTGGCTGGAACCATTAAACGTCAGATAGCCTTCCCCCCAAGTGGGCGAGCCTACCAAGGTGAGGTCATTGCCGCCAACCGAATCTTTTGCCGTTGAGCCATAACCGTCGTTCAACCGCCAGTAAGCCACCAAGCCGCTTGGTATGTAGCCCAGAATGGGATAATGGTAGCCAATGTCCACCAGGTTGGTGTCCGGGTTCTGGTTCGTCTGCGTGGTGAACAGGTAAAGTCCCACCAGATTGGCATTGTTGTTGCCAGCGTCAATGAGTGCCGAGTTGGGCGGCAGATAGAAATTGCCCAGCGCCCCGCTTTGCCAGTTGTAATTGGTCACGGTGAGGTCATGCGCCCCGGCATCTTCCAGCACCCCGGAACTGGCCGTTCCCAGATCGTAGGTCGTCCAACTGGTGTTGCTGATGTTATAAGCATTGTAATCAAAGGCGGTGTAGCTGGTATTGCCCGCCAGATTGTCCACCGTGTTCATGCCGGTGCCGTCAAAGGCGGTGTTTTGGATGCGCCAATAGGAGGGCGACTGACCGGAATAGCGGCACAAGGCCAGGCAACCATTGTAAAACGTGCAGTTCACAAAGGCGTTGCTGGCCGCGTCATCCTGCGCCCAAAAGGCGACGTATTCCCGGTCAAACAGGCAGTTGGTGAAATAATAGGCCGGGCCAAACGAGGCGATGGCGCAGTCATAAAACTCGCAGTTGGCCAGATTAGCCAGCCCATAGGCCCAATAATCCCGGAAATCCGCGCCGCCGGAAAAATTCAGGTCATGCCACTGCGTAAACTGGCAGTTCAACTGCGGCGGGTTGCTGGAACTGCCGCCATTGAGCATGAGTGCGGAACCCCAGCCAACCGTCACCCAGTTGCCGTTGCCCTCCTGCACCAGCGAGTAATGCGAAACAATGCACGGATTGGCACCGGTGCCGTTGCCGTTTAATTGCGCGCCATCGGACAGCCAGAGGCCCGCGCCGCCGTAGGGATTGGTAAAGAACCAGCCCAAGGCCGTTCCGGGGGCAACGGTCATAGTGGTATTGGCGGAGAGAGTGGCTTCACCCACGACATAATCCAGTGGATCGTAATGATAGCCCAGATCAGGGGCGGCATTGGTGTCGCGCGGAACCAACGGGTAAAGCGTCAGATTAGCGCTGAAAGTCCGGCTGGCATAATTTGTGGGTGGCCAGGTGGTCTTGGCCCTTAATAAAGGCAACAAGCCCGCGCTGACATTGGTGGTGCCCAAATTGCGGTAAGGGCTGCCGTTGGTCAGATAATAACTGCCACCGCCAAGCGTTTGAAAAACCGGGAGTGAGGGACTTGGCAGGCTGGCCGTATAGTTGGTTTGCAGGGTCACGGAATAGCTGTGGGGAGTGAGCAACGGCTGCCGGGTGAGCAAGCAATTGGTCAGACAGACCGTGCTGCCCGCAGACTCCGCTTCAGCAAAGCCGTAACCGAAATCGCCGGTGACGTTTTCCCCCAACAAAGTGGTGCCTTGAAAGTCCACCGCGCCATTCCCCTCGTTAAGCGAACGGGCAATCAAAACATTATGCAGCCCCACATTGCCGCCATAAATGGCAATATCTCCATAGGTAAATTGGCCATTCGTGACATCCAGGCTGGCCGGCAGCGCAGTCTGCTTGATCCCGTAACGATAGTAACTGAAACGCAGGTCATGGAGGGTTACATTGGTGGCATTGAGTTTTAAAAAAGTGCTCACGTCGCCCAAGGCGGGCGTGCCGGAACTGAAGCTCAACTGTTCGCCCACGGAATCATCGTTCAACGAGGTGAAAATGGTCGGCCGGTAAGCGGCGGTCTGGCAGACCACGGTGCCATGCTGGTCAATGTCAATCTGGCCAGAGCTGTTCATCTTGATCACCGCGCCGCCCTCAAAAATGTTGGTTCCAAGGAGATTATATTCTCCGCTCACATAAAACGTGCCATCGCCCTGAAAAACATAATTCGTCTGGTTGGCGATCAACGCCACATAATCCAGCACCAATCCGGGGTTTTGATTGAACGCTGCTCGGGCCAGTTGAATGTGATTGGTGCTTGCTTGGGCCGGGTGGCTGGGCGGGAGCAGGCGCGAGGAGGAGACTTTGCACAATACCGATGCGGGGGATGCTGCGGGCAAAGTGGAACTGGCAGTCAGTGGCAAAGTGGCTAACTGGGCGCTGATTTGCGGCAACGGGACTTCTTCAATCAAAAATGTCCGGCCATCCACATGGACCCAGGACTTATAGACGGTGGTTTCGGAATTGGCAGCGGGCAGTTGCGAGTTGGGTTGGATGGCGAAAGCTTTGCCTTGCACCATTTTCATCTGGCCAAAGGTCAAGGTGGCATCCGCCATTACACCGTCATTGGCATCCTGCGCCGGTTCAGGCGAATCAAAAAATTCCGTCACCATTTGCAGGCGGGTGGTGGCGGGGTTCAGTCCCAGCGCATCCGGCGACGGGGGTTGCTGCCTCAGCACAACATTTTGTTCAAAGCCACTTGGCTTGTATTCATAGAGCACATCTGCCTTCAGGCCGGCGAACGCGTTCGGATAGGTGATTTGATTGGAGGCGACCAACTGCCCGATGGAATTGGTCAGGATGGCAATGAATACTGTCTTGGTGCCATCGGCATAGCTCAAACCCACGGGCTGGCTCTGGAGTTGCAACCCGTCGGGCGTGGTCAGACCGATCTGGCCTTGAAAAATATCGGCGGGAAAATAGGCTTGATGCTGGCCTTGAACGGCGGCGGCGCTGCCGTCTGCCAAGACATTGATTTGCGGCACTGATGGCACCCATTGTCCGTTCTGCCAATAGTGCATCCCCGTGGCGAGTTCGGTCAGTTTATGGTAGTGGGTTGAAACGATGCCATTTGGCCCCGCTTCAAACGTCTGCCATTGCCAAACTTGGTGATTGGCTCCGCGCTCGGTTACTTGCGGAATTGTCGGCGGGGGCGGATTACCAGATGCCGGTGGAGTCTGTGAGCGGCAAACAAGGATGCCCGCCGCCAACAAAACCCAGCCCATTCCTGATTTTTTCATAAAACCTCCGCTTGATTTATGTTTTGCCACCCACTTTGAAAGCTTTAACACCTCATTAAATTGTCTTTTACGTTTCATGCCCAGTCTTTTCCATGCCCAATCACGCGCGTTAAGACAATTTCTTTTTTACTCCTGCATTGCTAAAGTGTCAAGAATTACTTTATGAGAATTTAATCTTGATAACGAACGCCACTTATAAAGTGCAACGGGGGTGTTTTACTCATTTTGCAGTTTAGACAATAGTTAGATGACTACGAAAGTAATGTGTTGAACGGCAGGGGAAGGAATTTTGAGTTGTGTGTTTTAGTCCTGGCGCGTTTTGTTTGAAGGGGACGCCGACCGTGTCTCACCGCCTGCCGCTTGCTGCTACACCATTTTCTTCGCGTTTCTTCCTCCCGCTTCACGGGGCGTTTTATTTCCGGCGACGAAGCGCATGGGCCATGCCAGCAATCCGGCTATCTGGTAACGCCGCAGCTTTCGCTGTCATGCCCCATGCACGCCGAAAATAAACCGGAGTGTGTTCAAAAAATGTCTGCGCCCTGGTGAAGCAAGCGGCACACGGCGAGACACGGACGGCGAATATCAAAAAAAAGCTTATGAAAAACAAATTTCAAATGGAAGCAGCGGCTCCAGCAAACGCCGGCCAGCTATCATCAAAGAGCAGGGAGCGGGTGAGCAAATACAATTACAACCGCGAATTGCCCACGCAAACCGTTTTGGAATTATTGAAAGCGCAACTGCCCCGCCAATATGAACTGGCCGAGATTGTCGGCAAATGGGTTTGGCTGGAATTTCCAAAAGCGAGCCACCGCGCCGCAACGAACACGCTTGCCCGTTTGGGCTTCCATTGGAACTCACGTCGGGGCATCTGGCAGCACCCTTGCGGGGCATGTGCGCCGTTTGCTTCGCATCCGCAAGACCCGCGTGCCAAATACGGCAGCTATTTTGCCGCCGACCTCAAACCCGTTTGAATATGAGTGCCACTGCAATTTTACCCGGCATGGAAACCCTTGTGAAGCCGTTCCGGTTTGCCGCCAGTCCGCACGAATACAAAGTGACCGCGTTGCGCGAATGTCCGACGCCGGAAGCGATGCAGCATTGCGAGACGCCCGACAAAGCCGCCGATTATTGGCGGATGCACATTGCCAGCCATCCCCATTTTAATCCCGATTGCGAATGTCTGGCCGTGTTACTGTTGAACACGCGCAAGCGCGTCAAAGGGCATCAGTTTGTTTCCATCGGCACGATGGACACCATTTTAGTCCATCCGCGTGAAGTGTTCCGGCTGGCCATTGTCACTGCCGCCAGCGGCTTGATCGTCATGCACAATCACCCGTCCGGCGTTATACCGCATCCAGTTTTATGCCGCATGGTTTGCCATTCGCCCGTTTTTTTCAAGGGGTGGACAGCTTTCCGATGCGGCATAAAACGGCGGACTCGTCAGAGTGTTTTAAGGTATGCCAGCAGTTTGTCATCTGGCCGGTATCGGCCAGGCTTGCTCCGCACTGGATTTAACCTGTCGAGGACTGCTTCCTTCAACTGGAGATTCGCATCCAGATATATCTGTGTCGTGTCGAGTGATTCATGGCCAAGCCAGATGGCGATCAAGGAGCGATCCACACCCGCTTGGAACAACTCCATCGCGGCAGTGTGCCGAAGCACGTGCGGTGTCACGTGCTTTTTTATTAGTGAGGGACACGTTGTGCAGGCTATTGCCACGTGTTTGGCGAGGGCGTGCTGCACCGCATCTGCGCTCAAACGACCACCACTGCTGCTGGGGAACAAAAAGCGTGATTCGTCATCTCCCTGTTCATTGATCCATGCTTTGAGCACGGCCACCGTGGGTTGGGCCAGCGGCGTGCATCGCTCTTTGCGTCCTTTGCCTTCGCAACGAACGTGTGCGCCGCGAGCCAGAACCACGTCCCTTTGTCGCAGGTCCGTGAGTTCCGAGAGCCTCAGCCCTGTTTGCATGGCAACCAACAGCATCGCGTGATTGCGCCGTCCGATCCATGTGGATTTATCTACGCCAGCGAGCACCGCTTCAACTTCCGGCCGGGTGAGGTAATTTACCAAGCGCCGGGCAAGTCGCTTGTAGGGGATCGCAAGCACTCGTTGGATTACACTGGCGTGCTGCGGTGCTTCCAATGCGGCGAAGTGATAAAACGAACGCAGGGATGCCAGCCGGGCATTGCGACTGCGAGCGCCATTGCCTCGACTGGATTCCAAGCTGTCCAAGAACTCAGCAACAAAGCCCGCGTCAAGCTGCACCAAAGACAACATTGATGGAGGCGTGTGCAACCGTTTTTGGGCATACGCCATGAACAACCGGAACGTTTGTGCATAGGCTGACACTGTGTGGGGGCTGGCCATGCGTTGCGTGACCAGTCGTTTTGAGAAGAACGACTGGCACAGTGGTGAGAAGTCCGCGATGGTTTTCATCGAACGGCTCCTTTCCATCTGGTCTCGATCAGTTTACTGGCGACCACTAGCAACTCCGGCGTGCTGCTCAGATACCAATACGTCCCGCTGACGTTTCCGTGTCCAAGATAGGTGGATAATATCGGCATCCGCTGGGGCACAGATTCACCGCGCCGATACCATCGAAGCAGTGTCTGGATGGCGAACCGATGGCGAAAGTCATGCAAGCGCGGGCCATTGCGCGCACCGGACTTGCGGATGCCGATTTGCCGCGACAAGTCGCGAAAGATGCGACTGAGATTGGTTTTCTCCAGCTTCGTTCCGTGACTTGTCACCAAGAAAGCTGGCAAGATGCGCCCGGCAAAAATTTCGTCCCGCACTTTGGCATAGTTACGCAGCACTGCAAGTGTCGAAGAATGCAACGGCACCAAACGTGTTTTCCCGAACTTCGCCCCACGGATTGTGAGCACTCCTTCAGCCCAGTCCACATCCTGTGGTTGCAGGTTGACCGCCTCGCCCAACCGCAGCCCACTGACAGCCAGTAACCCAAACAAACAGTAATAGGTGTGCCGTTGTAACTGATGCGGTGATTCGATTTTCAGCGCCGCTTGAAGGAGCCTGCGGATTTCGTCATGTGAGTAAACATATGGACGCGCTCGCCGGGAACGGAACCGCAGCAGCGCAATGGGCGGTATTTCAGTTTTGGGGTCAGCGCCAATGCGGTAACGAGCGAACCCGCGAATGATAATCAAACGGCGAGACCATGAGACGGGTTTTTCGTGCTGCCGTTGTGTGGCATACTCCACGGCCAGTTTGTTGGTGATATGTGCCGCTCCCTGTTTCTTCAAAAACGATACGAACTCCATCAGGCACTCACCGTATTCCCGAAGTTTATAGCCAAGGCTACGGCGCAATGCCAGATAGTCATCAACAGCTTGTTGGAGTGTGTTCATCGGGCACCTCCCGGCCACGGCAGAGCCAATGCCCGCAGTGAGTTGAGGTCAACCTTGGCGTAGATTGCTGTGGTATCAAAGCTTCGGTGGCGCAGCACTTCTCCGATCTCGTCGAGCGACGCGCCTTTGCGCAGCATGTCTGTAGCCAGACTGTGCCGTAACAGATGTGCTCCATTCCGGCCTGATACCACACCGGCTTTTTTCAGCGCCCGCTTAACCATGTTCCCAATCGAACCTCCACGTTTGAAGCCTTCGATGGGGGCGTGGTCTCTGATGAACAACTGGCGACACGAACCCCGTGGCCGAGCATGACGCAGGTAATTCGCAATGGCTTTTGCCACGTCTGCTGGCAGCGGTAATTGCGCCCACTTGCCACCTTTGCCACAGATGGTGATTCGTGCATTCTCCCAATCAACATCCTCCAGTCGAAGCTTGACCACTTCGCCCGCCCGTAAACCAAGCCGGGCCAGCAGCAGCAGGATGGCATAATTGCGTCGGCCTAGCGCGCTCTTCCGATCGCAGTGATGTAACAACTGCCGCACCTGTGCTGCGGGCAGGTGCTTCGGCAAAGTTGACAGTCGCCAGCGCGCCACCTTCGGAACGGCCAACGAAAGATCAGTTTCAACCAGTCCCTTGTAATGTAGATAACGCAGCAATGACCGAGTTGTTCTCACAAGATGTCGTGCGTTGAATGGCCCATGATCGTGCGCGTGCCGCTGAATAAACGCGGTTACATCGGGCGCACGAAGCAGCGAAAACACTAATGGGCCATCACCAAACTTTTCAGTCAGGAACCGCCGGGCATGCAGCCGGAAGTGAGGAAGCGAGCCAGGCGAAAGATTCCGTTCATTCAAATGGAAGTGTTCATACGCGCCAAGTAACTGTTCCAATGGAGTTTGACGTTTCACCTTTGCCGCAGGCGTAACCCCAAGCCTGCGGAGCATCCCCAATAGCCGTCGCAAGGTTGATACTCCCGCATTCCTGCCATATCCGCGCCGAGACACCAACCGCAAGCAGTGGAGCATGGCCGCTTCATCCAGGTCATGCACGTCACGCCCGGTTCGTTTCATCCATCGGTTGCATATCTTGAGGATATGAACTTGCTCATAGAGCGAGCCAGGTGCGTAGCCCTGTTCTCGGATCAGAGACAAGTAATGGTTGATGTATGAAGAAAGCGGCCCAAAAGAGCCGCCCAATGGAGTGGATGTAGTTTTCATCCAGCCCAGAATCTCACGCCGACGGGTGTTAACGCTCGGCGTTTTTATGCCGCAACTGTCTGTTCCAACTGGCCGGTATCAAAGGCAAATCTCACTCACATGCGGCATAAAACTGGATGCGGTATAACGCCGGACGGGTGATTGTGCATGACGATCAAGCCGCTGGCGGCAGTGACAATGGCCAGCCGGAACACTTCACGCGGATGGACTAAAATGGTGTCCAT
>Ga0302274_10003091_pt1 | contig 14943 bp, 14 predicted proteins | sample III_Bog_N2_1_FD_198755 | JGI IMG/M metagenome (GOLD analysis project Ga0302274, IMG submission 198755) | Peat permafrost microbial communities from Stordalen Mire near Abisko, Sweden - III_Bog_N2_1 | ecosystem: Environmental > Terrestrial > Soil > Wetlands > Peat | place: Sweden: Abisko...
AGTCACCAATCCAGTTTCTGGATGACTGGTTCATTGCTCAGCGGGAAGAAAAACTGGTAGCATGAAAGCCACCTCTTGGAAGACGAAATACCGAGGGAACCTCATTCCTTGTCTCCCGGAAGCAATTCCATAACTGACAATTTAGACTTGCGTTTTTGGAACACTTCGTCCACTTCTGGACCGGTAGGTTATGGTACAGTAACCATCCATTATATTGAAGCGCCTATTACATCTGCCGTTCCTGAACCTGAAAGCTACGCCATGCTTTTGGCTGGTCTTGGTCTGATGGGATTTACGGTTCGTCGCAAGAATAACGCTTAATTAGTACGCCACATGAAGCCACAGAGGGGTGATTCCCTTTGTGGTTTTTTCTTTTGGTTGACTGCAACGGTTTCTGCCTCAGGGTCTGGTTCTGGCACCTTGCGGATGCTCAAATTCCCAGTTTAATCATTCCAATCCGGTTTGTGGTGGATAGCGGAAGTGGATCTCGATGCAGTGTGATGAGCAGCTCACGCGGCTGAAGGGAGCGACCAGAGCGGCGCCATAAAGTAGAAAGCGTGTCATGGAAATCACTTTGTTTTACTAGATAAAAAACGGCGACCCAGAGGTCGCCGTTTTCGTTCAGCCGGAATGGCTTATTCGATTTTTGCTGCGGTGCGCAGATCAGTGATCAATTGTTTTACGGCCTGTTGTTGCAAGCGTTGTGTGAGTTGTGGCTTGATTTCATCCAGCGGAGGCATCTTGAGATCGCGCACATCTTCCAGCTTGATGATGTGCCAGCCGAATTGCGATTGCACTGGCTCGCTCACTTGTCCCTTGCTGAGACCCATCAGCGCATCGCCAAATGGTTTAACAAAAGCACTGGGGATTTTGCTGACAGGAATCCAGCCCAAATCTCCGCCATGCTCCTTGGAACCGGGATCCTTGGAATGAGCTTTTGCCAGTTTGTCGAAGCTGCCTTCCTTGCCGCCTTTTTTCAGCTTTGCGACAATGGATTTTGCGTCACTCTCTTTGTCCACCAAGATGTGGCGCACGCTGTATTCCTTGGTGCCGAGACTGGCTTTCAGGTTGTCATATTCCTTCGCAATCGCGTCATCGCTGACCGGATGGGTCTTCATGTAGTCCTGCACGAACGCGCCAACCAATACGGTCTCTTTGGCCAGTTCCAACTGCTGAACTGTATCGGATTGCTTGTCTAACCCTTTCTTGAGTGCTTCCTGCGACATTAATTCGATGTTGATCAAATCCTCGCGGATAGCTTTGCGCAGTTCCGGCGAGTCAGTCTGGCCTTGTTGGGTGGTGACCATTTTGACGCGCAAATCTATACGCTCTTGCGGAATGGTAATGCCGTTTACTTGCGGGGCGGTTGCGGCGGGTTGGACATCGGCGGGTTTATCTGCGGCATATACCGGGCTTGCGGCTAGGATGCCCAAGATGGCGAGAGCGGCAAGTCTTGAAGTCTTTAACATTTTAGTCCTCGTTGAAAAATTAAAAATTATTGATTATTTGGTGTACTGGCTGTTATGTTCAGCGCATGGATCTCGTGCTTCATCATTTCCCCGAGTGCGGAATATATCATACGGTGCCGTGCCATGGTAGGCTTACCAATGAATTGCGCCGATACGATCTTGAGCCGGTAATGCCCGCCGCCATCGCGTGCGCCAGCGTGCCCTGCATGCAAGTGGCTGTCATCGGCGATCTCAAGTTGTGTGGGCTCCAATACAGCCAGCAAGCTGCGCATCTTATCCATGCGGCTCATGTGGGGAACGTCTTTCTGAAAGGTTTGACAGTAACTTGCGCATACACACCGCCTGCTACATAAGGGTCGGCCTGCGCCCAGCTTTCAGCTTCTTGCAATGAAGAAAATTCAGCCACGATCAGGCTGCCGGAAAATCCTGCAGCACCGGGATCGTTGGCATCCACGGCAGGGAAGGGGCCAGCCAGAAGCAGGCGGCCTGCTTCTTGCATGGCCTGCAACCGAGCGACATGCGCCGGTCGCGCGAGCATACGAAGTGCCAAACTATCCGGTACGTCTTGTCCGATGATGGTGTACAGCATTTCAGTATTCCCTCACGCCGTCATTCCCGCGTAGGCGGAAATCCAGTGGTTTTATCCAAGATGCTTTTGAGTTTTGCCCTCGCGTTGCGGGGTTTTTTTGATTGGCTGGATTTCCGCCTACGCGGGAACGACGAGAGAAAGGCAGCATCAGTTTTGCTCCTTATCTTCTTCCACATACTTCGATAGCGCGATGGCTTGCAGCAGCACGAACACCACCATTATGCCGGTGGTGCCGAACAGCTTGAAGTTGACCCATGCGTCGGTCGAGTAGTTGAACGCAACGTACAGGTTGAGCACGCCAAGCGCGGCAAAGAAAAAGCTCCAGGCCAAATTGAGGTGGTTCCACACCTTGACCGGGAGCGCGAGCTTTTCATGCAGCATGGTACGCATTAGATTCTTCCTGAAAAACAGATTTGAGAACAGTAGGGTGATGGAGAAAACCCAGTACAGAATGGTGGGTTTCCACTTAATGAAAGTTTCATCGTGCAGTATCAGGGTCGCGCCGCCGAACACGGCGACGATGGCGAAGCTCACCCACAGCATGGTATCCACCTTGCCGTGCCGCCATTTTGTCCACACAATTTGCAAAACGGTGGCGGCAATCGCCGTGGCCGTGGCAGCGAAAATGCCGAACAGTTTGAAGGCGGCGAAAAACAGGATGATGGGGAACAGGTCGAACAGCAGTTTCATGGCGATAAGAATTAAATTGTTACAGTGAGTTATTTCTGGTCAAGAGTAAGCGATGCAGAGTTGATACAGTAGCGCAGCCCGGTGGGTTGCGGGCCATCCTCGAACAAGTGGCCAAGATGTGCGTCGCATTTTGCGCAACGCACCTCGACGCGTCCCATGCCGTAGCTTGCATCCGACAGCAGCTTCACGGAACCTTCTGCGGCATGTTGCCAAAAACTCGGCCAGCCGCTGCCGGAATCAAACTTGGTTGCCGAATCAAACAGGACATTGTCGCAACACACACAGCGATAAATTCCCGCATCGTGGCAGTCCCAATAGCTTCCCGTGAAAGGCGCTTCGGTGCCGCACTGGCGACACACACGGTATTGCTCGGGCGTGAGTTCAGTGCGCCATTCGGCATCGGGTTTTGCAATGGGTGCAGTCATGGGGATTACAGCACCTCGCCCGCATGATCGGCCAGACGCGAGCGTTCGCCGCGTTGTAGGGTGATGTGCCCGCTGTGCTCCCAACCCTTGAACCTGTCCACCACGTAAGTCAGGCCGGAACTGCCCTCGGTCAGGTAGGGTGTGTCGATCTGCGCGATATTGCCCATGCATACTACCTTGGTGCCTGGCCCTGCGCGCGTGATCAGCGTCTTCATCTGCTTCGGCGTTAGGTTCTGCGCCTCGTCGATGATCAGGTACTTGTTGATGAAGGTGCGGCCGCGCATGAAGTTGAGTGACTTCACCTTAATACGCGAACGGATCAAATCGCGCGTCGCGGCGCGTCCCCATTCGCCGCCTTCGTCATCCGACTTGTTGAGCACGTCCAGGTTGTCATCCAGCGCACCCATCCACGGCGTCATTTTTTCTTCTTCGGTGCCGGGCAGGAAACCGATGTCTTCGCCCACCGGCACGGTGACGCGGGTCATGATGATTTCCGAATACAGCTTGTGTTCCAGTGTTTGCATTAGCCCTGCAGCCAGAGTCAGCAGCGTCTTGCCGGTACCGGCTTGGCCGAGCAAGGTGATGAAATCAATCTCCGGATTCATCAGCAGGTTGAGCACAAAATTTTGCTCGCGGTTGCGTGCGGTAATGCCCCATACGGCATTTTTCTGGTGAGTGTAATCGGTCAGAGTGCGCAGCATCGCGCTGTTGCCTTCTTGCGAAGTCACCACAGCATAGAGCGGTTTGCCATCGCCGTTTTCGTGGTAAACAAACTGGTTCACCAGCAGGTCGCGGCACAGCGGCCCCTTGATGTCGTAAAAAGTCTGTCCGCCTTGCGTCCCTGATTTCATGTCCTTGCCGTGCTTGTCCCAAAAATCGTCAGGCAATGCCAGCACGCCGGTGTAGAGCAGGTCGGTATCTTCCAGCACCTTGTCGTTGAAATAATCTTCGGCGGACAGTCCCAGCGCACGCGCCTTGATGCGCATATTGATGTCTTTGCTGACCAAAATCACCGGGCGATTTGGTTGCTGATGTTGCAGGAACATCACCACGCCGAGAATGGCGTTGTCGGCCTTGCCGACAGGCAAGCTGGCGGGTAGTTCGTTGGTGATGAACTGGGTTTGCAGGAACAGCCGCCCGGTGGCGGACTTGGTGCCTTGTGCTTGCAGCGGGATACCCTTGTCGATGTCGTGCGCTGTTTCGCTGACTATGGTGTCGAGAAAGCGGCTGGCCTGACGTGCGTTGCGTGCGACTTCCGACATGCCCTTTTTGCCGTTGTCCAACTCTTCCAATACAAACATCGGCAGATAAATGTCATGCTCTTCAAAACGAAACAGGCTGGTCGGGTCGTGCATCAGCACATTGGTGTCCAGCACGAACAGTTTGGTGGCGGAAGTCTTTGCGACAGGGATTTTGCGTGGGGTCATGATACTCCTTGGGTTATAGGGACTGCACAACTGCTAATACTTCTTGGGCATGGCCGTCGGCTTTGAGGCCGCGCCATTCGCGGCGTAGCACACCTTTTTTGTCCAGCACGAAGGTGCTGCGCTCGATGCCGCGTACCTGTTTACCATACATATTCTTCAGTTTGATGACACCGAATTGTTCGCACACGGCTTCTTCTACATCTGACAGCAAAGCGAACGGCAGCGTGAACTTGGCTTTAAAGTTCTCATGCGACTTGATGCTGTCACGCGAAATGCCTACCACCTCGCAACCGGCCTTCTGGAAATCTGGATACAGGTCGCGGAACTGCTGGCTCTCAGTGGTGCAGCCCGGCGTGTTGTCCTTGGGATAGAAAAAAATCACCAGCGATTTGCCGCGCGCAGCTGAAAGGGTAAAAGGAACTCCGCCAGTGGCGGGCAGGGTGAAATCGGGAACAACTTGGTCGGGCATCTAAAACTCCTGTGCAGTACCGCCATTGTTGACAAAATTGCAGGGCAAGGCAAGCGTTACTTCATGCCGCGTTAAATCCTCTGGCAAACGCGCGCCATAATCTCGTCAAATTCATGCAGTTGTGCTACGGTTGCTAGTCTTGGATGTTCCACTGATGCCTGCTTGGGATGTAAATGACAGACGATGATTATATGCGCCTCGCCCTCGAACTGGCGAGGCAGGCCGAACAAGCCGGTGAAGTGCCGGTCGGCGCGGTGCTGGTGAAGGATGGCGAGGTCGTCGGGCGCGGCTTCAATGCGCCGATCTCGCGCCACGACCCATCCGCCCACGCCGAAATGCTCGCCCTGCGCGACGCGGCGAAACACTTGGGCAACTACCGGCTGGTCGGCTGCGAGATGTTTGTCACGCTGGAGCCTTGCGTGATGTGCGTGGGCGCCATGTTCCATGCGCGCATTGCGCGCGTGGTGTACGGCGCGCGCGACCCCAAGACCGGCGCGGCTGGAAGCGTGCTCAACCTGTTCACAACGGCGCAGTTGAACCATCATGCGCGCATCGAAGGCGGCGTGCTGGCCGATGAATGCAGTGCAGTGTTGAGCAACTTTTTCGCGACGCGCCGCGCGCAACAACGGAGTGTGTGAATTCATGCCTATGACATTACCGTCATTCCCGCGCAGGCGGGAATCCAGACGATTAAACAAATCCAACGCAGTTGGACAACACCGTGGTTTTGTTCGCTACGCGGGATTTATCAATGACTGGATTCCCGCCTGCGCCGGAATGACGGCCTAACATGAAAATCACCATCCACATTCCCACGCAAACACTCGAACTGTTCGATGACGGCGGAGAACTGCTGCGCCGCTATCTCGTCTCCACCGGGGCGAACGGTGTGGGTGAGGAGAGCGGCAGCTATTGCACGCCGCGCGGGCGGCACATCATCCGCGCCAAAATCGGAGCGGGGCAGTCAGTTAATACCGTGTTCATGCGCCGCCGACCCACCGGCGAAATCTATACGCCGGAACTCGGTGCGCAACATCCGGGACGTGACTGGATACTCACGCGCATCCTGTGGCTGTCCGGCTGCGAATCTGGCTACAACCGCCTCGGCTCGTGCGACACCATGCGCCGCTACATCTACATCCACGGCACACCCGACAGCACCCCGCTCGGACAGCCCGGCTCCAAGGGCTGCGTGCGCATGCGTAATGGCGATTTGCTGGAGCTGTTCGATCTGGTGACAGCCGGGACGGTGGTTAATCTGGTTGTCTGAGTTGGTGGATGGGGATGGCTAGCACTGCAAGATGCTTGGATATTTTTAGCCATGTAGCAGATAGTGAATTTTGTCTATAATTAGTCCCACGTATTTATAGCCCCCCGTGTTACTTGAACGGGGTGTCATTTACCTTTTCCCTGATTGAGCTTTATGAGAAAAAAATCACCCCCTTACGCTAAGTGTTATGCGAAACATTTAGGTGGGTGCAATGGCAAGTCAGCCGAGCACTATATTTCCAGGTCCATTCTGAAGGTGATTGGCCCTTTTAAGGTAAGTGGATTTCCTTGGTTGAAACAAGGTGAAACTAAAGTGGTTTCGGAAAATGCACTAACAGCTACAGTTCTCTGTGAATGCCATAATAATACGTTAAGTGATTTTGACTCTGAGGCAATGAGACTCATTAATTTCCTTAAGCAGATTGATGAAAAAGAAACTGAAGCTGAATTAGCGAAGATACCGCAAAAAATGTATATAGATGGATTGAAACTGGAAAAATGGCTCCTAAAAACTCTTTGCGCAATAATGGCTTCTGGTAACTATCTCGTTGATGGAAAAGGTTTTGGCAGCTTGGATGTTTCAGAATATTTAGTGGATTTATTATATTAAAGAGGATCATTGGAAGGCAGGTGTTGGTTTATATTTTGATTTGAGTGACAGAGCAAAAATTAATGCGTTTAAAGGGATAGGTTTTGATCCTGTAACTGCTAAGTCGGGGACTCATGCAACTATAGTTGGAATAGATGTCCATTTCTGGGGATTCCCATTGAGAGGTCTTTTTGCTGTTCGTGAAGATGAGCGAATATTTAAAGGATATCGGCCACGCGGCCTAACAATTGTAAACGGGTCCATTACCCGTGAAATTGTCTTCAAGTGGCCACACACATCGCTCACCAGTGATCCCCCAGCTTTTACGAGGACAGGCACCATTTACCCAACAGCTTGAGCTTGATATTCAATAGATCAGCAATACACTTGTTTCCCAGTGCCCAGTTTTAACTCTTCGGGCGCGCCAATATCAAATCGGAACCGCAATTATCCTATTACAAAACTTGTCTGGGCAAACTACTGAGCAATCGTATCAAGCCGGAATCTCATAAGGCAGCGGCAAAAATTCCAGCACTTCTCCCTGCAACGCGCCATGATGCACTGCTTGCGCATCGTGGCTGCTGATCTGCATCACGGCCAGCAGGTCGCAGCCGCCGTCCGGTGCGGGCGTAGCGTTGGCTACCATGCCGCAAATTTGACCTTCCACTTCCGCGCTGAACAGTTGATCGCCAGCTTGCGCATTGCCTGCGATGTGCGCGAGATACATGCGGCGTTTTGATTTGCCGAGGTATTGCATACGCGCCACGATTTCCTGTCCGGGATAGCAGCCTTTCTTGAAGTTTACACCGCCTATCAGTTCAAGATTCGCCATCTGAGGTACGAACTGTTCTTGCGTGGCGGGCAGGACGACGGGAATGCCGCTGCGGATGTTGAGCCAGTCCCAGCAGGGCGATCCAACGGGGCGCGCGTTGGCGATCAGGTTTTGCCATAAGGCGGGCGCGTGTTGCGGCGTGGTGTTGATCTGATAACGTTGCGCGCCGACGCGGATGACGCTGGCGTTGTCGTGTTGCTCGACCGCGAGGGCGCTCTGCGGGACTGAGCCGAAGTGTTGTTGCAGCAACGCGGTGGCACCTTCACCGGATAATCCCAGACAAATTACCCCGTCGCTTGCGTCCTCGATTTTGACTTTGGAGCGCAGCACGTACATGGACAGGCGCTTGAGGATGGCGGCGCACAAACCGCGCGGCAGGTGCAGGAAATAATCTGCGTCGGTTTGCCAGATCAGGAAAGTCGCCAGCATCCGTCCCTTGGCTGTGTTCAAGCTGCTGATTTGGGCTAGTTGTGCGCCGACCTCGCGCACGTCGCTGCTGGTCAGGTTTTGCAGGAAACTCTGTGCTTCTTCGCCGGATACCTTGAGGATGCCGAACTGGCTCAGGTCGCACAGCACGGTACCGTTTTGTGTGGCAGTCAATTCGTCTTGCGCGTTACCAAAATGCAGCACTACGCCATCTTGTAAATGTGCGTGCTGCCGCTGTAAAAAAGTTTGCCAATCAGAGTTCATATCATTCCAATATTTATTAAAAACGCCAGATGTCGCATCGTCTCCTTGCTGGGGGAGGCGATTATTGGCGATTCTAATGCAAATTAGAAAAAGAAGTTGGCGCGCTTATGCGTGGGAGTAATGAGTCGGTACGCTTACGCATGCCGGGGATCAGGCAAAAGTGTTGACGTGACCGCCCTTGCTCTCGCCTGCCATGAACTGGATACCGGGAGCGGCGGTGGTCTCTGTGGACTGAGGTACCGCGTTTGGGGTAATGGGCGTATCAACCGTATTCGAGGTTTGAGACTGATTGGTTTGGGACTGGTTGGTTTGAGTCTGGTTGGTTTGAATCTGATTGGCTTGGCTTTGGCTCAACTGCTGTCCTTGTGCGGACAGGGTTACAGTAGCGGAAGCCTGTTGGTTGGCACTGGGCTGGACTCCAACAACAGAAGACTGGTTAGTGCTGGGCTGAGTTCCAGCCACAGAAGGCGCGGCAGGATTGCTGACTATCGAACTGGTTAGATTGCTTGTGGATGGATTAATGTTTACGTTTGAGATAACCATGGCGCTCTCCTGAGAGCTACTTCAGGTGAAAATTGTATTTCTTTTTCGCTAGCATGTCAATGAGTTAGATGTTTCATGACTTGGAAGCGGCATGACTTGGACGCGGTGTTACGCTACACTCTCGCGCCATGAAATGGTTATCCTGTTTATTGTTGCTGTTGTCGCTCACCGCCTGTGATGACGGACTGTGGAACAATCCCTATCCAACGTCGGATCAAGGCAAGTCGATTTTCTACAGCGCTTTTACCGAGCGCCCCAAACATCTCGATCCGGCGCAGGCATACAGCGAGAACGAGTATGAGTTCCTTGCCCAGATTTATCAGCCGCCGCTGCAATACCATTACTTGAAACGTCCATACACGCTGGTGCCGCAGGCGGCCGGTGAAATGCCGAAGGTCACTTATCTGGACAAAAACAACCAGCCTTTGCCGGACGATACACCTGCGGACAAAGTGGCGTTCAGCGTGTATGAAATCCATTTGCGGCAGGGTTTGAAATATCAGCCGCATCCGGCCTTCGCGCGCGATGCGCAGGGCAAGCCCGAATATTTCGCCTTGACGCCGCATGACCTGAACGGCATCCATGCCTTGAGCGATTTTCCGCACAGCGGTACGCGCGAGGTGCAGGCGGCGGACTATGTTTACCAGATCAAACGGTTGGCGGATCCGACCATACAGTCGCCAATTTACGGGCTGATGGCAGAGTATATCGTCGGCCTCAAGGATTATGCCGCTACCTTGCAGCAGGCCCAGAAAGCCCATCCTGACGCCTTTCTGGATTTAACTAACTACCCGTTGGAAGGCGCGCAGGCGGTGGATGAACATACTTACCGCATCAAAGTGTATGGAAAATATCCGCAATTTGCCTATTGGCTGGCGATGCCGTTTTTCGCGCCAATGCCGGTGGAGGCCGAGCGCTTCTACGCGCAGGAAGGCATGCGCGAACGCAATCTCATTCTGGAGTGGTGGCCAGTCGGCAGCGGCCCGTATTACCTGTCGGAGAACAATCCGAACCAGCGTATGGTGATGACAAAAAACCCCAACTTCTCCGGCGAATTTTATCCGATGGAGGGCGATCCGGGCGACAAGGAAGCCGGGCTGCTGGCAGATGCAGGCAAGCCGCTGCCGCTGATCGATAAAGTAGTGTTCAGCTTGGAGAAAGAAACCATCCCCTACTGGAACAAATTCCTGCAAGGTTATTACGACGCATCCGGCATCAGCTCCGACAGCTTTGACCAAGCGGTGCATGTGGGTGTGGGCGGTGAGGCAAACGTCACCGACGAGATGAAGGCGCAAGGTATCACGTTGTCTACATCGGTCGCGACTTCCACCATGTACATGGGTTTCAATTGGCTTGATCCGGTTGTCGGCGGACCCAGTGAGCGCGCTCGCAAGTTGCGCCAGGCCATTTCCATCGCCGTCGATTGGGAAGAGTTCATTTCCATTTTTTCCAATGGGCGTGGTATCGCTGCCCAATCGCCGATTCCGCCCGGTATCTTCGGTTACCGTGAGGGCGAGGCGGGTATCAACCATTATGTATATGACTGGGTGAACGGTGGTGTCAACTCCGCATCCAGCTCGCTGGATAGTGGATTGCCTACCTTTGGCACACCGAAACGCAAGCCCATCGAAGTCGCGAAAAAACTACTCGCCGAGGCGGGTTATCCGAATGGACTGGACGAAAATTCCAGGCAACCGCTGGTGATCTACCTCGATACTACGCCTACTGCGCTGGGTGCCAAATCGCGTATGGACTGGCTGCGCAAACAGTTTGACAAGCTCAACTTGCAACTGGTGCTGCGCAGCACTGACTACAATCGCTTTCAGGACAAGATACGCAAGGGCGATACGCAACTGTTCTACTACGGCTGGAACGCCGACTACCCTGATCCGGAAAACTTTTTATTCCTGCTGAACGGCGCGGAGGCCAAGGTGAGCAAGGACGGCGAGAATGCTTCCAATTACAATAATCCGGAATATGATCGCCTGTTCGAGCAGATGAAAAACATGCCGAACAATGCGGTGCGCCAAAAAATTATCGATGACATGGTGGAAATTCTGCGCCGCGACTCGCCTTGGATGTGGGGTGAGAATCCAAAGGACTACGTGCTGCACCATAGCTGGCTGTATAACAGCAAACCCAACAAGATGGCGATAAATAATCTGAAATACCTGCGCATAGACGCCGCGCAACGCGACGAGTTGCGCAAGCAATGGAACCAGCCGCTATTGTGGCCGCTGTGGTTGTTGGGGATTGCACTGGTGGCGTTCGGCGGGTGGTTGTGGCAGGCGTTAAGGCAACGCGAGGAGGCTAGATGATCGCCTACCTCATTCGCCGCATCATGTATGCCATCCCGATTCTGATCGGGGTGAACTTGCTCACCTTCGCGCTGTTTTTCGTGGTGAACACGCCGGATGACATGGCGCGGATGCAGTTGGGTATCAAGCGTGTGACGCCGGATGCTATCGCGAAATGGAAAGAGCAGCATGGCTATGACAAGCCGCTGCTGTATAACGCCCAAGCCAAGAGTTCGGGCAAGCTGACGAACACCATCTTCTTCGAGAAGTCCGCCAGCATGTTCGTGTTCGATTTCGGTTACTCCGACGACGGGCGCAATATCTCGCGTGAAATTCAGACGCGCATGATGCCGAGCCTTGCCATCGCGCTGCCGACCTTCTTCGTCGGTCTGCTCATCTATATTACTTTCGCGTTGCTGATGACGCTGTTCCGTGCTACCGCTCTGGACATCGCGGGTGTGGCGCTGTGCGTGGTGCTGATGTCGGTATCCGGATTGTTTTACATCATCGGTGGTCAGTTCATGGCGAGCAAGATGTGGCACTGGATGCCGATCTCGGGCTATGCGGGAGGGCTGGATAGCATCAAGTTCGTGGTGTTGCCCATCATTATCGGCGTGGCGGGCAGCGTGGGTTCCAGCAGTCGCTGGTATCGCACGATCTTTCTGGAAGAGATCGGCAAGGACTATGTGCGGACTGCGCGCGCCAAGGGCGTGTCGGAATTGCGCGTGCTGTTCCGCCATGTGCTGAAGAACGCGATGATTCCAATTTTAACCGGAGTAGTAGTGGTCATCCCGCTGCTGTTTATGGGCAGTCTGCTGACCGAATCGTTCTTCGGCATTCCCGGGCTGGGCAGCTACACTATTGATGCCATCAATGCCCAGGATTTCAGCGTGGTGCGCGCGATGGTGTTCCTCGGCTCGGTGCTGTATATCGTCGGACTGATTCTGACGGATATCTCATATACCGTGGTTGACCCGAGGGTGAGACTGCAATGATGCCCGTCATACTCTGGACCGATGCTTTGATATTCCTGCTCATCGCGGTGGGCATTGCATCCGCGTGGTGGATACGGCACCGCCCGCATCTCATGTTGCCGTGGCAACGCGTGGCGAGAAGTAGCGTGGGCATGGTGTCGCTGTTGGTGCTGTCGTTGTTCATTATGGTCGGCGTGCTGGATACGCTACATTATCGCGCCGCTTTGCCGGAGAAGAACAACGGACAGACTGTATATTCACCGGAGGTGTTGAGCGCGTTCGATGCACTCGTCAGCGGCCTGCGCAACCGCACCGAGAAGACCTATTCCGCGCCGCTGGCGGCGTATCTGTATGCCAAGGAAAGTATCGAGACGCCGGATGGCAAGCTACTGCGCGATTATCCGCGTTTGAAATTTGGCGGGGCGCATTTGGATAATCCTGAGCGCGAACTGGCTGGCGACGTGTTTAAGCGGACTTTGCTCGGAACTTTGGGTGGATTGCTGGTGGCGCTGTTGTTGACGGGGGGTGTCGTCAAGCTTTATCCGGCGACGCGTAAATCCAAACCAATGGGGGCGGTGTTTATCGCGGCGCTGGTTATATCCGGTGTCATCGGTGCAGTGGCTAATCTCACTCTCGCCTATCACGTCCTTGGCACCGACAAGGTCGGGCAGGATGTGCTCTATCTCTCGCTGAAAAGCATACGCACCGGGCTGGTGATTGGCACGGTTACCACGCTGGTGATGTTGCCGTTTGCATTGCTGCTCGGCGTGGCTGCGGGTTACTTCCGGGGCTGGGTGGATGATGTGATCCAGTATATCTATACCGTGTTGAGCTCTATTCCCAGCGTGCTGCTGATCGCGGCGGCGGTGCTGATGATGCAGGTGGTGATCGAGATGCACGCAGATTGGTTCGACCTTGAGGCGAAACGCGCCGATGTGCGCTTGCTGTGTTTATGCCTGATCCTCGGCGTGACCAGCTGGACCGGGTTGTGCCGATTGTTGCGCGGCGAGACGCTGAAGCTGCGCGAGCAGGAGTACATTCAGGCAGCGCAGGCATTCGGCGTGTCGTCCTTCCGTATTCTTACGCGCCATATTTTGCCTAACGTAATGCACATCGTGCTGATTTCGGTGGTGATGGATTTCAGCTCGCTGGTGCTGGCCGAGGCGGTGCTGTCCTATGTCGGCGTGGGTGTGGATCCGACCACCATCAGCTTTGGTACCATGATAAACGCGGCGCGGCTGGAGATGGGGCGCGATCCGATGGTGTGGTGGGCGCTGGCCTCCGCCTTTGGCTTCATGCTGGTATTAGTGCTGGCGGCGAACCTGTTTGCCGATGCGATGAGGGATGCCTTCGATCCGAGGCTGAACCGGACGGAGGGGGTGACGTGACGGAGTTGCTGAGAGTCGAAGGGTTGGTCACGCGATTGCGCAATGGCGCGCGCATCGTGGACGATATTTCGTTCAGCATTCGTCAGGGTGAAACTTTCGCCTTGCTGGGCGAATCCGGCTGCGGTAAATCCATGACCGCGCTATCGCTGATGCGCCTGCTGCCCGATAGCGTGCATGTCGAGAGCGGTGCGGTGCGGCTTGATGATACGGATATCCTGGCATTGCCGGAGCGCGCCATGCGCGAGGTGCGCGGCGGCAAAATGGCGATGATTTTTCAGGAGCCGGGGTTGAGTTTGAACCCGGTGATGACGGTGGGCGAGCAGATTGCCGAGGCGCTGGAGCTGCATCAGGAATTGCGCGGCGCAGCGGCGCAGGCGCGGTGTGTCGAGCTATTGGATCAAGTCGGTATTCCAGACGCGGCAAGGCGTTTACACGAATATCCGTTCCAGCTTTCCGGTGGCATGAAGCAGCGCGTGATGATTGCGATGGCGCTCGCCGGACAGCCAAAATTATTGGTCGCTGACGAGCCGACTACCGCATTGGACGTGACCATCCAGGCGCAGGTGCTGCAATTGTTGCGCGACACGCAACAGCAAAACGGCATGGCGCTGCTGTTGATCACGCATGACCTCGGCGTGGTTTCCGAAATGGCGCATCAGGTTGCAGTAATGTATGCCGGGCACATCGTCGAGCTGGCGACGCGCGAACAATTATTTTCGCACCCAGCGCATCCCTACACACAAAAATTGTTTGCCGCATTGCCGGATACCGCGCGTAGCGGAAAGCCGCTGGCAGCCATCCCCGGCAGCGTGCCGCCGCTGCATGATATCCCCAAAGGATGCCGCTTCGCGCCGCGCTGTGACAAGGCTTGGGAGTTGTGCCACGAACAGGCGCCGCAGTGGACGACGCTGGAAGCGGGGCAGTGGGTGAGGTGCCATCTTTATTCTGAGCGGGTAGCTGGTAGCTTGTTGCTTGCAGCCGAAGGCGAAAAACCAGCAAGCAAGAGCGACGCGACAGGGGGCGAGCTACCAGCTACGAGCTACAAGCTCCTGCAAGTTGAAAATCTATACGTTCACTTCCCCATCCGCAAAGGCATTTTGCAACGCACGGTCGGTCATGTAAAAGCGGTGGATGGCGTATCGCTGTCCATCGCAGCGGGACGCACATTGGCGCTCGTTGGCGAATCCGGCTGCGGCAAGACCACAGCAGGCAAGGCGCTGCTGCAATTGCTTACACCTACTGCGGGCAGCGTTCGCTTCGCGGGCAACGAACTGATCGGACTCAATGTTCAG
>Ga0302274_10003105_pt1 | contig 14898 bp, 13 predicted proteins | sample III_Bog_N2_1_FD_198755 | JGI IMG/M metagenome (GOLD analysis project Ga0302274, IMG submission 198755) | Peat permafrost microbial communities from Stordalen Mire near Abisko, Sweden - III_Bog_N2_1 | ecosystem: Environmental > Terrestrial > Soil > Wetlands > Peat | place: Sweden: Abisko...
GGGGAGGGCCTCGATTTACGCAATCGATGCGGCCACCCGACAAAATACATCCCGGGAATAAAAAAGGCCTCCAGCTTTATTGAGGATGTGGTTGGAATCGTCTTCACCTAACCCACTGTGTTGGTAACGCCCGCAACAAAAAAACGAAACTGGGGATAGTTGGGCCGTATCCCGTCGCACGAAGCCCTACGAATAGATCCCCGGCGCCTCATGCCCCAGCTTCTGCACGTACTCAACGTACGACCCCGGATAAACAGTCGGAGTGCGGTCCGTCCCGCTCTCGCCGCCCAGTTCCAGCACCCGTGAGCCGAGGCCGCGAAGGAACATGCGGTCATGCGACACGAAAATCATCGTCCCTTCAAAATCCTTCAGGGCGTCCACCAGCATTTCCTTGGTCGCAAGATCAAGGTGATTCGTCGGTTCGTCGAGCACCAGGAAGTTCGGCGGGTTGAAAAGCATGCGCGCGATTGCCAGCCGCGACTTCTCTCCGCCGGAGAGTGCGCGAATCTTCTTATCCGTGTCTTCGCCGGAGAACTGGAATGCTCCCGCCAGGTTCCGCAACGCCCCAATCCCGTCCTGCGGGAAATCCTGTTGCAACTGTTCGATCACGGTGAGATCGGAATTGAGCAGTTCCAAAGACTGTTGCGCGAAGTAGCCCATATGCAGGCTGGCGCCCAGCCGCACGCTTCCCGCATCCGGAGCACTCGCCCCCGCAATCATCTTGAGCAGCGTGGTCTTGCCCGCGCCGTTCCTTCCCATGACCGCCCAGCGTTCCCCGCGGCGGATCGTGAGACTAAATCCGTCGTAAATCACACGCGGCCCATAACTCTTGTGCAGATTCTCCAGCACAGCCACCTGTTCGCCGGATCGCGGTGGAACACGAAAGTCAAATTTCACCACCACACGTTTCTTCGGCAACTCGATCTTCTCGATCTTGTCCAGCGCCTTTATCCGGCTCTGCACCTGCGCCGCTTTCGCCGCGTGCGTCCTGAAACGATCAATGAAGCGCTGTTCCTTCGCCAGCATGGACTGCTGCCGCGCAAACGCTGCCTGTTGATTGCTCTCCCGCACCGCCCGCTCGCGCTCGTAAAAGTCGTAGTCACCCGAGTAAGTAATGATTTCGCCACCATCAATCTCCGCAATCTTTGAGACCAGGCGATTCATGAACTCGCGGTCGTGTGAGGTCATCAGCAACGCGCCCGGAAACGACTTGAGAAACTGCTCCAGCCAAATAATGGACTCAATATCGAGGTGATTCGTCGGTTCGTCCATCAGCAATACATCCGGCATTCCAAGCAGCACCCGTGCCAGCGCAACCCGCATCTTCCATCCGCCGGAGAGAGCGCCCACGTCACCGTCAATCTGATCATCTTTGAATCCCAGGCCATGCAGCACTTCACGGGCCTGCGATTCGAGCGCGTAACCGCCTAAATGTTCGTACTCCTCCTGCACGTGACCGAAGCGCTCAAGAATACGATCCATCTCATCAGCCTTGTCGGGGTCAGACATTTTCCCCTGCAACGCTTCGAGTTCGTGGTGTAGATCGCCGACGCGTCCGCTGCCTGCGATCGCTTCATCCAGCACCGAACGCCCCTGCATTTCCTCGACATCCTGGCGAAAGTATCCGATCGTCATCTTCTTGGGGACTGAGACCGATCCATCGTCTGGAGTTTCCTCGCCGACCACCATCCGGAAGAGCGTTGTCTTGCCCGCGCCGTTGGGACCGACCAGCCCAACTTTTTCTCCGGGATTCAACTGAAACGAAGCATCCACGAAGAGCAACTGCTTGCCATACTGTTTATTGATGTTTGAGAAAGAGATCATTTTGAGAAGTCAATTTAAAGGGGTCACTCGCGGCACCGTGCCTCTTCCAGTGTAGCCCGGCCTCCCCATCCCATCTGTTTTCGTTAGGTATCAATCCACCAGCGTCCAACAGGCGGACGAGGCGAAACCAGTCAATCTCGGACCGCAAATCGCGAAGTCGCACGGCGTCACGTCGCCACGGAGGGATTTTGTGTAGCCCGGGTCGCACGCTCGGGCACTTGCTGTCCACAATACGCGCAATTCGCCCAAGTGGGCTCAACGGGCTTTTCACATTTCGGGCAAGTTGGCTGCAGCAAAGTGCCGCAGCGCGGACAGAATGGGAATTTTGCCTTCTCGACATGCCCGCAGCCGGAACACGTCTTCGGCAGAGGGTCGCGGAGAATGAAGTACAAGATCATCCCGATCGCATGGGGAACGAAGATCGCCAGTAGCGTCCACATTACGTAACGCATCTGCCGCCGCTTCGCATCCCCGTAGATGTATCCGATCAGCGCAACCCAAGCCACCATGAGCAGGAAAAATCCGTAAACCAGCAGCGCTTGTCCCCAGCGCGGCAATTTGGCCATCTCCGGATCCTTTGGTGCAACGAAGAAGAACAACCACACGGTGAGGCCCGCATAGGCGAACCATGCAAAGATCCATGCTGCTTCTGGGACGACGCGCAATTCCTTTGTGAAGCGGCTCATACCAGCCTCCTTTCGCCGCGCTGCCGGATTGCCAGCATCACTGCGGCCACCCCTCCCGCGAGCCACTCTAGGGCCGTGAACGCGGCAAAACTGATCAAGGTATGGCGGAACGACGTAGGGCTGAACTGCGGCCCGAGTAACCTCTCGAAACGCCCACTAACAATGTGGAAAACCTCCCAGCTCGCAATCGTCAGCAGCCACGCAAAAGCCACGACAAAGATCACTACGCGGCGGTTCCAATCGTGCTCGGCCTGCTCCGTGAACTTCGCCTCGGCGCGCGCCAGCGTCGCCTGCAACAGCCACGAAGAAGGCTGGGGCGTCGGCAATCTCCGGAGTTCGCTCGCCATCGGCCGCCAAGCCTCCCATTCGTTCGAGCAGGCGATGCAAGACCGCACATGCTCCGCAACCCGCTTTTCTTCCGCACTCGTCAGCGCGTCGGCTGCGGCTAGCGCCAACAGTTCTCGAATCTTGTCGTGCTCGTTCATTGCCATCTACCTCCGGGATACTGCGCTTCGAGCGCGTCACGCAACTGTTCCAGCGAACGTCGCAGCCGCGACTTCACCGTCGATACCGGAACCGCCGTAACCTGCGCGATTTCCTCAATCTTCATCTCATCCTCAAAGCGCAGTGTTAGGACTTCGCGATAGATCATCGGCAGCCCCGCCATCGCTTCGCTGATCTCCGTTCGGCGCTCGGCCGCGAGCGCGTGATCGAGCGGCGTGCGGTCTTTACTTGAAATCCTGTCCACCACATTTTCGCTGTGCCAGCTGTTGGCGAGCGGCTCGTCGAGGCTCTCCGGACGAATCCGGCGCAAATGATCGATCGCAAGGTTGCGCGCCAGCGTGAACAGCCAGGCGTCGAAATTGCGGCTTGCGTCAAAGGACCGAATCTTTTCGACCACTCTCAACCATGTTTGCTGGAACAGGTCTTCCGCCTCGGCGGGCTGCCGCACGATGCGCAGCAGGTACCGATACAGCCGATTCTGGTACCGGTTAATCAGTTCCGAGAGAGCGTTCAGGTCGCCTCGGCGAAGCCGGACCACATCCGCATCCACTGCCACAGGCCCCTCCAGCGATAGCGCGGTCGTCCCCACCATACTCGTCATACGGATGAGTGCCCAAAAAAGACGCAAGAGATGCAGTTGCTGGATTGGTGTTGCCAGGTATCTCAATGACAGAAATTTTCGCAGACTCCCTCGTACCTTGCATCCTTTTGAGGTTCTCGTCCGTATTCCTCAAAGTGCTCAAATCCACAGTACAGGGCACAGGAGCGCAACTCAGTTCCTGCATTGCTCTTTCGTAGGAGGTTGACATGCATGACACAAAGGAGCGGCTGTCTCAATGGTGGCTCTTCGCGTTACTCAACTACCTGTATGCGGACGTGCTTGCCCTGTTCGACATTGTCGGCTCGCAAGATCCAGCTCCACATCTCCCACAATGGGCTCTGCTGGGGTCAGCGGTCTTGATGGAAATACCCATCGCCATGATTCTGGCGTCTCGACTGCTCCCGTTTAGGGCGAACCGGCTGGCGAATATCACCGCCGGGGCCATTGAGACGTTAGCCGTCATTTCGATGCAATTCGTTTACCCTTTGGCCAGCGGTGCCTGGCACGAGCATATGTTTGCATCGTACATTTTCTTCGGGACGATCGAAACGGTATGCACCTCGGTCATCATACGCAAGGCGTGGACTTGGTCAGGGGTTGAAGCCGCCATTAGTTCGGAGCGGATCGTCCGCCAACCGGCAGTTGAGATCGCTTCTTCTTAACTGCAGGATTGCTCAAGAATGTACTCGAACGATTCGAGTCTTTGGAGCTCATCGTGCCGACCGCGAACGGCAGGGTCGATGAGCGTACTCCCCTTAACAAGGAGAATATCCAATGAAACGTCACGTTATGTTAACCATCGCGTCTCTGCTTTTTCAGTGAACCCCTCGGGATCTGGAACAGGCTGATTTCATGTTGCCGAGTAGCAAGTTGCGAGCAACGGTATTGGGCAGCGGTTTGTGAAGAAGTCGCGGCGCATAGCTCTCAGCTCACGAATCAACCGCGGAGCTTCTCTGGCGAGTTGTCGGCGTGGTCCGCGAACGCTCCTCCTGTGGCGGATCGAGAAGCGCCGCCGGTTGCAGAGGAAGCTCGATGATAAAGGTTGATCCGTTACCAATCGAGCTTTGAACGGCGATCGACCCGCGATGCTGCTGCACAATCCAGTCGGCGATGGCGAGCCCAATGCCGGCTCCACCAAACTCGCGGCTTCTGGCCTTGTCCACGCGATAAAAACGTTCAAAGATCTTGCTCTGATCTTTTTCGGAGATTCCAATTCCCGTGTCGCACACGCTAATGACCGCGTTGCCATTCCGGGCTTCCAGACGCAGGTCGACGGCTCCCGGCGCCGGCGTGTACTTGACGGCGTTATCGAGGACGATGGCTAGCAACCTTTGCACGGCCCTTCGGTCTGCCAGAACGGCAAGCTCGCAATCCGCGATTGCTTGCGTAAACTGCAGATTGCGGGACTCCACCAATTGACGCCATTCGGTCGCCGTTTCCTTAACGGCTGAACATAGGTCAATTGTTGTCAGATGCAGGTTTTCACGCCCGGAATCAGAACGGGCGAGCGACAACAACTCTTCGATCAAGGAGGTAGTTCTTTCCGCCTCCAGCAAGATGTGGCGTAAAGCTTCGCGATATTCCGCGTCGCCTCTGGATTTGCGGAGGGCGATCTCCGCCTCCGTTCGAATGAGCGAGATAGGTGTACGCAGTTCGTGGGACGCATCTGCCGTGAACTGGGTTACGCGGAGAAAGCTGTCTTCAATGCGCGCCAACATTGAATTCAATGTGTCCGACAATCTTTGGAGTTCATCGCCGGAGGTAAGTTTTTTCAGCCGGTCGCCCAGGTTGCCGCCGCCAATACTTCGCGCCGTCCGCGTGATTGCATCGACCGGAGACAACGCCCTGCGGCTAAGCCAGTAACCTCCTGAGGCCGCGACGAGCAGCGACAGCGGGGCCAGCATCAGGAGGTAACGCCGAAACAGCGTCAGCGTGGCAATCGTCTGATCGGCGGGCAGACCCGCCTGCACCGCATAGGCGCGGCCGTTAACCTCAATTCTCTGCGCGAGAAAGCGAAATGGCCTGTTCCCCAGCTCGAAGTTTTGAAACCCAGGTCTCTTGATCAAAGTCGTCGCTACTTGCGCAAATCCAGTTCGTTCCAGCAATGCAGCCCGGAAGATCCAGTTTCCATCCTCATCGTAAATTTGCAGGAAGTCGCCGGAGTGCTCCCCAACATATGCCTCGGAGGCCTCTTCCCGAAGCTTGACTACCGTCATATTCTTCTTCTTCTGCGACTTCAGAAAGTTGGCCACGTCCTCGATCTGAGCGGTCAGGGCGTCGTCGGCTATGCGGTAGAGGTCCCGTCGCAGAACTAGCCACATCGCAACTCCGAACAAGACCTGCGCGGCGGCGAAGATTGCCAGGTACCACAGGGTGAGCCGAAGGCCGATGGAAAGTTTTTTCATGATTGCCAGTCCGCACTGATCACGTATCCGACACTCCGCACAGTGTGAATCAGTTTTCGGCGGTGATTGTCGTTATCATCGCAATCCACTTTATTGCGCAGCAGACGCACAAAGGCCTCCAGCGTATTACTTCCCATCTGACGCCCTGAGGACGCAATCAGTATTTCCCGCTGCACCACTTGCCCGGCGTCGCGCATCAGCCGCTCCAATAATTTGTATTCGGAGCGCGTCAAACTGAGGCGCTTCCCGGCGCGGTACACTTCTCGCGTGCCGACATTCAGTAGCAGATCGTCGACCTGCAAATACGCCCGCGCCGGAGCCGCTGCCCGGCGATTCACGGCGCGTATCCTTAACAGGAGTTCGCTGAATGAGAATGGCTTGGTCATGTAGTCGTCAGCGCCCAGATCCAGGCCACGCACGACGTCTGGAACCGCATCTCTGGCGGTGAGCATCAGCACTGGCGTCAGGTTGTTTTCGATGCGCATGCGCCGCGCCAGCTCGAAGCCATCCATCTCGGGCATCATTATGTCGAGGATGACTACATCGAACTCCTGGTCGCGGACCATCTGCAATCCTTCGCTGCCATCGCGTGCACACGAAACCGTGTGCCCCTCTTCGCTCAAACCCTGGCGCAGCAACTCCAGCATTCGCCGTTCATCTTCCACAACCAGCAGCTTCATGTCACAACCTGACGAGTTCCATGAAATGTGAGCCTTAAGCACAAGGGTAGCGGCAAAACGCCGCAAAAATCAGAGTCTGAAAGATTATTAACCTTCCTTTAATAACTGCTTCACAGCGTGTTTCTAGGATGGCTAGTCATCTCAAGCGACGGAAGATTCTGTTTCACAGAGACGATCGGTTCTTGCGTGCGTTGCCTTGCGCCAGGGCTCCCGTCCATTCTTATCCCGCTTCGAGGTGCTGGATTTCTAAGGAGCTGATGTATATGAAGCCAAATCTCTGCCTCTCGCTTCTTTCATTCTTCTCGAAATATTTATTCGCGGTCGCCCTCGCCTTAATCCTGGGAACCACGGCAGTTGCCCAAATCGACCGCGCAGAACTCGAAGGCACGGTAACCGATCCATCGGGAGCGGCTATCGCCGGGGCAAGCGTAAAAATCCTGGCCGTCGCTACCGGTATCACGGTCGAGCAGCCGTCAAACAGTATCGGCTACTACCGCTTCCCGGGCTTAGCGGTCGGCCGCTACTCGGTGACAGTTTCGAGCAGCGGATTCAAGGCTACCGTGATTAGGAATGTCATTCTAGAAATAGGAGAGACGCACACTCTGGACGTCAAGTTGCTCGTGGGAGCGCTGGCGGAGAAAGTTGAAGTCACCGCCCCCGATGAACCCGCTAACCGCACTTCGGCCGAAGCCGGGACCGTGATTCGGCCGGACCAGATTGCGGATCTCGCGAACAACGGCCGCGATTGGACTACCTTTTCGATACTTGCCCCCTTTGCCCAGGACGACGGCGGGGGCGACCAGAGGACGATTCGCTTCGCTGGTCGCGCCCGCGACGACAACAACTTCCAGATCGATGGCGTGGACGCGGGCGGGATCCAGGAACAGTCCCAGAAGTCGACGACGCGGCTGCAGATCTCAGAGGACGCTATCGAAGAATACCGCGTTAGCAGCGCGCTCTATGACGTGGAATATGGAACGCAAGCGGGCGGCCAGATCGACGCAGAAACGAAGTCCGGCACGAATGATTTTCACGGCACGGCATATGGTTTTCTCAGAAATTCCTATTTCGACTCGCGCAGTTTCCTTGATTTCGACATCAACGGCAACCCCGCAATCTCCCCATTCCGGATGGGCCAATATGGAATGTCGCTGGGCGGTCCGATCGTAAAGAACAAAACATTCTTCTTCATCAACTACGAAGGCCTCCGGCAGTTGCAGTTCAACGGGCAACAAATGATTGTTCCCGCTGGAGTGTGCTGTGCGACTTTTCCAGCAGGTGAACCGCAGGGCGTCACCGTGCCCTATCAACAGTATGTGTTGGATCAGGCACAGACCCTTGGCTTAGGGCCCACGATGTGCCAGATTATGCGGACTTTTCCATGGCGCGCTTCAGTTGGCACGATTGATGGTTGCGCGCCCAAGGTCGCTCTTCCCGACGGCTCATTCTCATTTCAAGGTGGCAATCAAGATCTTCTCACCGTTGGCAGGGAGACGATCATTCACGAAGACACATGGCTCGTACGGGTTGACCAGAAGATCAGCGACAGCACTCTGCTTTACGGTCGAGCGCAGCGCGACATCAGCCTTTGGCATGCTCCGGCTACGAACCCCACTGTTCCCGGCGACAATCAGGCAACGATCAATCATCCGGCCAACTACATGCTGGCATTGCAGCACTCGTTCAGTCCCACCTTATTCAACGAGGCAAAGTTCTACGTTAATCGGTCGCCCTTCCACAATCCAGGAGGAAGCGCGTTGCCGTACGCTGTCAACACCAACGATTTTGTTACGCTCAACAACACCAGCGCCGATATCGAGGTCGGCACAACCTACGGCGGAATTGATAATCTGACCTGGGCTCACGGGCGGCACGCGTTCAAGGCGGGTATCGAAATCCGTCGCGTCCGCCTCAATCAAGGGCAGACCTCGAACAACGCCCTGACCTTCGGCGATGACTATTCGCTCGCAGCCGCAAGTTTGAGCAGCATCAATTACATCGCCCCGTGGTGCTGTCATCGGCTGCGCCGAACTTTCTACATGCCTTATTTTCAGGACGAATTCAAGGTCACGCCAACTTTTACATTCACGGCTGGAGTCCGCTGGGATTACTACGGCGTCGCCGACGAGGCGACCAATCGAACTACAGTGTTCGACCTGAACGCGTTTCATGGTGTCTGCCTGGGATCGGGATCCTACAACGTGGCACCGAGTCCAGGGCCGATCAACACACCACCCTGCCCCAAAAATCCAGCACTGTACAATGCAAGCTACCGCAACTTTGATCCGAGACTCTCGCTCGCCTGGGCGCCCGAAAAGTATCATGGCAAAACCGTGTTTCGCGCCGGATACGGCATTTATCATGGCGCTGCACAAAATGACGACTTGAACGCAGGGTTGGAGAGTGACACGTTTCGTCTTCTCGTAAATAATCCCAACCCGCCTAACTGTCCACCGCCAGGGACAATCGACTGCGCTAACTTGCAGCCTCAATATGCGCAACAGGATCCTAATCTTTCTGCTATCGCAAACAAACAAGCGAACCACCCGCGCGCGCTGCAGCGAGAGGACCGCCGCGATTTGTACGTGGAAACTTGGGGACTGACGATGGAGCAACAGCTGCCGGCGCATTTCCTCTTTTCAATGCAGTACATCGGCAGCCGCGGCGTTCACCTGTTCTCGCGTGGTGCCGTCAATCTGTGTACCGAACCCGTCACGTTTAACCCCGCGGACGGCGACTGTTTCCGTACCCTGGACCCTTATTATCCTGCGGGAAATCCTTTTGGCTCGGTCGACTACAAAAGCGATATTGGAGCCAGCACCTATCATGCGCTAGGCGTGTCTCTCGAACGTCGCTTTGAAAAAGGGTTTTCGTTTCAGTCCCGCTACACGTGGTCTCATTCCATTAATGACGGCTCCGTTGGCGGAGGCGAATCGACAGGACCGGAGAATGTAAATTGCCTTGAATGCGACAAAGGCCCCAGTGTTTATGACGTTCGAAACAATATCACGGTCAATACTGAGTACGAGCTTCCGTTTGGGCCAGGCAAACCGTATTTGAACCATACAGGTGCGCTGGGCAAAATCGTCGGCGGATGGAACCTGAGCAGCATCGGCCTGTGGCACACCGGACATCCGTTGACAGTATTGATGGATCTGTCTGGATCGATCAGCAACCCTGCCTCCCCATTTAACGGATTTCCCTACACCTATCTTCTTCCCGACGGCAACGACCAGACGAATCAGCGGCCTGACCTTGTCCCCGGTGTACCTGTGATGTTGCCTAACCCTCACCCAACTGGCACAAACGGTGCACTGCTGGTCAACCCGGCCGCATTTCAGGCGCCCCCTACCGATGCCTTTGGGAATTTCACGCGCTTTGGAAACGAGCCCAATGGCATCATTCGCGCTCCGAACGTGTGGCAGATCGATCTGGCGCTGAATAAAGCAACCAAGCTCACGGAGCGCGTAGAAATGGACTTCGCTGTGCAAGCGTTTAATATCTTCAATCACATACAGCTCGCCGATCCATTGGATCTGACTCTCGAGTATGCCCCCGGACAAAACGCCGCAAACCTTACTGTCCCCGGCGATTTTGGCCTGATTGACTCGACGGTGAACTTCAATAGCAACAACGATAACGCTGGCCCCGGGAACACCGGCACCGGCACGCCACGTCAGTTGCAGTTCATGTTGCGCTTCAAGTTCTAGTTTGGCCAAGGGCTGACTTGTGCCTGGTAGCTCGCGATCCGTGTTCTTAGTCAAAAATGCAGTGCGTGTTGAGCCGTACATTCTCAGGAGGAGCCCCCTTGAAATCGCTGGCTGGTTTTGCTTTGTTATTGAGCTTTTTCGCTACGTCCGCGCAAGCGGCCGACAACTATCACATCACCAAAAAAATCCCCATACCCGGTCAAGGTAGCTGGGACTATCTCGCCATCGATGAAGCCGCCCGCCGCTTGTACGTTTCTCACGGCACCCAGGTCGAAGTGCTCGATGTCGATTCGGGCGCAATCGTCGGCAAGATCGAGAACACTCCCGGCGTGCACGGAATTGCCATCGCTCCGGAACTCGGACGCGGGTTCGCGAGTAACGGCCAGTCGTCAACGGTCACCATCTTCGATCTGAAAACCTTAAAGACAATCGCCCAGGTTCCGGTGGGCAAGAAGCCCGATGCCATCATTTACGATCCTGCCACCTCGCGAGTGTTCGCTTTTAATGGCGACAGCAACAGCGCCACCGCCATTCAGGCGGCGGATGGAAAAGTGGCGGGAACAGTGGACCTCGGCGGCGGTCCCGAGTTTGCAGCCGCCGACGGTTCCGGTTATGTTTACGATAATCTGGAGGATGCAAGCGTAGTATTAAAAATCAACTCTCGTTCGCTGAAAGTCGAACAGCGCTGGCCGACTGCGCCTTGTTCATCGCCCTCCAGCATGGCGATCGATCGCGCCAACCGGCGGCTGTTCATCGGTTGCCGCAGCAAAGTGATGGCCGTGATGAATGCGGACACGGGACAGGTGATCACGACTTTGCCCATTGGCGATCACGTGGACGCTACCGCGTTTGATCCCGAATCGCGCTTGGTTTTCAATTCCAACGGAGAAGGTACCCTCACTGTGATCCACCAGGATAGCCCCGACAAATACTCCGTTGTCCAAACTGTGAAGACGCTGCCCAAGGCGAAGACCATGGCCCTTGATCCTAAAACGCACCAGTTATTTCTATCCACCGCGGAAGCCGGGCAGTTCGAAGTGCTGGTGGTGAGTCAGAAATGAAACTTCTTCACAGACTGCCGGTGATCTTTCTTCTCGCCTGCGTTGCTTGCTCGGGGTCGCACTCGCATGCAACGCCACAAGCCGAACCAGTCGACTTGCAGTTGCAGGTCAGCACTCCATTCCATTTTGTCGCCTACGGTGATTCACGCTTCCACGACCCCAAGGACACGGAAGCCGCAAATCCGGCAGCGCGTCAGGCCCTGGTGCAGGCGATCGCGCAGACAAATCCTGCGTTTATCTCTTTCGGCGGCGACATTGTCTACAACGGCTATGACAAAGAGGATTGGAAAGTCTGGGATAGCGAAACCGCGATTTGGCGCGAGAAGAAGATTCCAGTCTATCCGGCGCTCGGCAACCACGATCTCCACGGCAGTGAAAAGATCGCGCTCGCGAATTATTTCGAGCGTTTTCCAGACCTGAAAGACAGCCGCTATTATTCCGTCCGGATCGCCAACACCCTGCTGCTGGTGCTGGATAGTTCTCAGGACGAGCTTTCTGGTCCGCAAGGGCAATGGCTTACTCAGAAACTCGACCATCTTCCGGGCGATGTAGATTTCGTATTCCTTGTGCTGCACCATCCTCCCTACACCAGTTCGTCGGACATGAAGATGTTCGGCGGAGGACACTCCGCGCGTGCGCAAGAGAAAGATCTGGCTAAGTCGCTGGAAGCTCGGCAGCAGAACCAGCGGGCCCGTATCGTTGTTTTCTCCGGACACGTGCACAACTACGAACGCCATCAGTATGGCGGTGTTACTTATTTCGTGACTGGAGGAGCCGGTGCGCACGCTTATCCGATCGAACGCGCCAAGGACGATCCTTTCCAGAGTAAGGAAATCAACTACCACTACGTCACGGTCAACGTTGATGGCAGTACCCTGAAGGCCACTATGCATCGTCTCGATCTGACCAGTGGCAAGGCCGTCTGGACGGAACCTGACTCAGTCACCATTTCGGCGCCGGCAGCCAAAGCCGCGGGCCAAGGCAAATAATTGATTTGGGCGTAAAGAAGGCAACTCTAGCCATACCGAGCCCCGATGGGCGGCTCCCCGCGCGGGTTTGGACGCGCAGATTCGAGGCGCCGCTGTTGTTGCTGGCGCTCGTCGCGGCCTCTCTTCCCCTGGCTGCTCAGGGAGGGCCTCCCTACTATACGAACGATCCGGGCACACCCGGCAATCTGAACTGGGAAATCAATCTGGGCTACATGCCGTTTTTCTACAGCGATCAGTCCGTCTCTCATACACCGGATGTTGACATTAACTTCGGAGTTGGGGATCGCGTGCAACTCACTTACGAGAGTGCATGGTTACGCGTTCAAAATCCTTCATCTCCAACCAAGTTCGGCATGGGTCAATCCAATCCCGGAGTCAAATGGCGTTTCTACGACTCCGGGGAGTCTGGCCTCAACGTCTCGGTTTTTCCCCAATTTTTTCTCAATAACCCCAACGCCGCGGTTCGCCGCGGCATTACGCCCGCGAGCCAGAGTTTTCTCTTGCCCTTGGAATTCTCCCGCAAGTTTGGCCCCGTCGATGTGAACTGGGAGGCGGGATATCAGTTTGTTCACAAAGGACCGGACGGCTGGCTGGCTGGTCTGGTTGTCGGCCACGACTTCACACCGAGGCTGGAAGCGGACGTGGAGTTCTACTCGCAAGGCATTTTCCATCCGTCCCAGGCGCAACCTACACTTGAGTTAGGTGCTCGTTATAAGATCCACAGCCCGGTCATTCTCCTAATGATGGCGGGACGCAGCCTGGAGCCGACTCGTCCCAATCAGTCTTATTTCGTCGGTTATTTTGGGCTGCAATTTCTGCTGCCGCCAAAGTCCTACAAGATTGATTCTCCCGAACCCTAAGGGAGGTACCTACGTGAACGACAAGTATCCGCGGGAACTGGGTGCGACAGACGCGAGTTCCGATAACCGATCAGGCGGCTGCGATCATGTGCTGCTTCGCTAGCGCCTCAATTTCCGGCTCAGTCACTGCCGAGAGGTCTGCATTTTCAGTGGCGATAACACGTCGAGAGATTTCGGGGTGATGTGTCTTCAAATATTCTTTCAAGAACTCGGCGGCGTTGCTTTTTCCGGTGGCATGACCGATGAGGACGATCTCACTCGCAGGAGTGATATCTTTAGCGACCTCCTCGTAGAACGAATCCTCTTCGGGTACGCGCTCGCCACGGTAGTGAGCTTCCTTCCGATGGATTAAATGATGATGGAAATGATAAGGGTCGTAAGGCCGCACCTTGTTTTCATCTGCTGGACGACTTCCACCAAAATCCTTATAAACGTGGGCGGCGTGGTGGTCGATGACGACGATCATCCGGCTGGGCTGGGACGGTTCTTCCACTGGCGAACCTGATTTAGTCGCATTCGGTCCGGCTTCCTTCAAGAATCTACGCAGCCGAGAAACTTCCTCAACGCCAAGATCGTGGGCATGCGGTTTCTTGAAAAAGACGCTTTGGCCGTTGACGACGAACGAAAATTCCTCGTTGCCGTGTGCTTGGACCTCACCCAGATGCTCGACCAGTTCGACAGCCTCGCTCCAACTTAGGTTATGTGGCAGCTTGCCGTTGAGAAGATTCTGATACAGCGATTCGAGATGCTTGCTCACGGTGTGTTCTCCTTCACAAATAACTAAATTTTATCAACATGCATCTCGAACCAGCACCATTAGGCCACGGGCGACGGGACTAAGACAATTGGACCTTGGTATCGGCGGCATCCGTATCCAGTGACCGATGCCTCAGCGACGTGCGCACTGTAGTCGATACGAAAGTATGGGCAATACTATCGTCCAATTGCCTGGCCTGTTTTGTTGTGGCCGAATGAGCTGAACACATAGGAGATGCGATGACGAAAACGACGGGCTTTCAAGCCGACATTCGGCCGTTATTTACGGAGCGAGACATTCGAGGCATGAGCAAGGCGTTCAACCTGGCAAGTTACGATGACGTCAAAAAGCACGCTGCTGCCATCTACGATCGCATTCGTGGAATCGGCGGCTCCGTAATGCCACCACCGCCGCCAAGAGGAGAAGGTCCCTGGCAGCAATCTCGGATTGAATTATTCGCCAAGTGGATGGCGGACGGATTCCAACCTTAATCGGCCTCAAGCGCCCAAGGCTGGTTCTGAGCTATACACGAAAACTGCACTCATTGTTCGAATGGAGAATTCCATGAATGCAAACATTACGTGGGGCTTCTCAGTTGCGGTCTTCGCGCTGATGATCGCCGTCCGTGGCGTGCGAATTTCCGCCGCACCCAACCCGCAGGTCAAGTCCGGAGTAGACCGCCTCTATGTGATCGACTGCGGCGACGGCAGTGGGACCGACGAATCACGTTGGACACCGGGAGTCAATGTCGGGACGCCCGTCGGCTTTCCCGGCCACTGCTACCTCATCCACCACACCGAGGGTTGGGTTCTGTGGGACAC
>Ga0302274_10003114_pt1 | contig 14880 bp, 8 predicted proteins | sample III_Bog_N2_1_FD_198755 | JGI IMG/M metagenome (GOLD analysis project Ga0302274, IMG submission 198755) | Peat permafrost microbial communities from Stordalen Mire near Abisko, Sweden - III_Bog_N2_1 | ecosystem: Environmental > Terrestrial > Soil > Wetlands > Peat | place: Sweden: Abisko...
GGTGATGGCCAAGCCTTCGAGAATCGGAACGCCGGAAGTGATCAGCGTGCCCAGGGTACGAGTGAAACGGGCGACCGCGATCTTACGCAGCAGGATGCCGATGATCGGCATCTTGAGCAGCATGGCATCGAAGTAGTAACGGCCGCGGGGATGTTTGCGCACCTGTTTGACTCCGTAAACGAGTCCAACGCCGCCGACGATAAAGAACCACCAGAACGAGCCGACGAAAGCGCTGAGGCCGATGACCATGCGGGTGGGCAACGGAAGCGCGACACCGAGTCCCACAAAGAGGTTCGCGAAAATCGGAACGACCCACTTGAGCAGGGCGGCGACGATGAGTACGGCGAGCGAGACGACCGCAACGGGGTAGATCAGCGCCGACTTGACGGCCGCGCGCAGTTTGACCGCTTTCTCCACATAGATGGCAAGGCGCTGGAGAATGATGTCGAGAATACCGCCAGTCTCGCCAGCTTCGATCATGTTCGTAGTCAAGTCATCGAAGATGATGGGGTAGCCACGCATGGCGTTAGCCAGGGTGGAACCGCCTTCGACGGTGGTTCGAACCCCGAGAAGAGTCTTTTGAAATGCGGGATTCTCCTGATTGGCGCCAAGAATCTCAAGGCACTGGACGAGGGGAAGCCCGGCATCGATCATGACGGAGAACTGGCGGAAGAAAACGGCAACTTCCTTAACCTTGACTTTGCCGCTGCCGAAGGTGGGCAAGGAAAATTCTTTGCCCTTCTCGCGAATGGAGCCGGGTGTAATGCGCTCTTTGCGGAGCTGCGAGGCCAATCCGTCTTTGTTCGGGGCTACGCGCTCGCCTTGAACTTTCTCGCCTGAAGCGGTCTTCCCAGAAAACGTAAAAACCGGCATGGTTGCTTTCTCCTTAATCCTTACTAATCCGTGCTACTAAACTTTTCTTTCATCCGGCAGGGGCGGTCGTTCTAGTGTTTCGGCCCGTGCCAACTCTGTTCCTGGCGTCAGCGCTTGACGGGGGCAGTCCCCTTACCGATCGGGGCGGCGTTGCGATTGGAGAGGGTGGCGCCGCGCGCGATCATTTCCTGCAATTCGTCCTGATTGCTGGAGCGGGTCAACGCCATCTCCATGGTGATCTGTTTTTGGAAATAGGCGGTGGCCAGCGATTGGTTGAACGTCTGCATGCCGTACTTGTCCTGCCCGGACTGCATGGCGGAATAAATCTGGTGAATCTTGTCTTCACGGATGAGGTTGCGCACGGCCGCATTGGGCACCAGGATTTCCATGCACATGGCGCGTCCCTTGCCATCGCCGCGGGGCAGCAGGCTTTGGCACATAATGCCTTCGAGAACCAGCGAAAGCTGGGCGCGAATCTGCGATTGCTGGTGGGCAGGGAAGACGTCGATCACGCGGTTGATGGTGGAAGATGCGGAGTTGGTATGCAATGTACCGAAGGTGAGGTGGCCGGTTTCCGCAATGCGGAGGGCAGACTCAATGGTTTCCAGATCGCGCATTTCGCCGATGAGCACAACGTCGGGGTCTTCTCGAAGGGCGGCGCGGAGAGCGTCAGTGAAACTCTTGGTATCCGAGTGCAATTCGCGCTGGTTAACCAGGCAGTTCTTGTTCATGTGCACGAATTCGATCGGATCTTCGATGGTAAGGATGTGGTCGTGGCGTTCAGTATTGATCTTGTCGATCATGGCGGCAAGTGTCGTCGACTTGCCCGATCCGGTTGGCCCGGTGACGAGAACGAGGCCGCGGGGCTTGTCGCACATCTGGCTGACGACGTTCGGCAAGCCAAGTTGATTGAACGATTTGATTTCGAAAGGGATGAGACGAAACACGCAGGCGGTGGCGCCGCGCTGATTGAACACGTTGGCGCGGAAGCGGGCCAGTCCCTTCAATCCGAAAGAGAAATCGAGTTCCAGACTTTCTTCAAAGCGATGCTTTTGCGAATCGGTCATCACGCTGTACGCGAGCTGCTTGGTCTCGGACGGAGTCAGTTGTGGCAGATCGAGGGGCACGAGATGTCCGTGGACGCGGATTTGCGGCGGCGAATTGGTGGTGATGTGAAGGTCGCTTCCGTTCATCTCCAACATGCGGCGGAGTAGATCGCTTAATGAGAGAGCCATAATGTTTTCGTCTTTCCTTGTGCAGGTTCGGTCGTTCGCCGTTCGTTATTCTTCTTTCGCTACTCTTCTTTCGTCACTCGTCGTTCGTTTCTCGTTGTGCGCATTTCATGTTTGCCAGGCGAACCGCGAGTAGCGAAAGGCGAACGGCGCTTCTAGTGAATCGTTTCGCGCGCCACTTCTTCGAGCGTGGTCCAACCTTGCGCCACCTTCGTCAGGCCACTGCGACGCAGAGTGATCATGCCGCGTTCAATCGCTTTCTTTTTCAGTTCGAGCGCCGATGCGCCGACCAGCACCAGTTCGCGTATTTCGTCATCCACTTCCATGACCTCATACAATCCGGTGCGGCCTTTGTATCCAGTCTTGTTACAGGTAGTGCAGCCCTTGCCTTTCATGATCTGCACCGTCTTGGCTTCTTCGGGTGTAAAGCCCTCATCGATCAGTGCCTGGACGGGCATCTCGACCGGTTCGGCACAGTCTTTGCAGATTCTACGAATCAGGCGCTGGGCGCAGATGAGGTGAACGGAGGTCGCGACCAGGAAGGGCTCGATGCCCATGTTCATGAGACGGGTAATGGTTTCGGGAGCGCCGTTGGTGTGCAGCGTGGATAAAACGAGGTGGCCGGTGAGCGCGGCTTTGATGGCAATTTCCGCGGTTTCAAAGTCTCGAATCTCGCCGACCAGAATGATGTTCGGATCCTGCCGCAAGAAAGCGCGGAGTGCAGCGGCAAAGTTGAGGCCGATCTGCTCCTTCATTTGCACTTGGTTGACGCCGCCGAGCTGGAACTCGACGGGATCTTCGGCGGTCATGATGTTGGTGTCGACCTGATTGAGCTGGGAAATCGAAGAGTACAGCGTGTTCGTCTTGCCGGATCCGGTGGGACCCGTAACCAGGACCATGCCGTAGGGTTTGAGAATGGCCTTCTGAAACTTATCCAGAGACTCTTGCTCGAAGCCGAGTTTGGTCATGTCGAGGCGAAGGTTCTCTTTGTCGAGCAAACGCAGCACGATCTTCTCGCCCCAGAGCGTGGGTAGAGTCGAGACGCGGAAATCGAGTTGCTTTTTCTTGCCGCCGATCTGCATCTTGAGCATGATGCGGCCGTCCTGCGGGAGGCGCTTTTCGCTGATGTCAAGCTTGGCCATGATCTTGAGGCGCGACGTGATGGCATCTTTCAGCTTGAGCGGAGGATTCATGATCAGTTGCAGGACGCCGTCAATACGGAAGCGCACGCGGAACTCTTTCTCGTAAGGCTCCATGTGAATATCGCTGGCCCCGCGCTTGACCGCGTCGGTCAGTACGAGGTTGACGAGTTTGACGATGGGCGCTTCGTCAGCGGCCTTTTCCAGTTCCTTGAGTTCGAGTTCCTGCTCTTCCGATTGCAGTTCGACATCGGCGGCGTCGCCGGCATCGTTCATCGACTGCATCACTTGCTCAAGCTCTTCTTCCTTGGAAGTGCCGTAGGCTTTGTCAATGCCCTCAATGATGGAACTTTCGGCGGCGACGACCGGCTCGATATTGAAGCCGGTCATAAACTTGATATCGTCCATGGCAAAGACGTTGGTGGGATCGACCATGGCGATGGTGAGCGAGGCGCCGACGCGGCTTAGGGGCAAAATCTGGTAGCGTTTGGCCGTTTCGTAGGGAATGAGCTTGACGACAGCGGGATCAATTTCGAAGTAAGAAAGATTGATGGCAGGCACGCCATATTGGCGCGAGAGAAAATTGGTGACGTCCTCATCGGAGAGGAAGCCCAATTTCACGAGCGCCGAGGCGAGCCGGGTGTGAGACTCCTTCTGGAGTTTCGTCGCCTGTTCCAACTGCTCTTGGGTGATGACCTTTTCTTTAACGAGCAGGTCACCTAGCCGCTGAGACATATCTCTCCTGTAGTCGCACTTCTATAGGGGCAAAGTGCGGGCCAATGCGAAGCTGCTGATTTCCGGGGGAATCAGCGACGATGTCTTCGCACTGACACAAATTGTCAACCCAATGGGCATTCCGCAAAAGTAACTTCGGTACCTGTACTTCGCGCGACGTACCGTTTATTGCGGATATGGTCGGGGTTTGCGCCGGAAATGCAGGGTGTGATGGGCATCACGACGCGGTGGGCCATGTTCTTCGGTGCGAGCTCGTTGCGGCACAGAAGTAGTGTGGGGAACTCCTTAGTCAGTCGCCAGTTTGGGTTCGGGGAGGGTGCAAGGCCGCGGCCTGAATTCTAAAATTAAAGATGGCACGTTATCGGGTGCTATGAGCGAAGCGAAACGGCGGGCGATCCGCAACTACTATCAGACGTTGATCGGAGCGTGGGGACGCCAGCACTGGTGGCCGGCAGAGTCTCGCTTTGAAATGATTGTGGGTGCCTATCTCACGCAAAACACCGCCTGGACGAACGTGGAGAAAGCGCTTAGCCGGTTGCGAGAGGCGGGGCGACTGTCCATGGCTGGGATCCGGCGGAGTCCGCGAGCAGAGTTGGCGCTACTGATTCGGTCTTCGGGATACTTTCGTCAAAAGGCGCGGCGTCTAAAAACGTTTGTCGGATTTGTGGACGAACGGTACGGTGGATCCGTGGGGCGGATGTTTGCGCGTCCGACGGCCGAGCTTCGCGAAGAACTCCTCGCTCTCAATGGCGTTGGTCCGGAGACGGCGGATTCGATTCTTTTGTACGCGGGCAACCGTCCAGTGTTTGTCGTGGACGCATATACGCGGCGGATCCTGGAACGGCACCAGCTCATTTCAGAGGGCGCCAGCTACGAGGAAATCCGCGAACTGTTTGAGCGCGCGCTGTGCGAAAGCTCCCGGGCAGAGAATCCTTCACCGCCGAGACGTCGAGAAATCCAGACCTCAAACTTGAAACATTCTTCTGCAACTCGGGAGAATCTTCTTTCTCTCGGAGGGTGTTCGCATCGGCCGTCGCGGGCGAGCCGGGCGAAGCGCAGCGATTTGGTCCAGATTTTCAACGAAATGCACGGATTGCTGGTTGGTGTTGGCAAGAACTATTGCCTAAAGTCACAACCGCAGTGTGAGCATTGTCCTTTGCAGAAGTTCTTGCCGCGGGCAAAGTAATCGGAGGGCGCAGAAGGTCTTACTCGATCGACGAAGAGACGGCAACGAAAATGAAGTGGCGAGTTTCCCTAGCTGTGGCGACATTCGGATCTTTCCTCGTGCTGAGCGTGGCTGCGCCCGAGATGTCGATGCGTGAAGCGGCACAAGCTTCGAGGATGTTAGTGGGTACGGCGATACGACCGTGGGCGCTGACTGAGGAAGCGTATTCGGCCACGCTGGCCCGCGAGTTCAACATGGTGGAACCCGAAGACGCGCTCAAGTGGGAGGCGGTTCATCCACAACCGGAGACGTACGATTTCTCGCAGGGCGATCAGGTTGTGGATTTCGCGAGACGGCACGGCATGAAAGTACGGGGCCATACCTTAGTGTGGCACCGGCAGAATCCGAAATGGCTGAACGAAGGGAAATTCACTTCCCGCGAGCTTACGGAGATTCTCGAAAAACATATCAAGGCTGTGGTCGGACACTACAGAGGCCAGATCTTTGCCTGGGACGTGGTCAACGAGGCGTTTGATGAGGTGCATCCGGGGCAATTGCGCAGCACGATCTGGCGGGACCAGCCGGGGATCACGCCGCGAGAAGATGTTGGAGCTTCGCGCGAGGCCATAGGGGAGCGGGGCTACTCCTATATCGAGCAGTGCTTTCGCTGGGCGCATGAGGCCGATCCGCAGGCACTGCTGTTTTACAACGAGGCAGAGGCGGAGGTCGTGAACCCCAAGTCGGACGCCATTTACGGCATGGTGCGCGATTTCCGGAAGCGCGGGGTTCCGATCGATGGCGTGGGATTTCAAATGCACGTCACAAACCTGTATGCCGATGTCGCATCGATCGCAGCGAACATCAAACGCTTTACTGCTCTTGGAGTGCAGGTCCACATTACAGAATTGGATGTTGCGTTGCCGGTCGATGCGGCAGGTGACGCTACGGCAGAGGAACTGAGGCGACAGGGAGAAATCTTCGGGCAGATTACGAGGGCATGTCTTTCTGATGCGGGTTGCACTGCGATCCAGACCTGGGGCTTCACCGACAAGTATTCATGGATTGGTTCCCATTCGAAGCACACGCAGGGTGCGGCGCTGTTGTTTGATAGAAACTATCTTCCAAAGGCGAGTTACCAGACGATGAAGAAGGAGATGGAAGCTGGGCGGCGCTAGGCGCAAGTAATGAAGCGCGCGCGGTGTAGGATCCCTAAGAGTTTGCGAAAGAAGTTGACTCGCTCTTTGCCCACCCCGCTCTCAGGGCGAAGGCCCTATTGATTTTGCTAAGGCTCCGTCGCAGCGAAATCCTCTCTCTCACGCAAGACCAAAATAAGAGCCGTTCGCGTTTGTTTTTGAGTACCTTCGTAACTCTCAGTTGGGCAGTTGAAGGCGGTATTCTAAGGTCGATTCTCCGGCTGTTCTTAGCCAACTTAGTGAGTTCAAGGTGAAGAACCGCATAACTGCGTGAGGCGAAAGTAATGGCAACAATGTTTGGCCGTTTTGACATACAGAGTGAACTTTCCAAGTCGGATACCGCCATGATCTACAAGGCGATGGACACGGAAACCAACCAGGTCGTGGCGCTCAAGACGCAGAGTCTCGAGCAGTTGGGCGACCGTGCCGACAAGTTTGTGGAAACCCTGGTCGCAGAGGGTGAAAGTACACGCGAGCTAGCCATCCAGAATATCGTTCTGCTTTATGGCGCGGGAGAAATGGACGGCCAGTTTTGCGCCGCGATGGAGTACATACAGGGCAACAGCATCGCGACGATGCTGGCGCGCAAAGAAGGCTTCTCGATCTGGGACCTGCTCGACATCACGCGGCAGGTTTGCGCGGGGTTGGAGCACGCCGCGTTGAAGGGCGTCGCTCACAGTTCGCTGGAGCCCGCGAAGATCATGGTGCAGTGGGATGGCATGGTCAAGATTCTGGGCTATGGCATCTCCAACATGAGCCTGATCGAAGCCGAGGCGGGAAAAGGTTTGGGGCGGCTGATGCCGTATTGCTCTCCGGAACAGATTCGCGGGGAAGCGATTGACCTGCGGTCGAACCTGTATACCCTGGGCACGATTTTGTACGAGATGGTGGCAGGGCGGCAGGCGTTCGATGCGGCGGATCCGGTAACGCTGCTTAGCCGCATAGAAAACGATGTGCCTAAGACCCCGGTATCGTTGAATCCGAAGATTCATCCGGCGGTGAGCGCGCTGGTTATGAAGGCGCTAGCGAAGGACCCCGCGGAACGCTATCAGAGTGCGCGTGAACTTTTGGATGATCTGGAGAAATGCAAGGAAAACAAGAAAGCCGCGCCGGAAGCGAGAAAGGGCGGAGCGGTGCCGAGTGCGGTGGTGAATCCGGCGGCTCGGGCGGCGGCAGCAAGCAAATTTGTTTCATCGGTGGCAAGTGCTCCGAATCCAGCCCCGGCGGCACCTCCCGCGGCACCTAAGGTGGCTGCGCCGAGGGTTGCAGCCGCGAATCCGGTTGTGGCGAAACCACGCTTGCCAGAAGTTAAAATTGAGTCGCCGAACGCTTCTCCTCTGAACGTCGGAGCATCGTCTGTGAAGGCTGCGGCTGCGAGCGCCAGTGTGGGCGCGGTTCGTGGCGTACCGCAGGAGTTTACAGTTGCGTCTGAAACTGACTTTAACGCGAGCCCGGTTTCGGAACCCGAAATTCAGGAAAGTTCTAGCTCAGAGATGCCCGGCAGTGCGTTTGGCGGGAACGCGGCGAACTCGCCGTTTGCATCGAGTCCGGTGATGTCGGCTGCGGTCGAAGAAGCGGAGACACAGGAGCAGACGCCAGGTGTGGCCGTTGATCCTATGATGTCGGCCCCGGCGGCCAGTTCCGCTGGCGTGAGTTTTTCTGACTTGGCAGAGATGCCTCCGCTGAAGGAGCCGGTGTTTGCGCCGTCGGTGCCAGAGCCGGTGCAACCTTCGATTCCCGTAGCACAGAGTTCGCAGAAGAAAGACGATAAGCCAAAGGTCCAGCCAAGAGAAGTCGCGCAAAAGGCGATGAAGGAAATCTCGACGATACCCCCTCGCCTGATGCTGTTTTCGATTCTGGGTGCGGTGGCGCTGATTCTGGTCATTGCGATTGCGGTATTTTTCCATGTACGTTCGGAGGACGACGGATCCACAGTAGCGCCGCGGCCGACGAAACCCGTGACTTCGACTCAGCCGGGGCCTCCGGTTGCCGCAGCGCAGCCTGACGAAAGGGCTGCCGCGCCGACCGCTCCGGTTGCCGAACCCATTGCGGAAGCGCAGCCGAACCTGACGGTTCATCCGGTAGAGAGGCGCAGTGCGGCCAATCGGCGAGCGCCCGCGCCATCTTCAGCACCGGTACAGGCCGTCATTCCTGGCCAGGCCTTGATCGATTCGACGCCGCAGGGAGCGCAATTTCAAGTCGATGGAAAGACCGATCCGAGCTGGGTGACGCCTTTCACCATTGCTAGTTTGAGTGCGGGAAAGCACATTATTTCGGTGAGCAAGAGTGGTTATTCGTCTGAGGTCCGATCGGTAGACGTGGCTGCAGGCAGCAAGGTCTCGCTGCTACTTCATCTTTCTGCGATGAATGCGCTGGTGGTGGCGGGCAGCACACCGCCGGGCGCGGAAATCATTATTGATGGCAAGACTACGGGACGAGTGACGCCTTCGCAGTTCGCGGTCGAGAAAGGGAGCCACACGATCCTTTTGCGCAAGCAAGGATATCTGGAGGAGACCACCGTTGCCGATCTCGGGCCCGGTCAGAATTTTCAGTATGCGCCTGCGCTGCGAGCGCTGGGCAATGCGGAAGATATACGGACGGTGGGCAAGTTCAACAAACTGTTTGGACGCGGCGGAGACAATACGACCGGGATGGGCACTATCAGCATTCACACGCAGCCGAAGGGAGCGCAGGTCGCAATCAACCAGCGCATCCTCGATAAGCTCTCGCCGGTGGACGTGATGCTGGGGCCCGGGAATTACATTGTCGATGTTACATTGACCGGGTTCAAGCCCATCCATAAAGTGATTAGCGTCGATAAGGGCGGCAAGGCTGCGATCGACGAAATCATGGAGCGGCAGTAGGTCGAGCTTCTGCGAGATTCGAGCGTAGAGGTTAACCGGCCGTTGCGAAGGTAAAAACCCCATCCGACTTCAATTTACTCGACCTACTCATCCCGGGCGAAGCGAAGAATCTGCAGTTCGCGGCAAACCACAGATCCCTCGCCTTGCCCGCGATGACAATTCATGAAAAGTGGCTCCTGCTGACCGCTCTCCGATTTTCACCACATAGTTTGTAGCTCACCGAGAATCGTGATGACCATCACAGCCGTGGTGTCTGCCAGGAGGCACGATAAACGCAGAGAGTGCCCTGTGTCGTTGCCACCTAAGCCGAGCAAATTGAGTGCGGAATTCCTGAAGGCTTTGTGCGAGCAACGACGATGCCAGAATTTTCCCGAAGGCAGCATGCTCTTTCAGCAAGGGTTCCCAGCGACCGGTGTTTACCTGGTGGAAAGTGGCGAAGTCAGAATACTGTTACCGACCGGACAGCGGCAAAGACAGTTGCTCGAAGTGGTGGGTACGGGAACCTTGCTCGGCCTGAGCGAAACCATGAGTGGGGAACGGCACCGGATTACAGCGGTTGCTGGGGGCAGGACCGCAGCGGTGTACACCCCGCGTGAAGAATTTTTTGCGCTCTTGGAAAAGAACACTGAGTTTAGCGTCGAAATCTTGCGGCTGCTGAGCGAAGACCTTCACGTGCTGTACCACAAATTCAGGAGTATCAGCTCGCATCCAGGACGTCCGCGGCACCGCGCGTTGGACGAGCAGCTGAATTAGCTTTCAGGTATCAGTTAGAAAACCTCGCCTTGAGTTATTCCCTACAGCTTCTGAATCTATACCGCTGCCACGATGGCAGCCACACCAGCGCCGAGGGCCAGACCATCATCGACGGCCGGTAGACGACAGGACAGGCGAGCTAATTCGATTTGAAGTTGACGGTGATTTGAGTTTGAATTTCGACGGGCTGGCCGTCAAGGTAGTAAGGCTTGTATCTCCACTGGCGGACGGCGTCGACGGCGGCGCGGGCGAGAACCGCATCCCCACTGAGAACTTTCAGATTGGTCACATTCCCCTCTTTGGTAATGGTGGCTTCGATCTGCACAGCGCCTTGGGCGTGCACGGCCAGCGCAGCTTGCGGGTAAACCGGCGCGACTCGTTTAATGACCAAACCCTGCGACACTCCCTGCGAGATCTTGATCGTTGCCAGCGAGGGCTTTGCGAAACTTGAGGCTGTTGGCAGCAGGCCGGTCAAACTGCTGTCGCTGGCGGATGCGGCGACGTCAGCGTTCGGCAAGGCGGGGGCCGACTCATCGGAGGATGCAGGAGTCTTCGCTGTGGCAGTGCTGGACTTGACAACGATCGGAGCTGCGGCGGGCTTTTGAGTTTGAGGCTCAGGGTTCGCGGCGATGCGAAGGGTTGGAGAAGTGCCCGCGCTGGCCACGGTCTTGTCTGGCAGAACCGCTGCTGAGGTTTTGGGAGTGGTGGCGTCCATTGCAGAACCGCCGGGCTGCGCCGGGTTCGACAATGCGGATACTGGGGCCGCGGACGGCGCGGCAACGGGCGCGGACTGCGCGTTGTTCTGCGGTGCCGAGGTAGCCGTCGAGGAAGTGTTGAGCTTCCCGTAGGCGAAATAGCCGATCGCTGCGAGAACGAGAATGCCGGCAGCGACCAAAATCTTGTTTTTGTTGCCCGATCCGGCAGAGGCTTCTTCAGAGAGCATGCCAAAAGACGGCGCTTCGGAGGTTTGTGACGCCGATGCTGGCGGAGTTGTGTGGCCGGAATCCTGCACAGCCTTCTCGGGCTCGGAAGCAACGGCGGCGGAAGTGGCGGCAGACACGCCACCTTCTTTGGCTGGAGCTTCTTTTGCGAGGGCCGGGGCGGCTGCTGAGCCCGTCGTGACATAAGAAGGACTGGTGGCGGGTGCCGGGACCGACGCGACCGTTACTTGGGGTGCGACTTCGATCACGGCTACATCTGGCCTGATCGTGGGCTGGGCGCCAATATCGGCAGACCCATCGTGGATTCTTTCAGCGGAGATTGAGGGCTCTATCGGTGCAGACGGAGCGATTGCGGCCCCGGACGCGGGAGGCGTCGGTAGCCCTACGTCTTTCATTTGTGCTGACGCCGCAATGGCCGGAAGATTTTCAGGGACGGTGACGGGCGTTTGCCTTATAGCCGGAGTTGGAGTTCGAACCGCCGCTATCCGGGGTGTCGACCCGGGCGTGGGTGACGCGGCGCGAGGCGACGGCTGATTTGGATTGACGGATGAGGATGCAGCTGCCGGGGCCGCGGGAGCTGATGCGGTGGACGCTGTTCCCGAGGCGTCGGAGTTCTTACGCAACAATCCACGCGCCACGCGCAGCGTTCCTTTCGCTTGTTCGACATTGATCGGCTTGGTGAGAACCAGGTTCGCGCCAATGCGGTAGGCCTTGGCAACGCCTGCTTGTCCTTCAACCAGCGCGATGGCCAGCGTGCTTTGATTGGAAGTGGAGTTCCTGGCGCTCTTGAAAAGGAGAGAAGCGTTCTGCTCGTTCTCGCAGTCCACGACGATGGCGTCAAAGCGCTGCGCCATTAATTTCTTCACTGCGGCAAATGGTTCGTGGACGGGATCGACGACGAACTCCAAGTCTCCGAACACCTGGGTGACGACGCGAGCGAGTTTTTCGTCGGGGCAGAAGAGTAAAGCTTGGTAACCCATAATGAGGTCATCCTAGTAATGTAGCGGGTAACCAGCAAGTTACGGGAGTAATTGAGACCTGTCTGTTGGGACGTGCTTGTTGTCAGGGCCGAGGGATAGTTGTTACTTTGTTGCCGTCTTGGCCCAAACCGGGTGCTGGGTAATCCGGTAAAGAAAGCCTGAACGAGTTCTGAATGAAGAACTAGGGACGCTGGAAATCCAGAATTACCACCGTCTGGAAGGGCTCGACTTTGCCGTCACGGATGTAGGGGCGATAGCGCCATTGCTTGACCGCCTGCATGGCGGCGGTGGCGAGGGTTGCGTCACCCTCAACCAGCCGGACGCCAGTAACTTTACCGTTCGCATCCACAACTTCTTTGAGGACTACAGTTCCTTCCGCTCCCGAGGCGCGCGCGTCGACCGGGTACTTCGGCGCCACGCTGTGCTCGAGCCGCTTCTCCGCACCTTTAGAGGACAGAATTACAACACTGCTCTCGCCGGGTAATGGAGCCCCCACCGGCGAGGCAGCCGCGATATTTGGAGTGCTGTTGGGCTGGGCTGCTTCCGCTTTGCTCACTGTGGGCGTCGTCGCAGAGGCTGGAGGGGCAGTGGCAGGTGAGGTTACCCCAGTTTTCGATCCTGTACCGGACTGCGCCGGCGTTGCACGACCGAGTGATGGCTCCGTTGCGTCCGGAGTGCCGCTAGTTGCATTCGTTGCGGAATCCGGGCTGGCGGGCGTGGTCGAATTTGAAGCTGCGGGCGCAACCGGCGCAGCTGCTCGAACGGGCGCTGGAACTGGGTTTGCGGGTGTCGGCGCGACCGCAACACCGAGCAGCGAGAGTACGCGGTCAATTTGCGGCTGAGCCACTGCTTGAAAAGTAGCGCGGAATCCGGGCTGATAGGTCCACGCGGCATAGAATCCGGCTGCGGCGATCGCAAGCATCAACAGGGCGACTAAAGCGCCGCGTGGTTTTTGGCGTTGCGAATAGGACGAAAAGACAGGGGCGACGGCAGCCGCTGCGGATTCTTCTTTACTCACGGTTTTATTAATTTTCGACGAATCGGTGTAAGCGGGCTCCGCCACTTCCGGTTTGACCGGATTTGCCAGTTCGAGTTCGGCCATTTCCAGTTCAGCGAGGACCGGATCGTCACCCAGAGGCGAATCTCCCTCCGACGCAGATGGCGGGGCCGTCGCGGGGGATGATTTCGACAAAGAGGAAAGAGGAGCGGGTTTGTGAGTTGCGGCAGCGGCAGGGGCAGAAGTAACACCTCGCACGGGCGCAGACGCCGCCAGCGCAGATCTTCCGAGGGCTGGAGCCGTAGCAACGGCACCTGGAGCGTGCACCGCACTGGGAGTTATAGTCGGGGCAGAGTCGGCGAAACTCGTGAGCGAAGCGGTCGTGGCGGCTGCTACGGCTGGCGCATAGGCTGCGACCGCCGGGGGTGCCGAAACACTCGCGGTCGGGTTCGGGATCGATTCAGCCGGAACATTATCTTTATCTTTATCTTTGCGCACACGACCGACAGCAGTGCGGATGGTGCTGCGAGCCTGATCCTTGGCGACCGGCTTAGTCAAAATTAATTCGGCTCCCAAGCGAAAAGCGGTAGGCAGACCGGCGCGGCCATCGACGATCGCAATGGGGACCGGATTGTGGCCATTTTTCCCGCGACGGCAAACGTCGAAGATGAGCTTGGCGGCAGGCAGATTTTCGCAATCCACCAGAACCAGGTCGTAGTTGTGCGAACTGAGTTTTTGGGCAGCGGATATGCCGTCCAGCGGCCGTTCACAGGTCACGGACATTTCTTCCAGGACGCCGGTAATCGCACTGACAGCCTGGTCGTCCGGAGATAAGAGCAAAGCATCGGGCATGGCTTCTCTATGCTAGGGAAGCGTAGACGCAAGCCGCAAGTTACGTGGGTAAGGGAGGACGATCCCCATAGTTTGGGATAAGTTGCGGGTGCCACTACTTGGCTGGAGTCGCGGAATCTGGCGGAGGGTAGACGATTGAGTCGCGGAAAGCCAATTGGTCGTCCGGCGCAAAGTCTGGAAAGGGCAATTTGTGCTGGTCACGCCACTGTTGAACTTGATGCTCAGCCTCGGCAGTCTTCTCTTTGTCGAGACCGGAATCGCGGGAAAAGTAGAGAGTCTGGGAAGGGAAAGCGAGGCCTGTACCGGCATTTTGGACGATGTCCATGATGCGAAGAAGGAGATCCTCACGGATGGCGTTGAATTCGTTGGCGTCGCGCGTGAGTACGTATCCGGCAATCTCGAGGCGAAGAGAACTGCTATCGAAATTGGCGAAGCGAATGCTGGCGCTGTTGCTCTCTACTTTTGGGTGTTCGTAGAGCATGCGACGGATTTGAGCTAAGAGATAGCGAAGCTGGTCCTGGGTGGTTTCGCAACGGACGCCGAGAACCGGATTGAAGAGAATTTTGTCGCGGCGGGAGAAGTTTTCAAGGTTCATGGTGGCGAGCGCGCCGTTGGGGATCGAAAGCTGTGTACGCCCATCTGTGCGCACCCGAGTGGAACGCAGGCTGATGTCTTCGACCGTACCAGTGCGATCTCCGAAGCGGCAGTAATCCCCGACGCGAATGACTTCGTCGGCGAGTACGGAGACTCCGCCAAAAAGATTTTCGAGGGTTTTTTGGGCGGCGAAAGCGATGGCAATGCCACCGATGCCGAGTCCGGCAAGAACGGTGGTGAGGTTGAAACCCATGATGGCGAGGATGGCGAGAATGGCGGAAGCCACGACCAGGGCTTTGACCATGCGCTCGCCGAGCAACATCAAGGTGCCGGTTCCGGTGCGTCCGGCGCTTACGGCGCGAATGCGCAGGCGCTGCATGGTGAGTCCGCTGGTGCGCAACACGAACCAGAAAAATCCGATGGTGATGAAGACCCAGACTGTCCTGAAATAGTAGAGACGGGGTAGAAGAGGTAAGCCGAGGTAGGTCGCAATGATGCGGTGGGTGAAGGCGCTGAAGGTGACCAGCAGCGGCCGGGAGACGTTGCGATAGGAGTGGAGGTC
>Ga0302274_10003117_pt1 | contig 14871 bp, 14 predicted proteins | sample III_Bog_N2_1_FD_198755 | JGI IMG/M metagenome (GOLD analysis project Ga0302274, IMG submission 198755) | Peat permafrost microbial communities from Stordalen Mire near Abisko, Sweden - III_Bog_N2_1 | ecosystem: Environmental > Terrestrial > Soil > Wetlands > Peat | place: Sweden: Abisko...
TGCTGTTTGCGGGATTCTTTAGCTCAGGAGTTCTTGATGCCGCAATATAAGCCGGCAATGCCGAAGGTGTAGGGAGTCCAGGAAGGCTCGCGAAAGCCGGACTGGTGCATCCGATTAAGCATTTCATCGGGCGAGGGAAAGCGCTCGACCGAGGCGGGCAGGTAGGCATAGGGGCCGCGCACTCCGGAAATCAGCGTGCCGATTTTGGGAAGCACCTGATTGAAGTAGATGCGATAGAGCTGACCGATCAAGCCGCTGGGCTCTCCGAAATCGAGGATTCCGACTTCTCCGCCAGGAGCGAGGACGCGGGCGATCTCGCGCAGTCCGGCATCGTAGTCAGCGAGGTTGCGGAATCCGAAGGCAGAAGTCACGAGATTGAAATGGGCGTCGGGAAAGGGCAAGTGCAGCGCGTCCGCCTCGATCCAGCGCAAGGTTGTCGCTCTTCCCTTCACCGCGGCCCGTTGGAGCATGGCGTGAGAAAAATCTGCGCCCAGAATCTCCGTCTCGGCATGGGCTCGGCGGCTCAGCGCAAATGTCATGTCGCCGGTACCGCAACAGAGATCCAAGACACGGGCATCAGGGCGCTGCAGGATCGCGTCAAATTTGCGAGCGGTGCGCCACCACCAGAGGCGGTCGATGTTGAAGGAGAGAACGTGGTTGAGAAGATCGTAGCGAGGCGCGATCGAGGTAAACATCTCGCGGACGGCGGCGGAAGCGGACTCACGGTCGTGTGCTCCCGCGGGCGCGGCACCTACGACGGGCTGTTGGATCTCCTGATTCATACGCTGGTAGGTCGATAATGTCGCGGGCGAGACGTCCGCAGTTCTGTTTCGTGCATCTCTAATTTCTCGCTAATTTGCGAAGCTCTTCGACTGCGGAGCGAACGATCGCGTCCGGTACATCGGTTGTAATTTCGACCTTTCCGATCTCACGCGGCAAAATGAAACGGACGACTCCCTCGCGCGTTTTTTTGTCGGAACGCAGGCGCTTCAGGATGTTGGTTGTCTTCCATTGCATTCGTGGCAGTTCACCTAAGCCCAGAATCGCGTTCGTAATCCGCCCTGCGGTAACGCTATCGAGTTTGCCGGAGGAGAGCGCAATTTGCGTAGCGGCGATCATGCCCCAGGCAACGCCTTCTCCGTGGAGCAGTTGTTTGTATTGCGTTTCGGCTTCGAGGGCGTGGCCAATGGTATGACCAAAGTTGAGCACTTGCCGCAAGCCGCCCTCGCGTTCGTCGGCACTGACAACCGATGCTTTGAGGCGCACGGAGTCGGCAATTATTTTTTCTACTACGGCGGGGGCCCGATTCAGAATCTCACTATGGTGTTCTTCGAAAAGGCGAAACAACCCGGGGTCCCCGATGACGCCGCATTTTAGCGCTTCGTAGAGTCCGGCGCGATATTCGCGCGGAGAGAGCGTCTTGAGAACGTCGGGGTCGATTAAAACAGCGCGCGGCTGATGGAATGTTCCAAGCAGATTCTTGCCGGAGATCAAGTTAACCCCGGTTTTGCCGCCGATTGCTGCGTCGACCTGGGCTAACACCGTGGTTGGGATCTGGATAACATCGACGCCACGCATGTAGATGGAAGCGAGAAATCCGGTCACATCGCAAACGACGCCGCCGCCGAGGGCGATCAGGATGGCGCCGCGGTCGGCTCCCTGTTGGACGAGTTTGTCCGCCAGCTTTTCGAGATTCAGCAATCGCTTCGCACGCTCTCCATCGGGCATTTCGAGGAGTTCGGCTTCGACCCCCGACGCGGCCAGCGAGTTCAGCAACACTTTTGCACAATGACGCCGGACGGGAGGAACGGTTACCACAAAGGCGCGGCGGCTGCTGAGAAACTTGCCCAGACAATCTCCGGCATGCGCTAGCATTCCGTTTCCGATGAGAACTTCGTAGGAACGGGATGGCGTGGTAACAGGGACGCTGATCATGAACTTTTATCATAGCGTAGTGCCGGTTCCGTTCACGGATACCAGGGGGAAATTCGGCACACGGTTGGTGACGAACGCCTGTGGAATCAGTCCAAGTCGCATGAAAGTAGCAATCGTACTCGTTTCGCTTCTGGTCAGTTGCTACGCACAAGAGCCGGGCTGCGTACTCAAGAACGAGGGCGATCTGTCGCCGAAAAAGCAGGGCAAGTTTCGCGCAATACGGTCCGACACGCCTGACCAGGCTGCGGTGCGGTTCGATATGGCCATCGATTATGCGACGGCCGGGAACACGGAAAAGGCACTGTCTTTGCTCGAGGAAGCTCTGGCGGAGACGACGTGGCTCGACCCTGCGGCGGAGGAGGCCTTCCGCAAGATTTCTGGATGCGCCGCATTTCAGAGGCTCGTGGAGAAGGAGCGAAAGAAGTATCCGCCGGTGTCGACGAGCCGGATTGTTCACGTCATTGCAGAAAAAGACCTGATACCGGAGGGGATCGCATCGGACCCGGTGGATGGGACGTTGTATATAAGCAGTATCTTTCATCGCAAGATTGTGGAGATTTCGCCACAAGGTACGATTTCGGATTTTGTGCCCGAGGCGCAGGACGGACTCTTTGGGGTTCTAGGAATCAAGGTAGATACCCGCGACCGCAGCGTGTGGGCGGCGACCGCCTTCAGGGGGGAGAGCGCGCTGGTTCATCTCGACCGGAGCGGTAAAATTCTCCACCAATACCGGCCGACAAAAACGGGCCGACACGAGTTTAACGATTTGGTCGTAACGATGAAGGGCGACGTGCTGGTGACGGACGATCTGGATAACGCGGTTTACAAACTTCCGCATGGTGGGACTCAACTGGTCCGCATCGATTTGGAAAAACGTCAGTATCCCAATGGCATCGCGCTGGCGGACGATGAGCAGTCCGTGTATGTGGCCCACGCGTATGGCGTCGTATTTATGGACCTGGACGGCAAAGGGATCACCGATCTACAAAAGCCGAAGGACGTCAGTCTGGCGCAGATCGACGGGCTCTATGTTCGAAAGGGCAACTTGCTGGCGATTCAGAACGCGTTTGGCGGTAATCGCATTGTGGAGCTGAGGCTAGCTCCGGATGGAAAGCAGATTGTGAGCGGGAGGCTTTTGGAGTACCGCTCGGCCAATCTCGATCTGCCGACTACGGGAACCGTTTATCACGATAGCTTCTACTACATTGTGAATAGTCAGATCGACCATGAAGAAAACGGCGAGCTCAAGAATCCTGGAACGCTGGCACCGATACGGATCGCGGCGCTGAAGCTGGATTAAATCGCGCGCAATCGGTTCAGTCCTAGAGAGCGGATGAATCGGGCCCCTTTTGCTGCGTCATTAACGATGCCACGATCGCGATTGCCAGCACGGATAGAACGGTCGCAAGCGCCCATTCCGTGGGGACTTCCCAGTAGTGGGACACCAGCATTTTGAGACCGACCAAAATCAGGACTACCGACAGACCGTAATGCAGATAGTGAAAGCGATCCATCAGTCCGGCCAAAGCGAAGTACATCGAACGCAGGCCAAGGATGGCGAAGACGTTCGACGTATAGACAATAAAAGCGTTGAGCGTGATCGCGAGCACGGCTGGAATGGAATCCACGGCAAAGAGAACGTCACTGGTTTCAATCACGAGAAGAACAATGAGAAGCGGAGTGGCGTAAAGAGCGTTTCTGCGGGTGAAGAACTGTCCGCCAACGTAATCTTCGGTTACGGGTAAAATTCGACGAAACAACTTGAGAACGGGATTTTTTTCGGGCCGGATTTCTGCCTTTCCCTTACGAAGAAGTTTAACTCCGGAGTAAATGAGTAATGCCCCGAAGGCGTAGGTGATCCAGCTAAAACGCTGGATCAGTCCCACTCCGGCGGCGATGAAGAGGCCGCGCATGACCAGCGCCCCGAGGATTCCCCAAAAAAGTACCTTGTGCTGATGCTGGTCCGGCACCTTGAAATAGCGGAAAGTGAGGAGAAATATGAACAGGTTGTCGATGCTCAGCGAGAGTTCGATTACGTACGCAGTGACGAATTGGAGCGATTGAGCTCGACCGTGCCAGAAGAATTCAAGGACAGCGAAGGCGGCCGCGAGAGTGATCCAGAGCGCTGACCATGCCAGCGCTTCGCGCACACCGAGTTGGTGCGGCCGGCGATTGACGACGCCCAGGTCGATCGCCAGGATCGCAAGGATAACGAGGTTGAAGAGTATCCAAAAAAGGAGCACAGCAAATCTTACGACGGCGGGGGATTGGTGTCAGGTTGCAAAAGGCAAAACGCCGCCCCAGCGGAGTTGGACAGGCTAACCACCAGATTCATTGATCCCACCGATCTTCAGGCTGGCGTGAGGCCGTATTTCTCTTGCAGACGGCGCTCCATGGTGCGGAAGATGAGACCGTTGACCATGTAGCCAAGAATAATGATGAGGATCATGACGGCCAGAACCTGGCTCATATCACTGAGGTCGCGGCCCATCATCAGTAACTGGCCGAGTCCGAGGCTAAGAAAAATCATCTCGGCTTGAATCAGAGAGCGCCATGCGAAGGCCCAGCCTTGCTTCATTCCATTCAAGATAAATGGGAGGCTGGCGGGCAAGAGGACGGACCAGAAGAGACGGAATCCGCTGGCACCGAGGTTCCGTCCAGCCATGCCGTAGATCTTTGGCATTTGCTTGCGGCCATCTTCCATCGCGATAGTCACGGAGAGAAGCGAACCCATCAGCACGACGAAGAGAATCGCTTTTTCGGTGAGTCCGAACCAGAGGACGGCGAGCGGGATCCAGCAGATACTGGGCAAAGACTGCAGACTTACGAGCAAACCGCCCAAAGTTTCTTCCAGAAATTTGCTGCTGGATACGGCGAGGCCGAGGATCATTCCCAAGACAACAGACAGACTGTAGCCGATGAGCATGCGCTTCATGGTGACGGCGATGCCGATCCAGAAACTGTGGTCAGCGAAGCCGTCCCACAACGCGTGTCCAACGCCCCACGGCGGAGGAAAAAGATAGGGCGGCCAGATTTTCAGTTTGGCCAAAAGCGCCCAGATTCCGACGAGTGCAGAATAGAAGAGAACTTGCTTAGCGAGTTTTTTCATCGGCGTATTCCGCTTCCAGGGACTTGTTAATCTCATCGCGCAGGCAGTCGAGAATGTCGCGGGCGGTGCGAGCGACGTCGGTTTGTTCCATGTGGCGGGGACGTGGAAGGCTCACGGAGAATTCCTGCTTGACGCGTCCGGGACGAAATGTGAGCAGGGCGACGCGATCGCCAAGGCGTACTGCTTCGAGAACATTGTGGGTGACGAAGATGATGGTACGTCCGGTTTCGGACCAGAGGCGCTCTAATTCGTCGTGGAGCAGATCACGCGTTTGCGCGTCGAGGGCGGCGAAGGGTTCGTCCATGAGGAGGACGTCGGGTTCAGTGGCGAGGGCGCGGGCCAAGGCAACTCGTTGGCGCATACCACCGGAAAGCTGGTGGATGTAGCTATTTCTGAATTTCGAAAGATGAACGAGACGCAGATAATATTGAATTTTTTCCTCGCGCTCGGCCTTCGGGATGTTTTTCATCTTCATGCCAAATTCAACATTGCCGCCAACCGTGAGCCAGGGAAAAAGGCCGAGTTCCTGAAAGATCAGGATGCGATCGGTGCCGGGACCGCTCACCGGTGAGCCATCTACCAGAACTTTGCCGGAGGTTTGCGGATTGAGACCGGCGATCAAGTGCAGCAACGTGGACTTGCCGCATCCGGAGGGACCGACGATGCAGAGAAACTCTCCCGGTTTCACTTCGAGACTGATGTTATCGAGCGCGAGCAAGCGTTCTCCCGATGTTGTCTTGTAACTGAGCGAGATGCCGTCGAGCGTTACTTTGGGAACGACGACTTCGGCCAGCGGGCGAATCGGAAAAGCCGCTACCGACGCGACTGGCTTTCCGTGGAACACATTGGCGCGCACTCCGTTGGAAGGAACCGGGACTGGATTGGAATATGCATTCTGGGGGCTGGTGCTCATTGGATTGCCTTCTTCCCTTTTTCTGCCAATACTTGATTCAGAAGTGAAAGGTCGTACAGCCTTGAAAGATCGGGCATCTGGCGTCCGAGAAAACCGGCGTCAAACGCAGACTGGGCTGCATTCATTAACGAACCGCGCAGTGGATCGTAGGTCGCGGTCATCCGTCCGAAAGACTCGTCGAGAACGGCGTCGGGAAGCGCTTTGCCAGTCTCTTTCGCGATCTGCTGGTTGAGAATTCTCTTCGCCTGGGGCAAATTTGCGTTGATCCAATCGGTCAGTTCGACATGGGCTCGAATCCAGTTTTTGACCAGGTCGGGATGGTCTTTCAGGAATTGAGTGCGGACAATGAGATGGGCGGCGATAAATTGACCGTTAGGCCAGAGCGTGCGCTCGTCGAGAAATAAGCGGCCGTTGCCTTCTTTGATCAGGCGGGTTGCCCAAGGTTCCGGGGCCCAGGCAGCATCAAGTTCTTTCTTGAGGAAAAGGGTTAGCTGATCAGGATTTGCCAGCGGAATAACCTGGACGTCTCCGCCTTTGTCGGTGGACTTCATGCCATTCGCTTTGAGCCAGGCGCGCAGCGCGACATCCTGCGTGTTGCCCATTTGCGGGGACGCGACTTTCTTGCCGTGAAAATCCGACGCCTTTTGGATGCCGGAATCGTTCCGGACGACAAGGGCCGCGCCGCCGCTGGTCGCCCCCGCCACAATGCGCAGCGCTTCGCCGTTGGAACGGACATAGCCCGAGATCGCCGGATTGGGGCCGATGTAGGTCATGTCGATGGCTCCGGCAAAGAGAGCTTCAATGGCAGAAGGACCGGCGTTAAAGCTTTTCCATTCGATCTTGACTTGCGGGCCCATGGCTTTGTCAAACCAGCCATTGTTCTTGCCAACCATGGCCTGCGGGTGCGTAATATTTGGGAACGCGCCGACGCGAATGACGGTCTCTGCGGCCGCAAGCGTCCCTGACAGGAAAACAAAAAATGCCAACGCAGGAAGCAGGCGCTTAGTCATGACCCTCGCCGTGAGCCTGCATGGGCAGAATACTGGGCTCTGGTTTTTTCTTTTTGCCGGTTCTTCTAACAATCGCCTTGGGCGCGGAGCCTGCCGGCTCACTGCTTATAAGGTCGGCAAGAGTTGTATTTTCAAGGATTTTGGCGGCGGCATCCCGCACCGCGAGAAATACTTTGTAGAGGGCGCTGTGGTCGGCGTCCCGATCGATCAGAACGCGAAGCTGATCCGCATCTCCAAAGGGCGCAAGGGGCCCGTCGATCAGGCGTATGATCTCGCTCAAGCGGATGTCGCTCGGCGCCCGGCGCAAGCGATAACCGCCCTTGGCGCCGCGCACGCTTTCCACCATGCGGGCGTTCTTCAACTCGAGAAGAATCAATTCCAGAAATTTTTCGGGAAGATTCTCTTCATAGGCGATATCGCGAATCCGAATCGCTCCCTGGCTGTAGCGGCGGGTGAGAACCATCATCGCCTGCAACGCGTACAGCCCTTTTTGAGAGACCTTCATTTAGGCTGGCTCCCCAGTATCTCTATGTTAGAGATAGGCATTATAGAAAATGCACGCCGACAACCAAAGCGAAAAATGTACAAATCGGCGATGGTCCTATGGTTTCAGTGACATACCCCAGAGAGGCGACCGGGGATCTGGGCCGCTGCGCAAGGCTTTGCACTCTTGGAACGCAAGGAGAGACTTATTTGGCTTCTGTACGGTCGACGTGATTCCAGAAGAGGTGACTACAGAAAACGAAGGATTTCGACGGTAATGTTGTCCGGTCCGCCACGTTCTCGGGCGAGGCCGATCAATTCGTGGCCGGCTTTCTCGGCACTGTGATTCTCCACTGCATTCAAAATCTCCGCATCGCGAACCTGGCCCCAGAGTCCATCGCTACAAATGAGAAGAACATCGTTAGAGCGCAAAGGTTCGGGGTGCTCCGGAGAATCCATAATGAGGTCGGGATTTGTGCCGAGGGCCGCAGTCAGAATATTTCGCTGGGGATGATGCTCGGCCTCTTCGGGGCTGATCATTCCAGCTTCGACAAGGCGTCCCACATAGGAGTGGTCGCGGGTTACGCGCGTAATCTCTCCATCGCGAATCAGGTAAAGCCGCGTGTCGCCGACGTGGACAAAGTAAAGCACATCCGTCTGCGCTTCTTTGGGTGAACTTCTACCGGTTCCGCGGACGATTGCGGCGGCAGTACAGGTTGTCCCCATTCCGCGCAACTCAGGATGGGAAAAGCTGTATTGGCGGATTTGGTTGTGAGCAGCCTGCAAAGCGTCGATGAGCGCGGCTTGCGGATCGTCCCCGTTAAAGTCGCGATAAGCGGCCATGAGGGTTTCTACGGCCAGCCGACTGGCTTCCTGGCCGCCTTCGTATCCGCCCATACCGTCGGCGACTACAGCCAATCGGCCTTTGCGCAGGAATTGGCGGTCGTCGTCCGGCTCCCAATAGCCGAAAGAGTCCTCGTTATTCTTGCGCAGGCATCCAATGTCGGATTGACTGGAGATTTCAACGCCGGGTCGAACCATCATGCGGTCACGATTCTAGAGGTTCGGGTCACTGACATAGGCAAACAGATCACTCTCAGGCACAAACCTTGAATTATACGGGTTCGCGGTCGAAGGCTTCAAACGGGGCGGGAAAAATGGGTTCAAGAACGGCGACAGCAAACAGAGAGGGGACGGCAGTGTACACGGCCGTCCCCGCGGAGCGAGAAATCGATGCTCGATTTATCCAGGACCACATGCGCCGGTCGGGTTGGTAACGCTGGGTATACCCGCTGCCGAGGCTACGGGAATGTAAACTGGTTGAGAAGTAATGCCTTCGAAGGTCACGATAACCCTGTAATCGCCAACATAGGCCCACGCGGGGTTTGTGGCTGGAGGAACGGCTACGTTGACCCACGTGCAGACTGCAGGATCGGTCGCGGTGACCAAGCCGGTGACGCCGATCTGGGCGGTTTGCGGCGGGGCTGACAGCGGGTTGCCGTTATCATCCACGTTGTTGATCGGATCGACAATCATGGTGTAGCTAACCTCGTTCGAGAGGTCTTTGGTCTTGCCGCTGCTGTAGTTCCCGATGGCCTGCAATTGAATCGTGCCGCCGAGTCCGTTCAAACTGAAGAAACCGGCCTGACCCGTCGGAGGCACGCCGTTGATCAGGCTGGCACCAAGGGTGATGGACTGCAAATGGTTCGACGTTCCGCAGCCCAGCATGCTGAAAGTCAGCATCGCGCAGGCCAACGCGGCAAAGAGAGTTTTACGATTCACCGCCAAGTACCTCCAAAAGGAAATCTTCCGCATCGTCGCAGCATCCGTCACCCGAGACAAGGTAACCAAAGTCATGGCACCGCTAGGACACGCTTGTTAAAGCCGCGGGAGTACGGAAGACTGCGTTACAGATGACAGGTCGCTGCCCGGTTCGTTGGCCCTAACTCGACTACAATCGGGAAATGCCTGAACTACTTCCCCCTGATCAACCGGAAGCTGCAGTCGTCCCCCCTGCGTCCCGAGCCGGCGGTTCTTCGACAGCCGCCACAGGACCAGCACAGGAGTTTCATATTGGCGAGGAGTTTGGGACGGCGAAGCGGAACTTGCCTCCCGCGGGAATCGTCTTGATTTGCATTGCGGCGGTCGCCGTCATTATCGGAATTTTCGCTTTTCGCGAACGGCCGAAGCCACAGGGAGCGGGCTCCGTCGACTTAGTGAATGCCGTGGATGTGCCGGGACAGAATCTTCTCTTGGCCGCAATCACTGTAACCTTGAAAAACAGCACTACCAGGCCGCTATGGGTAAAGACGGTGAAAGCTGAATTGACGACGGCCGACGGCAAGTCCCTCGAAGACGAGGCGGCTTCGGCAGTCGATCTTGACCGCTATTATCAGGCTTTCCCGGCGTTGAAAGAGAGTGCGGAGCCGGCGCTTTCTCCAGAAGCAAAATTGGCGCCCGGCGCAGTGCAGAGGGGAACCATCATCGTCAGCTTCGGCATCGCGAAAGAGGAATTCGATCGACGCAAGTCGCTCACAGTGACGGTTCAACCATACGATCAAGTGCTGCCTGTTGTGTTGAAGTGAAAGCGCGAATGAATTTGGAGTGAAGAGATGTTCCCGCCGGGCGGCCAGGCGCGGCGCTTCCTTCGACACCCTTCTTCCGAAACGCGGCTTATTCGTTTTCCAGTTTTGCCTTAGCTTCGGCCAGAGCGGAGCGCTCCGGGCCGCTCACCTTCGGATATTTCAAATTCATCGCTTTCAAAGCATCCACCACAGCCTCTGCGACAACGAGACGCGTGAACCATTTGTTGTCCGCAGGCACGACATACCAGGGTGCGTACGGGCTGGCCGTGTGCTGGATCATCTCCTCATAAGCTTTTTGATAGTCGTCCCAGCACTCGCGTTCTTTTAAGTCGGCTGAAGAATATTTCCAATTCTTGTCAGGATTTTCGAGGCGTTCGAGAAAGCGGCGCTTCTGCTCTTTCTTGGACAAGTGCAGAAAAAACTTAACGATCGCGATGCCATTCCGCGTGAGATAGCGCTCGAAACAGTTGATGTCTTCAAAACGTTGCTGCCAGAGATGTTTGCTGACGAGCGACTTGGGCAGCCTTTGATTTTCGAGAATCTGCGGATGAACACGGACCACCAGCACCTCCTCGTAATACGAACGGTTGAAGATGCCGATCTGCCCACGTTCGGGCATGACTTTATTGGTTCGCCAGAGAAAATCATGGTGCAGTTCTTCGGCCGATGGCGCCTTGAAAGACCAGACATCGACACCCTGCGGGTTCACGCCCGACATGACGTGTTTGATGGTTCCGTCTTTACCGGCCGCATCGAGGGCCTGGAAGATCAGCAAGAGGCCCCAGCGGTCCTGGGCAGCGAGGATGTTCTGCAGGTCGCTGAGTTTCTTGACGCCATCGGCGAGCAGTTCCTTTGCCAGTGGCTTGAGTTCGGACTTCAGACCATGGGTGTCGGCGGGGTCGTAGTCTTTAAGGTTGAAATGTTTTCCATGATCGATACGGTAGTCGTCGAGAAGTTTGCCAATTTTCATAATTTCACTTCTTGCTCTGACAGTTTACGCGATGCGGGCTAGCGTTGCTGCTGGTAAACCGAGCTGTCTGGAGTGGGTTCGTCGTAGTCGCGTCCGTACTTGTTTTTGTGGGCCATGCGTTGACCGGTGGCAGCGGGAACTTTGATCACTCCAAGAGACGATGAATTTTCGGAGATGGTAATTTCGCGGGTCACAGGCTGGGCGTTTTCCGGCCCCATGCCCTCGCTCCAGATGTGGAGCAGATAGCGTCCGAGAGGTACATTGGGCACATTGAGTTGCCCGTCACCGTTGGAGATGGCGTAAAACGGAGTCGTGATGGTGATTACGATCGCGCTCATCTCGGGATGAATATTGCAAAAAATATAACTGATTCCAGGGCGGTCAAAACGAACCATACGAGAGGTGCCGGCTTCGTACAAGCCGAGATCGAATCGTTTTCCTTCGAAGAGTGAAAAAACGTTGTGGAAGAAGGGATCGCGGTTGGGGAACTCGACCATCGATCCGGCGGGCACGACGAGGATGTGCGGCTCGAAGCTCTTATTTTTCTGCACGAGGCGCAAAATCGGAGCGGTACTCGGTTTAGCGGACGCTGCGATTTCGGGGGTCGCTCCAGAAAGCGGCGTAAGCCAGACAACGGTGCCGGGGAAGGATTCGTGCTTTGACTTGATCTTCCCTGCTGCATTTTTTTCTGCCTCGGTCTTTTTTGCTTCAGTCTTTCTTGCTTCAGTCTCTCCTTCAGGCTTGTTTTCTCCGGCGTTGCTTTCTGCAATCACTTCGACACGGCCGCGGACGTTGGTGGTCGCTATCTGCGCCGGCAAGTTCACGGCGCAAGCGAAAATCGTGAACACCACGGCATACAGGATTTTTTGCTTCTTCTTTCGGAACTTCGTGTTTCTTCTGAGCTTCATCGTCTTTCTATACTTCATCTTTCTATGCTTCATCGCGGCAACTCATCTTAGCTCTTGCCGGCTCGATTGAGCTTAAGCGATTGACTTAGAAGAGAACTCCCATCATCAGATTGAGTTGTCCCGCGCTGCTCGTCCCATTGCTGATCGTCGAGGTGGTGAAGTGGCGGTACTCGGCGGAGAATAACAGGTCCGAACGGGGACGATAAATAACGTTCTCGAAACTGCCCTTGTTTCTAGAGAGGGCGGGATCGCCATAGGATTGGGCGTAAGGAAAATATTCAAGGTCGGAGGCATACGGATTATCGATGCCAAAGGCTCCGTTGAGTTCCCATTTGTTAGCTGGCCGATATTTCACTTGGGCCCAACCGCCAACCGAGTTCAGTCCCTTGACCTCGGTAGTCGGGAGGGTGGGATCGTCGCTAAACAAAACGCTGCGCCCGATTCCGCCGTAGAGTCCGCCAATCGCTTTTCCGCGATAAAGTTTTCCGCTCAACGAGAATCGACTACTCAACGGAAGATCAAGATCGGCCATTCCGGCCCAGCCGTCGACGGTGCGGCTGAAACCGTAGTCTTGCCGATTGTAGAAGCCGCCCACTCCCAAACGGAGAGGCTGTCCAAAAATGTTTCGCGCCCAAGCGACGCGCGTGGCGACTGCTGGCTGGCGGGATGCTTCTCCCGGTCCGGGCTGGCGATAGTAGTCTGCGCCGGGAGCGCCGGGAGCAGCGTAGGGCAATTCGCCAGTCACCGGATCCAAAATTCCGCCCTGCAACAAGAGGCTCGATTGACTTCCTAGTCCGATTCGGTGTTCGACTCTGATTTGCGGAATCCAGCCCCAGAGATTCCCTGCCCCGGAGAACGCGGGAACTGCGAGAGAAGCGAACGACGTCGGAGAATTGGGCGAGAAAAAGATTGCGTCCTGGCCGACAACGACGGAAGAATTGCTCCAGTCCATACGCATGGTCGCCGTTCGCAAGCGAAGTAAGCCAGAGTTGATTCCGTTCGGTACGGCTGGAAAACCGCCGCCCATATCCAGTTGCAGATCCGCTCTGGTTTTGGCTCCAGCGACAGTCGGGCCAAACGCCTCGAAACCGATCTCGGACTGACGTAAGGTAGCACCGAAACTACCGCCCGAAGCGCCTGCCAGACGGGGAAAGGCGAGAGTGGGAAGATCAACATTGTCGACTTCCCCCTGATTGCTAAATAAGTTCATGAGCACGATTCCGGAGAGGCGGACGCGGTATTTCGACGCGCTCTCAACTTTTGTCTGATACTGATCGTCGACTTTTCCGCTTAGAAGTTGATATTCCTCGTCGAGGCTGGCAGCGTGGTTGCCTTCTTTCTGATCTTGACTTTCGTCCTTTTCGTTTGCCGGAGTAACGGTTTGCTGCAGATTTTGAGGATTGCCTGGCTCCAGATTTGAGATTTCGAGCGCCGGCTTCAATATGGCGTTCGCGACCGAAACCGGCTGGGGTGGCGCATCACCCCGAATCCGGTCGAGCTCGCGGCGTAACTGGGCGGTCTCGGCGCGCGACTGCTGGGTCTCGGAGCGTACTTCGGCCATGGCGGTCTGCAAGTCGCGGACCTGTTCGCGCAATTCGCGCAGTGCTTCGTTCACGGACTTGTCGACCGGCGCGATGGAAGAAGACTGGCCCCTTTGTTGCGCGAAGATCGGGCAAGCTATGGCGCCGATCAGTATCAAGTATCGGAATGATGCGAAACATCGTCGCGGATTCGTTGTCATATCTCCTCCAGCGGACTTACTGCGTTGGTCAACCGCCAATATCTGGATTGCTGATCGCGCCCTGACAACGGAAAATCAGCACCGAAGAGTCCGGGTGAGAGTGAGAGACTTCCATCTGCCCTCAATCCAACGGCTTTTAACTACCATGCCGGACTGTCAGAACATTTTCGGCTGCGGGGTTTAACGGGATGTTAATGCGGAACGTAGTCCCAGCAGAAGAGGTCTGCTCAACCCCAACTTCGCCTCCGTGATCCTGCACAATTTTTTGGACAACGGTCAGGCCCATGCCGGTGCCATTTTCCTTGCCGTGACTTACGAAGGGTTCAAACAAGCTATCCCGCACGGCTTCGGCGATGCCAGGACCATTATCCGCTATGCGAATTTCCAGGTTCTCACCGGTGCGGCGCAAACCGATATCGATTTTTCCGGATTGTGGCGGCACTACCTCGCAGGCGTTCAGCAATAGGTTGAGCAAGGCTCGTTCCAGCTTCTTGAAGTCGAACCAGCCTTCGGTCGAGCCTTCGCCGGAGATTCGAAAACGTATGCGCTGATATTCGGGATGAGCTTTCACTCCCTGGACCGCGCGATCGATGGCTGAACGAACATCTCCATAAGAGGGCCGCAAGGACTCGCGGGTACGCGAGAATTCAAGGAGGGACTCGATCAGCTCGGTCATCTGGTTGACTGCGATTCGTATTTCAGCGTAAAGATCTTCGCGTTGGCTGGGAGTTAAATTGTTTTCACAAAGAAATTCGGCATTGGCCATAATGGCGGCAAGGGAGTGGCGTAAATCGTGAGAAACGGAACTGGCCATGCGACCGATGGTTGCCAGGCGTTCGGCGTCCAGCAATTCGCGTTGCGTCTTCTGCAGATTTTTCCGCATACGATCGAAGGTGCCTGTAACTTCTGCGACCTCGTCTCCGCCATGGGCGTTGAGGGGATAGGCATAGTCGCCCTGCTCGAGAGCGCGCACTCCCGCGACCAGGTTTTCCAGCGGACGGGTAAAGGTGTGCGAGATAAGAAAGACGAGGAGACTGCCTGCCAGAACGGCGGTTAAACCGAGAGCGAGCAGCAGTTCGTTCAAGCTCCTGAGAAAAGCGGTTGCCTGATCAAAAGACTTCAACACCCAGAGATTCAAAGTGGGCGTTCCCGGCGTGGGCAAATCGACCGCTGTGGCGAGAAAGCGCTCTCCGCCGAGCCAGATCTGATCGCCTTGC
>Ga0302274_10003120_pt1 | contig 14864 bp, 10 predicted proteins | sample III_Bog_N2_1_FD_198755 | JGI IMG/M metagenome (GOLD analysis project Ga0302274, IMG submission 198755) | Peat permafrost microbial communities from Stordalen Mire near Abisko, Sweden - III_Bog_N2_1 | ecosystem: Environmental > Terrestrial > Soil > Wetlands > Peat | place: Sweden: Abisko...
TGTGGCTGCAAATCACGAATGTTTCCGGCGGACTGGTGTTTGCGAACCTGATGAACGCCACCGATTACGTCTATGCCATTTTGAGCACGACCAATTTGGCGATCCCGTCCACCAACTGGAGCGTGGCGACGGAACTATTTCCGACGGGCGATCAAACCAATGTAATGCCGTTCACGGCGCAAAACTTTGGCCGTCCGGTTTTGTTTCTCCGCGCCTTGGACTGGACGGGGGTGACATCCGGCGGCAATGAAACTCCGTTGTGGTGGTTTTATTTGTATTACGGAACCACGGCCTTGTCGGACACCAATCTGGACAGCCAAGGCTACCCGCTTGTTTATGATTACACCAACGGCCTTGACCCCAACATCATCAGTTTTTCCATTTCCCTGTCTTACAGCTATGTCAACACGAACTATCCCAGTCTGCCGCTCACCATTTATGCCGGTGTGCCGAGCTATGTGGCAGTCTTGATCAACGACACCAATTTGGCCGATGCCGTCTGGCAGCCCTACATCAGTTCAAATGTCGTGGCCACACTTGGGGCGGACGGCAATTACAATGTGTCCGTAGGGTTGCGCGGATTGCCGACCAACGCCACGGCAAGCTGGCAGACCGTGGCGCTCATCAAGGACACCGTTGCGCCAACGCTTGTCATCACCAACCCCACGACCAGCAGCGTCTCCCAAGACATCATTCAATTTCAGGGATATGCCAGCAAACCGTTGAGCAACCTGACCTTTGATGTCAGCAATGTCGCCGGCATTTTAACCAACCAGCAGGGCTTTTTGACGGGACAATTCTTCGACACCAACCTGCTGGCATATACTACCAATGATTTTCAATGCCCAGATGTTGGCCTGGGGAATGGGACAAACACGATCACGTTGCACGCCACCGATTGGGCGGGAAACCGGACGGATGCCAGTTACACGTTGAATTATACCGCCAGCACCAATCCGCCCGTCTTAACAATCATCTGGCCGCCCGCAGGGACGACCATCAGCGGCAGCAGCTTTACCGTGCAGGCGCAAGTGGACAATCCGGCGGCAAACATCACGGCGTCCATCGCGGATGCCAGCGGCGACACCAACACGGTTCAGGGCTTGGTTGAAAAGAATGGTTCGGCATGGGTGCAAAACCTGCCTTTGAATGCCGGAACCAACACCGTGACTGTGACGGCCAGCGGTTTGAATGGCAGCACCACCGCCACCAGTTTCAGTGTCATCAAGAACGATGTTGGGCTGGTGATATACCCTTTGGAAAGCTACCAGCTAAACCAATCGTCCGTCAGCGTGTTTGGCGAAGTGGGCGACCCAAGCCTTTGCGTATGGGTCAATGGCGTTCAGGCCAGCGTTGATGACTATGGCAATTGGGAAGCCGACAACGTGCCGGTCAGTCCCGTTGGCACAGCCAGCTTGAGCGTGCAAGTTTATGTCGGCGATCCCGTGCTCGTGGCCTCGCAAAACCAGTATCAACCACAGCCGGTAACGGTGGGAATGATGAGCTATTCAGGCCATCACGACCTTTCCTTTTACGGCAGCGGCACGGAAACCATCAACTGGTTTTATCAGTCCGGCGGAAACTATGAGACCGCTGATTTCGGCGGGGGTGACTTCGAGATTTCACCAAATACAAATGGAGTGGCAAACATTGATTTGGATGGATTCGTGACTCCCTTCGATATGCCGTGGGAATATGCGTCTTTGACCATCCCGCAATATTATGGTTCCGACACCTATCCCTATGGGAACTACACGCAAACGCGGGTCATGGTCGAGCCGGGCGGCCAGACGGTGGCCGGAACAACAAACCTCTATCTTGTCCGGGCGTATGCCAGCGAGTTTTCGACCGACGAAATGGAATTGGGGGCATATATTGGCACCTACGGATGGGACTACGAACACCTGCTTGCAGGTGTTGGCAGCACGCCAGATTACAATGGCTATTTTGGCGACACGCCGCTACCGCCGGAGTGGCTGAAAATCCGAGACCATGCTTTGATCAACAGCGGAATCACCAACACCTACAGCTTTTACGATGTCGGCGGATGGAAAACCTTCAACGCAGCTTGGGGCGAAACCGTGGTGGCGGCTCCGGCGGGTGTGAATTGGGATGTCACGCCGGTGGCCTCACAGGTTTACCAGAATCAGGCTTATACCTTCAACGTGCAGGCGTTTGATGCCACCCCGCAAATGCTGGTGGATAGCAGCCGCCACGGCAGTTTGGACAGCCTCACCACGCCCTCCAGCCCTTGCCGCTTTTGGGTCAATGATTCGCAGGAACATGGCGATGATGAATCCAGCGAAGGTGCGGCCAATGACCAGATTCCTGGCTCCAGTTCGCCCAATTACAGTTGGAACCATTCCCAAGGCCAGTCAGATTATATCAATTTCTTCCCGGTGGCCTTGTGTTTGAGCAACACCCTACAAATGCTGCCGCTGACCAACGGCTATATCTACCATCTGGCACAGGCGGACGGCGCGGTGAAGTTTCTTTACACTGACCTGACGCCCACCAACGGCTTTAATTATCTGACGAATTCCGTTGGCTCCACTGATTATGGCACTATCGCGGGTTATGACCCATCGTTTAGTCCAGACAGTTCCGGCGTCATTTCCTACACCAATCTGGATGCCGCCGACCTTGTTCATGTCGGGACTTCTTCTGCTTCTGGTCTGGCATTGAATACCAACTGGCTGAACCAGATTCAGGCCAATGGCGGCACGGGGGTGGTTCTGATGGAAGGCTGCGCCACCAGCACCGCGCCGCTGATGCTTGAAATCTGGCACAAGGATCAATTTGGCAACACCAACTTACTGGGCGGAGTGCCACTCTACTTGAACATCAACGGCGTGGAGCAGATGTTTAGGCACGCGAATTTTTCTTATGTCACCGGTGCCAACACGGTTGCTCCTCGTGCCGACGCCCCCAATGAGCCGCAGACAGAAAACAAAAACCTTGTCTTTCTCCACGGCTACAATGTCAACCAACAGGAGGCGCGCGGCGTAGAGAGTGAAATGTTCAAACGCTTTTACTGGTCTGGATCGAAGGCCAAGTTTTATGGCGTGACGTGGAATGGGGCGGTTTCCAAGGATTCGACTTTGGGTTCGGCTTTTGGGTTCACGCCAAATTATCACACCAATGTAGTCAATGCCTTGCTCACGGCATCACCGCTGGCCAGTTTAATTAACGGCTTGTCAGGCGATACAACCGTCGCCGCGCACAGCCTTGGCAACATGGTGGTTTTGAGTGCCATCAGTGATTATGGCGCGACGCCACGACATTACTTTATGATTGATGCGGCCGTGCCGCTGGAGGCTTTGCAGGGCAACATGAGCTATAATCCAAATATGCTTTATTCAACTTGGAATCCGTATGCGAACCGCCTGTTTGCCAGCGATTGGTGGCAGCTATTCACCAATGGCGACGCCCGCGCCACATTGACATGGAGCAACCGCTTGGCCAATCTTGGCAGTGTGGATGTGTATAACTTCTATTCCGGTGGCGAGGAGGTTTTGCGGGAATACCCGCAAGATCCCAATTCAACCATAACCACCACCGCCGCGTTGGAGCTTTATTATTACGCACTGGGAATACCCCTTGGCACCTATGCTTGGGTGTGGCAGGAAAAGGGCAAAGGCACTTATGATACCGACACCTTTGTCGGCAGCACCCACGGCGGCTGGTTTTTCAACAACAGTAGCTATTATTACAACGATTATGACGGCACCCGCATGGTGCCGGCGGAAGCCAATGTGATTGATGGCGCACAACTTCAAACCATTCCGTTCTTCAGCTTCAATTCACAGGGCAGCGTGCATCCTGACTCCGCCCTGACGGAAACTAACGGCAGCGCCTATGCCGCTGCCAACCGCGACCGCATCTTGTCCGATGCCATCCCAGCACTGACACTGCCGGTGGGGGCAAATCCAGTAGATCGCTTGGGGGCAGACAGAAATATTGATATGCAACAAACATTTAAGACTGGGTGGCCAGCGGAACGATCCTCAAATAATGAAGATGAGAAATGGCATCACTCCGATTTTGATTATGTCGCATATCCATTTACGCACAGCCTATTTGATGAAATCGTGAACGACGGACAACTAAAATGAATATGAAAATTAAAACGTGTTTGCTAGTAACCCTAATAGCCGGCCTTGCTGGGGCGCAGATATATCCATTAGAACACCAATGGTCAGCAAGATTAAAAGCCGTGGATGACAATGGTGTGCCGGTGACAGGTGCTAAAATCCGTGTTAGCTATAGCGTGTATACGACCAATCAAATATCTGGCCTTACAGACACTAATGGCAGTTTTGTTGCAACCCACCACGATGCAACCGAAAACCTATCAATCAATGCAGAAAAACAAGGTTACTATCCGTTTTCATTTACTTATTACAAAGGAGATTATCAGCCAGCTAGGTGGAATCCCAATTTGACTGTTCTTTTAAGGAAAATTGGAAAACCAATTGCCATGTATGCACAACGCGCGCGGATTGAAGTTCCTGAGCTTGGAAAACCTATTGGATTTGATCTTATGGAAGGAGACTGGGTTGCACCATACGGACATGGCAAAACAAGTGACTTTATTTTTGAAGCCCAACGCCGTTTTAATAGCTGGCAAGATTTTGACTCATCGTTCTCGTTAACATTTCATTCCCCAGATGACGGGTTGTTTGCAATCTCAATGCCACTCGACCAAGGAAGCACGCTTCGCCTTCCTGCGGTTGCTCCAAAAAGCGGCTATGCAACTGAACTCTCGGGGCAATTAAGCGACACGCCTTCCAAAGCTTGGGAAACGAGCGAAAAAAAGGATCAGAACTATTATTTTCGCGTGAGAACAGTCAAAGACGATGGGGGAAACATTGTGAGCGCTCATTACGGAAAAATATATGGCGATTTCAAGATTGACGCGATTAATTCCAAAACGCTTTTAATTTTCTTTCAATACTACCTCAATCCCACTCCAAATTCTCACAATGTTGAATTCGATCCAAAACAAAATCTGTTCCATCAGTTGTCCAATCGTCAGTTAGTCAATGCGCCTTGAGTCGCAAATGAAAAACCACGCTCTGTCTAATTGTTGCTGGAATTGCAATTTGTGCTCGTGCTCAGGTTGAACATGATTGGGAAATAACACTTAAATATGTTGATGAAACCGGCCAACCTGTTACAGGAGCCAAAGCTGGTGTGGGAATACAATCCTTTGAGCAAGTCAGCGAACCTTAAATCTCCCCGCAAAAGCCCCCCCGACGGACTTCGGCGCATTTGCGCCAAAGTCCGTTTTTATCGTGTAAGTGTGGCGCTTGCAACAACCAGCAACCCAACCGCATCAAAGATGTCCATGCGGGCATTTTCGCTCGTCCACGCCCTTCGCTTTGTCGGTATGCGTGACGCAAGATCATCAGGAAATTGCTGCGCCAACGATTCGGCCATTTCCTGTTTGGTTCCTTTCGAGTTGCCAAGCAGCGTTTTTCGTAACTCTGTCCCTGAAATCTTTACCGCTTTTAGCTTGCGCCGCTTCGCCAGCGCAACGACTTTCCGGTGCAGTTCCTTAATGCGCGGTGCGCGATATGTTCCTTTGGCGTTCACATCATGCAGCACCAGCGCGGTCGGCTGAAAACGGACGATCAGCTTTTTAATGTGGGTCAATGAATTGGCGCTTTTGTCGGCCAGAAACACTTTGTTGCGATATTCAACCAGCGCTCCGTCTTCAATGACGGCATAGCCGAATCCATAGGTCGAAAGCGAGACGGCTGCGATACGAAATTGTGTTTTGTCTGTTTTCATTTAATTATGCGGTGGTTTTAGAAACGATATTGGTAAGAAAGTCATGGCGTTTGGAATGGAGAATCCGTTTTCGATAGCTGAGAAGCTTGGCGCGCTCCGCCACATTTTGTTCCACCTGTTGATACAGGCCGGCAAACAGTTCACGAACAGGTTTGCCGTAGATCACCTCGTAGGCCAGGGCGGCTGACAGAGTTGGTTCACGGCTGCAACTCTCGTAGCGTGAAATCTTGCTGCCCTTGCTTTCACCGATACCGCCCAGCAAAAAAGCCACTTCCTCCTGTGAAAGTGCGGATTTTTTTCGATTGGTGCGTAAATAGTTTGAAAGCGAAGCCATAAAATAAAACTCCGTATGAGTTCGGAGGAAACGATATGCCACAGCCGACAAATGAAAGAGACTATAGAACTTGCCAGATTGGCAAGTTTGCATGAGAAACCCAGCGCGATTCCAGTTCAGAACTACATCATACTTTGTGCTTTTCGTCAAGGTGGTGGCAAGTGTGTCGCTTGCCAATCTGGCAAATTCTGCCGTCTCCTGGGAGTCCGACCAGCATCATAGAATCGCGGCACGGACAATCAACCAACCCTGACAGGTTGCTAAAAAGTTTGTCCCTGTTATTATGAATACGTTCAACACTCGCAACGAAGAAACAGCTTCCGAACCAACCAATCAGCCGTTAAGTCAGGAAACCGTCCAGGCCTTGCAAGAGCTTGGCAGCGTTTTTAGGCAGATACACCGCCGGCTCATTTCAGAGGGATATGTCATCCGAGACGGGAAACTCATAAAGCCCGGATCGGCAGATGAAATTAAAAATGGAACCAAAGGATAAAAATGAGGGTCAAATACTAAAAGACATCGCCGCTGGCAAATACCGGCACTGCTATTTGGTGTATATCCGAAAAAGCACGGACGAGCCGGACAACCAAAAGAATTCCATCACCTACCAAAAGGCCGAGGGCATCAGATTTACCCAGCGGGAAAAACTGTTGGTGGCGCCTGTCAGTATCGCCGGCCTGTGCGTAGATGGCGTGATTTCTGAAAAGCACTCTGGTTTCAAGGAAAACAATGACCTGACATTTACCAAAGACGGTTTGGTGCAGTATCACATTGACCGCCCGAAATTTCAAAAGCTCGTCCAGTTTTTAAGTCTTGGGTTATTCCAGGGCATTGTGTGTTTGTGCTGGGATCGCATTAGCCGCAACAAAGGGGATGACACCATCATCCGCAAACTCATGCGAAAGGGCATTGATGTCCGATTCGTGTATGCCAATTACGACAAAACCAGCGCCGGGGCGCTTCACATGGACATTGACGGAATGTTTGCCGAACACCACTCACGCGTCACCAGTGAAAAAGTGCGACTGACAACTTGGAACCTGCGTGAGCGCGGTGTTGTTACCTACAAAGCCCCCATTGGCTACTTGAACCAAGGAACCATGCACCACAAGCCGCTTGACCCGGAGCGCGCCCCGGTCATCAAGAAATTGTTTGAGTTTTACGCCACGGGCGACTGGTCACTTGCCGATCTGGTTCGTTTTGCCAACCAACATGGACTGATTACGGTGCCGGTGCGCCGCCGCCGCACCCAGGACGAAATTCTAGCTGAGGAAGACGAGGAAATTAAAATTGAAAAGACTTCCCGTCCGATGACAATTTCCTATGTCCACAAAATTCTAACCAACCCGTTTTACACCGGCAGGGTTTTGGGCAATGAAAGCAATTATGTTTCCAGCGTGAGCCACGAAGCGTTGATCCCCGACGAGCTTTACAACAACGTGCAGCAGATGCTCCGGCGAAAGAAAGTCAGTGCGTATTACACGCAAAAGCTGGAACTGCCTTTGCGCGGTTTGATTCGTTGCGGTGATTGTGGCCGGGTCTATACTCCCTACTTGCAAAAGGGCATCCAGTATTTCGGGGCGCGTTGCGCGGCAACGTGTGCCAATACCAAGAAAAGCTTCAATATCAAGTTTCTGGAGCAGGAGATCGCCAAATTTATTAATCGCCTGATTCTTACGGAAAATGAGAAAACCCAGCTCGATGCCACCACCGCAACCGATATTTCCCTGTTTGAAGAAAAGCGATTGAACAAGATTGAGCAGAGCGACCGCCGGAAAAAGAAAATCCGCGAGGATTTGACCTACTTGAGAACCAACAAACTACAACTGCTTAAAAGCGGGGTTTATACGCCGGAAATGTTGCTTGAGGAAGAATCCCGCCTCAACACCGATTTGAACAAGATTCAGGATGAAGAAATCATTTCCGACCTTTCCATGCAGGCGGTGATGGAGGACGTGCTAAAACTTTCCGAACTCCTAAATAACGGCTCTACCTATTACTTAAACGCCAAATCACCGGAAAAAGAGCAGGTTGTCAGGATTATCTTTTCCGAACTGTATGTTTCTGGAAATACGTTGCAATATAAGTGCAAAAAAGGATTCATGGCCCTGGAAAACCGATCTTTACTTGTTTGTGACCCCACCGCCTGGCTTTCCGAACTTTTGAAACTGTCCTCGCTAATACGAACCAGCATTGAAGAATTGAAGTCAGCAATTAAATCGCAGTGATACGGTGAAGTGGCGCGCGACTATTTCCCTCGTTTCGCCTGTCGCGCCATTTCACGCGTCATTGTTTCGATCTTATGTTCAAGTTTCTGCAATCTCCGAATAACGTCCGGGTCTTGATACTTGAGAACACTGGCGAGCATTTGCTTGATAAACCGGCTAAACGAACGGGGCTGTGGAGCTAGTGACGTATGTGGTTTTGGTGCGTATATTTTTTTCATATAGACACAGGATATGCTCCCATGGCAAAGCCGGCACGACTCCAGAACTTGCCGGATTGGCAAGTTTGGCAAAAGCATTCAGAAGTTGTCAGCAGCGGGTGGAATCGGTATGTTTCGATGCCATGAGCAAAGGAAAATTCACAACCGAAGCCGCCCTGCTGTGGGGCGGAATACCCGTTGAGATTCAAAAGCGCATCCTCAAAAATGCGTTCTGCGCCAAATGTCATGTTGTCGTGGAACTCGTTGACTATACTGGCACGGTGGAAAACGGCGATTTGGTTCTCGACGGCTCATGCGCTGTCTGCGGCCATGCGGCGGCAAGAGTGGTGGAAACCTCCCAAGCCAGCCACGAGAACAACTGATCTTTGCCCCGCTTTAACGGGCGACATACATGGTATGTAGGGGCAATCTGCCCGACGATTTAATTGCACGGCTTAACCGCCGCACCACTAGATCCCAACGTGTCGTCGGCTACCGCCCGACTAACTTCTCTCTCCCTACGGGCTAACCGGGCTAAAGGACACTAACCGTCGTCCTTTATCCAGAAAGAAGTTAGTCGGGCGGGACGGGCTATCGCCCTTACCCGCCGACACGTTGGGGACTGGTTCTAAAATGAAGGGCAGCGCCCCGACCACCAGCCCGCTAGCGTGACCGGTTCACGCGGGAAGCGTGGAAAGGACGACGGGCGAACTGCCACCACGACCAGACCGGTCAAGACACTACACCCAAGGAGAAAGAACCGCCTGACTAGGCGCTCAAATAGAATCGCCGCGCCAAACGGCGCGTCCATTTTCCGGCTCCCATGCTACGATGGCAACCTGTTCGGGTTTCAAAACCAGCCACCCATTACCTCGCCGGCGTGCCCCAAAGCACTTCTGCCGGCGTGACCGCAGCGGAAATCCATTACAGGCCGGGTTTTCGTTGCGGCAGGAGTGTGGTGGCTGGTTTTGGCACCATGAATGACCAACCCATTACAATCGGCGAGCGGCATGGCTGGGGCGAACCCCAGCCCTTTGGCATTGCCGCCGTGGACGAACGCCAGCATATCTACATCATCGGTAAAACCGGTTCCGGCAAGACGACTTTGCTGCGAAATTTAATTTTGCAGCACATCGCCCTGGGACATGGCGTTGGCGTGATTGATCCGCACGGCGACTTAGCCGAGGAATTGTTGAACCACATCCCACCCAAGCGGACAGATGGGGTCGTGTATTTCAATCCGGGAGACATTGAATTTCCCATCGGCTTGAATGTGATCAGCAACGTGGCACCCGATGACCGGCACTTGGTGGCATCGGGCATTGTGGGCGCGTTCAAAGGCATCTGGCGTGATTCATGGGGGCCGAGGCTGGAATATATTCTCTACAACGCCGTGTCGGCCTTGTTGGATTGCGAGGACGAGACGCTGTTGGGCGTCAACCGATTGCTCATGGATCGGGACTACCGCGCCCGCGTGGTGGAACAGATTAAAGACCCGTTCATCAAGTCCTTTTGGGTGGAGGAATATGAAAATTACGACGAGCGGTTTAAGCAGGAGGCCATCGCGCCGATCCAGAACAAGATCGGCCAGTTTCTTTTGAATCCAGTCATTCGTAACATTTTAGGGCAGGTTAAAACCAAGGTGGATATTCCGTATGTGATGGACAACGGTGGCCTGTTCATCGCGAACCTGTCCAAAGGACGGCTTGGACACGACAAGGCGAACCTGCTTGGTTCCCTACTGGTGACGCAATTTCAGCTTGGTGCAATGGCGCGTTCCACCCGGCCGGAATCGGAACGCCGGGATTTTTACCTGTTCATTGACGAGTTCCAGAATTTTTCCACCGATGCGTTTGCCTCGATTCTGGCGGAGGCCAGAAAATACCGGCTCTGCCTCACGTTATCGCATCAATATATTGACCAGTTGCCAGAATCCATCCGACAGGCGGTGTTCGGCAATGTGGGAACGCTTGTCGCTTTCCGCATCGGCTATCCCGACGCGGAAATCATGGCGAAGGAGTTCGGCAAAACGCTGCCGGCCACTTCCCTTGCCGACCTTGAGCGTTATGAGGCGGTGGTGAAACTGCTGGTGGAAGGGGCAAATCAGGAACCGTTCCGGGCGAGAATGCTGCCGCCCTTGGAAAATTACACGGGTCGGAGAGACAAAATTATTGCACGGTCACGCGAGCGGTTTGCCGTGCCGAGGGCAACGATTGAGGCGAAGTTGAAACAGTGGATGAAAGTATAATTAGCCCGACATTACAGTTGAAACAGCTATTTTAACCAAAAAAAGCCCCCCAGCAACGTGTGCGGGAGGGGTGGAACCAAGAATCATGCCGCGACCAGATTGTTGGCCGGCTTGAGCTTCAGGATGGAGCTGTTTTCATCCAAGTCGCCAGACAGTCGAAGTTGCCGGATATACTGTTGAACGGTGACACCTGGAGAAACAAATGTCGCCTTATCAATTCCTCCCGCCAACTCCTGCATGACTTCACGAATAACTGCCACAGACCTTGTCAGGGCCGCTTCATTTTTTTTTGTCATAATGTTATCCTTTCTTATTGAGTTCTAAATACATTCTAATTCTTATGTGTTCTTTTGGCAAGCTTTGGAATAGAAAGTTGAAGTTGTTTTGTTACAATTTCTTGGATGTAATGCAATGCTTGTGCGATAATTTTTTCATGTGCGTCGACATCTTCAACCGTGTCATTGGTTTCCTCATACCAGAAATTGAACGTGAGTGAATGAATTTTTTTCTGGATAAGGTAATTGTATAGATCGGTGACATTCACAAATTCAGCTTCGGAATCATTTCGGATTCCGAAGTTCAGTTTCTTGTCTGTTGCGCCAATCAGCACCGTTTTTTTGAGATTGTCGCCAAGAAGTTTTTGAAGAACGTATTTTGACGCGCCAAGCGCATTACGAACAGAAGTGGAATTCTGATGAAGCAATGCGGGCGCATATTCGGCGCACAACCGCTGAAAATCTTCATCTGTTTTGAAGGCGCTTTTGAAACAGCGGCGATCCTCTACATAGGCTTGAAGTAGCGATTTTGTGACTGGATCTTTTACTTTTTCAATATCCGCGTATTGGCTGCGTATCCGAATCTCAAGCCATGGGTCGTCAAATTTTGTAAGGAGTGAACGAAGGAGCTGAACCCGATCCATTTGCTCGTTAAGTTTAAGGCTCTTCTTGCTTGCGGAGTTAAGCAGCTTACACAGTGTATCGACAAAATCACTCAATGTGCCGTCAGCCATCAACCGAACGAGAACATTTTCCATTATCTCGTCATAGAGATGGACTCGGTGATGAACAACGATATACTTGTAATCCCAGAAACGCTCCATGAGAAGTTTTTCGGTTTCAGAAACAGTTCGTGGCGATGGTCGTGCCCTCCACAACTTAGAATGATTTTCTTGCGCCAATTCAAAGAATGCCGAGAGCCTGCCAAAATCAACCGAGCTATTGAACAGTCCAGAGAAAAAACCGTCTCGACGGACAAAATCAATGCGATCTGCATCTATGGTTCCGGCAATAAATCCATGGCAGATTGGAAGATCCTCCCCTTTCAAAATCTGCAAGGCTCCCTTCAGTAGGCTTACAAGAACCGGACTTTCATTAAACGATGCCTGAAGGACTTCCAAAAAAAATCTTCCCAGTATTTCGTGAAGTTTGAATCCTTCGTCATGTCCGTTCTTGTATTCGGCAAGTGATGAATTCAATTCTTCCTTTTTTTGTTTCCCAATTCTGGTCAGGACTATTGCGTCACCCAATTCCGCATGAAGAAATCCATCAATTGCGTTCTCAAAAACATGACTGAATGGCAAATGACCAATGTCATGCACTAATGCAGCGATTCTGATAGTTGCCAACGTCACGGCATTTTCTTGAGAACAAGGAAAGCTCCGAGAAATAGACTGTGTAATCGCAGTAATAGCTTCAGGTGTAAATAATCCTTCAAGTTGTTTACTTTCGGCTCTTAATGCACCCATTGCCTCACCTTCAGCTTTGGCCGCCGCATTAAGAAACAACTGTGTTACAACATGCGAAACGCCAATCGAATGTAACAGTCGAGAATATTTAAGTCCGGGATAGACTTTATATGCACTGGAGTTCTGAACAATATTATGAAGGCGATTAAATAAGAAATGATTGAGAAGCTGATTTTCCCAACTGAAAATCTCCAGATTTCCCCAAACTGGATCTTTGATCAGTCTGCGCTTGTCAACTTTGGCTTGTGGCGGCATAGGGCATTCAAAAACTCCGAACGTGTTGCCACGATAGCGACCCACGACCCGGTGACAAGCGAAAAAGCGCAGTTGGTTCAAATCATCCTTATTTTGCTCGCCACAACTTGCCTCGCTGGCAAGTTCTGATGTCTCCCGCCATTCTCCAATTCCCGACATTCTGATGGAATGGAAAAACGCCTTCCCCGCTTCCAACGCGCCACGGTTGCCCCGATGCAACTCACAGAGCGCGACCGCACCATCATCCGGCTCGTTCACCGCCACCGGTTTTTGAGTTCCTGCCAGATCATCGCGTTGGTCGGTGACAGCCAGTTGCAAGTGCTGCGGCGATTGAAACTGCTCTACCACCACGGATTCTTGGAACGACCCCGCGCCCAGCTTCAATACTACGACGCCACCGGCACCCGTCCCATCGTGTATGGCGTGAGCGCCAAGGGCGGGATGCTGCTCAAACAGGAACGTGGCGACAGCCTGTTATGGAGCGAGAAGAACCGCGCCATCGGCCAGGTGTTTCTTGAACACACGCTTCTGGTTTCCGAGGTCATGGTGTCCTTTGAGCTTGCCTGTCGGAAGCATGGCATCCGGCTTCTTTACGAAGGCGAGCTTGATTTGCCGGTCATAAAGCAGCCATTCCAGTGGTGGGTGAAAATTGCTGGCGGCATGAATCTCGGCGTCATTCCCGACCGGGTGTTCGCCCTGGAATACCCGGATCAAACCGGCCAGATGCAGCGGGCGTATTTCTTCCTTGAGGCCGACCGGGGGACGATGCCCGTTGTCCGCAAGCATCTGGCGCAAACATCATTCCGCCGCAAGCTGCTGGCCTACGAAGCAACCTGGGCAAACAAGGTTCACCAGCGACATCTTGGCATCCATCGTTTCCGCGTTCTCACCGTCACCACGATTGCCGCGCGGGTGCAGACGCTCCTTGCAGCGTGTTCCCAACTGAAGCGCGGCCACGGTCTGTTTCTTTTCGCCGATACTTCGGTTTTGGAAAAAGATTTATTCTCCGCCGTCTGGCACAACGGCAAAACTGGCGAATTGTCCCCGCTCCTCGACTTGCCAATCCGGCAAGTTCCATCGTCTCCCGACTTTTTTGCCAGCCGGTAGGATGGCCGATGGATGCAGCCCGATTCACGGGCCGCACCGATCTTCACAACCACAACCACAGGAGTATTATTATGGCAAAAACACAGTTCGTTAACTTCAAGGCCGTCAAAGCAGCTATCACCATGGAACAAGTGCTCGCGCACTATGGTCTGCTCGAAAACTTCAAGCGTGGCACCGACAGCTTGAACGGCCCGTGTCCGATTCACAACGGCAGCAACCCGACACAGTTCCGGGTAAGCATCAGCAAAAACATCTGGAACTGCTTTAGCGAGTGCAAGCATGGCGGAAATGTCTTGGATTTCATCTCTGAAATGAATGACATCAGCATTCATGCGGCGGCGTTGAAGGCGATTGAATGGTTTGATCTCGATCCCGAAGCCATGTCCGCCGGGGACGACAAGGGCGAACCAGCCGAGACCGGAGAAACCGCATCGGCATCCAAGCCAGTGCCGAGACCGACGACGCGGACGGCCACCTCACTGCCACCGGTGGAAAAGGCTGCGCCGAACACGCCCCTGAAGTTCCGTTTGGACAAGCTGGAGCGGGAGCATCCGTATCTCACGCAGGAACGCGGCCTTTCGCTCGAAACCATCATTGATTTCGGGATTGGCTTTTGTTCAAAGGGCATGATGGCCGGCCATATCGCCATTCCCATCCACAATGCCAAAGGCGAAGTGGTGGCGTATGCGGGACGCTTCCCGGTTGAAGAACCGCCCGAAGACACGCCCAAATACAAACTGCCGCCGGGATTCAGGAAATCGCAGGAATTGTTCAACATTGACCGCGCGATCAAGGAACCGACGGACAAACCGTTGCTCATCGTTGAGGGTTTCTTCGATTGCATGAAAATCCATGACCACGGCTACCGCAAGGTGGTTGCGCTCATGGGCAGTAGTATGTCACCTGCCCAAGAGGAATTGATCCGACAGCACGCTAACCGTGGCGGGCGTGGTGG
>Ga0302274_10003125_pt1 | contig 14860 bp, 13 predicted proteins | sample III_Bog_N2_1_FD_198755 | JGI IMG/M metagenome (GOLD analysis project Ga0302274, IMG submission 198755) | Peat permafrost microbial communities from Stordalen Mire near Abisko, Sweden - III_Bog_N2_1 | ecosystem: Environmental > Terrestrial > Soil > Wetlands > Peat | place: Sweden: Abisko...
TACGCGGGTTGGCGAATGTATACGCCACGTCGGTCAGCAGGTTGACCGCGACATATGTCAGCCCGACGGCCAGAATGCATCCCTGCACCAAAGCATAGTCGCGGTTGGAGATGGCCGAGAGCGTCAGCCGCCCGATGCCCGGCCAACTGAAGACCGTCTCGGTAACGATTGCCCCAGCCAGCAGGCTGCCGAACTGCAATCCCACCACCGTCAGCACCGGGATCAGCGCATTGCCCAGAGCGTGCCTGTAGACCACAGCCCGCTCGCTGAGGCCCTTGGCCCTCGCCGTGCGGATGTAGTCCTGTCCCAGTTCCTCCAACATCGCCGTGCGCACCATGCGGGTCAGCACTCCGGCCAGTCCGCTGCCCAGCGTGATCGCCGGCAGGATCAGGTAGAGCCAGAAGCGCGGCCCGAAGATTCGTCCCGTCCCCGCGCCAGAGACCGGCAGCCACCCAAGTTGAATCGAGAAAATCAGGATCAGGATGGGGCCCAGCGCGAAGTTCGGAAACGACAGCCCGCCCAGGCTCATCACGCCGAGCACACGGTCTGGCCAGTGCCCGCGATGCAGCGCGGAGAAGACGCCCGCCGGAACCGAGACCGCAATCCCGATCAGCAGCGCCGCCAGCGTCAGCGCAAGCGTGTAGGGATAGCGCTGCGCCACCAGATGCATCACTGAATCGTGCAGCCGCAATGACTCTCCAAGATTCGCGTGCAGCACGCCGTGCCAGTAGCGCAGATACTGCGTCCCCAGCGGCGCATCCAGCCCGTACGCATGGCGCAGGACGGAAACGTCGGAGGCGGTGGCGCCCTCGCCCAGCATCTGCACGATGGGATCGCCCGGCACAAGATGAATCAGCAGAAAAACCACCGAGACCACCACCCACAGAACGGGCAGCGTGACCAGAATGCGGCGAACGGGTTTGGGAAGAGTGGTCAAGAGCGGTTGTTGGTTGCAGGTTGCTGGTTGTTGGTTGATGGTTCAGGCGCGATGGTCTCCACGCGCACGCGGCTGATGCGGCGGCCGGCCATCTCGGCAACCACCAGGCGGCGTCCTTTATACTCCACGCTCTCGCCTGCGTCCGGCAGGTGGCCGAGCTGCGCCAGCAGAAATCCCGCCAGCGTCTCGACGCCGGCCTCGCGGGGGAACGTCCAGTGCAGTTGCGTTCCCAGGTCGCGCAGCGTGGTGCTGCCGTCCAACGACATCACGCCCGCCGCGTTGAAGTCGGCCGTACGGGAGGCGATGTCGAACTCGTCTTCCATCTCGCCCACCACCTGCTCCAGCACGTCCTCCGCCGTAACAATTCCCACAGTTGAGCCGAACTCGTCGACGACCACGGCGATCTGCCGCCGCCGCTCCTGAAACTCCTGAAGCAACTCCACCGCCAGCTTGGTCTCTGGCACCACAAAGACATCGCGCATCACCTGGCGCAGCGTCAACCCGGCGTCCACCGCGCCGCCAAGCCCCAGCGCCACCGCGCGAAAGTGCATCAGCCGCGAAATGTCCTTGGAATAGACCACACCGATAATGCGGTCGGGGTCCGCCATGATTCCCGTGGCCGTGTCGCTTTTCCCCTCGTACACCGGAATGCGCGAGTGCTGCTCCTCCACAATGCGCGCGCTTGCGCGTTCGATGGGGGTGTCGGCCGGCAGAGAAAAAATCTTGCCGCGCGGGGTCATGATCTCACGCACCGTAACGTGGTTCAGCTCGATGGCGCGATGGATGATCTGCTCCTGAAACACGGGAAGCAGTCCCATGCGCCGCGTGGCCGTGGCGATCATCTTCAACTCCTCGGGCGAGTGCACCTTCCCCTCGCCGTGTAGCGGCGCGCGGAACAAACGCAGCACCAATGCCGCGGAGTGGTTCATCAGCCGCACCGCCGGCCGCGTCATACGGATGAAGACGTCCATCGGTCCGGAGACCGCCAGCGCAATCCGCTCGGCCCGTTGTAGCGCCAGCGACTTCGGCACCAGCTCGCCAAGCAGCACCTCGAAGTAAGTGATTGTAGCGAACGCAATGGCAATGGCAACCGTATGTGCGTAGATCACCGCGTGCGGCGGCAGTACGGCGAGCCAGTGCCGGGCCGCATCCAGCAGCATCGCCGCCACGGCAGGCTCTCCGATCCACCCCAGCGCAAGCGAAGCCAGCGTAACGCCGAACTGCACCGCGGGCAGAAAATCGTCGAGGTTGCGCTTCAGATGCAGCGCGGTATGCGCGCCGGGCCGGCCCAGGGCGAGCAGTTGCTCCATGCGCGTCTCGCGCACGCTGATGAGCGCGAACTCCGCGGCCACGAAGAAGCTGTTGGCCAAAATGAAGAAGGCCACCATCACCGCGCGAAAGAAGATCCATTCCATCATTCCGTGCTGAGTCTAGCACTCCGAGTGCGATGAATCGCTGCCCTCACAATCGAAAAGCCCGAAAGCGCAAAGGCTTCCGGGCTTTTCTCCACAGATAAAACACACAAGAAACCGCAAACAGAATCGCCGGCGAAGGTGCAAACGAAAAACTACGCCAGCAATTTCACGATCGACTTGTCGATCGTGTCCTTGGGAACAAAGCCCACAATCTGCTCGGAAACCTTGCCGCCCTTGAAGAGCAACAGCGCAGGGATACCGCGTATGCCGTAGCGCTGCGGCGTGGCTGTGTTCGCGTCCACATCCATCTTCATCACCTTCAACTTGCCGTTATAGAACGATGCAATCTCGTCGACAATCGGCGCCAGTGCGCGGCACGGCCCGCACCATGCGGCCCAGAAGTCCACCAGCACGGGCTGCTCCGATTGCAGCACTTCCTTTTCAAACTGCGCGTCGCTTACCGCCGTCACAAACTCTCCAGCCATCTGCTATTCCTCCCGCTACTCGTCCCAACGGGCGGGTAGGCGTCTTTCCTCAAACTTGAGATTCAATCCATCTTCATCATAAATGCGCGGTCAAAATCTGCCTTCATAATAGATGCGCGAGCGCTGCGCGGGGTTCAAATCGCTCAGTGGTCATCCGAAACCGTCATTCTCCATTTAGATCGACTCCACGGTCGCGCCCGCGCCGATGCTGGTCGCAATAATCTCCAGCTCCGGCTCTCCGGCCGCCTGCCGAATCCTTGCTGCAATCTCCGCGGGCGCGATATCCGCTTCGACCACCAGCAGAACACCCGGCCCGGCCCCGCTCAGCGCCACACCCAGCACGCCTGAGCCGCCCGCCAACGGCAGCAGCCGGTCCAGCAGCGGACAGGCCTCCATCCGGTACGGCTGGTGCATCCGGTCCTGCATCGCAACCCGCAGCAGATCGCCTCGTCCCAGCGCAAACGCCGCCACCAGCAGAGCGGCCCGCTGCACGTTGGCCACGGCATCCACCCGGCTGTACTCGGCGGGCAGCATCGCCCGCGCCTTCTCGGTCGCCAGACTAACCGGCGGAAACGCCAGCAACAGCTTCCACGGCAACTGCTGGCCGAAGGTGGCCGAATGTACTGAGCACTCGGAATCCCCGGCAACCACCGACACCGTCACATAGCCCAGCGCGCAGGCCGCAACATTGTCGGGATGGCCCTCTCGCCGCGTAGCCTCCTCGATGCAGGCACGCTGGCTCCAGTCCAACCCGCCGAAGTGGTTGGCCAGCATCACTCCGCCAAGCCGCGCTGCCGCGCTCGACCCGCATCCCATGCCCAGTGGAATCTCGTTGTGAATCCGCAGATCGAGCGGAACCAGCTCGCGGCCAACACCCGTCAGCACCTCGCGATAGGTCTCGAAGATCATGTTGTTCGTGGTGCGCGCGCAGCGTTCCGCATCGCGCCCGGTGGCCGCAATCGTCAGTTCCGTGCTCTGCGGTGCCTGCACCGACTGTGCCTCGATGGTCAGCGCCAGCTTCAATGCCACGCCTACCGCATCGAAGCCCGGCCCCAGGTTCGCGCTGGTGGCAGGCAGCCGCAACCGGATCGCGCCGGGTAGTGCGTCCTGATTGTGACTTGAAATCCGGCCCAAGTTCCACCCCTCGCTCTCGCTCATTTTGAAGTTCCGGGCGTTGCTTGTGTCCCCGCCGCATTCGCCTTCGCCATGCGCTCTTCAAGCGCCTTCAGAACCATTGCCTCATCCGCCTCCAGCACCAGCGGAGGCTTGCGCAGCGCCGCATGACTCGCCCGCTCTACTTCGGTTTCGCTCGCAATCTCCGCTGCCGTCAGCAGATCGCCCTTGTGGTAGTCGATGGTGTACTGCGGGTCCTTCAGCGTGTGCCCGGTCAGCACCAGCACCACGCGCTCCTCGCGCGTCACGCGGCCCGCGGCCACCAGCTTCTTCAGCCCCGCCAGCGTCACCGCCGACGCCGGCTCGCAGCCCACGCCCTCGGCGCCGATCTCCGCCTTGGCCAGCGCGATCTCCTGCTCGTTCACCTGCTCGCACCATCCGCCGGTCTCTTCGATCACGCGCGAGGCCTTCCGCCAGCTCGCCGGATTTCCGATGCGGATCGCGGTGGCACGCGTCTCCGCCTTCACCGGCTTCATCTCGCGGTTCTCGTCGCCGAACCAGCGATAGAGCGGGTTCGCCCCCTGCGCCTGGATCACGCTGATCTTCGGCACGCGCTGGATCAGCCCCAGGTGCTTCATCTCCAGAAACCCCTTGCCCAGCGCCGACGAGTTGCCCAGGTTCCCGCCCGGCACAACCAGATGCTCCGGAACCTGCCACTCCATCTGCTCCACAATCTCCATTGCTGGGGTCTTCTGGCCCTCCAGCCGGTATGGGTTCACCGAGTTCAGCAGATAGATCGGGAACTGCTGCACCAATTTCGTCAGCAACTTGAGGCAGCCGTCGAAGTCGGTCTTCAACTGCACGGTCAAGGCGCCATAATCCATCGACTGCGAGAGCTTGCCCCAGGCAATCTTGCCCTCGGGAATAAAGACAATGCAGCGCAGCCCGGCGCGCGCCGCGTAGGCCGCCATCGCCGCCGATGTATTGCCAGTCGAGGCGCAGGCCACCCACTGGAAGCCGCGTTCCACGGCAACCGACAGCGCCGCCGTCATTCCGGTGTCCTTGAACGAGCCCGTCGGATTCATCCCCTGGTGCTTGGCCAGCAGCCAGTCGACGCCCGCCAGTTCCGCGCACCGAGGCATCTCGTAGAGCGGAGTATTGCCCTCGCGCAGCGTCACCACGCGCTCCACGTCGCGCATGAACGGAAGCATCTCGCGGAAGCGCCAAACCCCGCTCTGGTCCACCGGCATGGTTGACGTCTTGCGCTCCTGCCACAGATGGCGCATCCCGCCCGGATTCGGCAGCCGCACCTCGGCGCCAGCCGTCTTCTCCGCGCTCCATCCCTGGCTCCAGGGATAGATCACCTCATACAGCCCGTTGCAATCCGGGCAGCGAAAATCGCTGCGCGCAGCATCGTTGGCAATCCTCGCACCGCAGTTTGTACATCGTAGTTGATGGGTTGCGCTCATTGGTCTTCTCTTTAGCCTATCGCATGAGATCGAATCTTCCCAACGATACGCCGCGCGACTCGCATACCATGCTCTGTCCACCGCTCCCTGTATGCAACAACCGGGCTAGCGCGCCTCGGCAAATCCCAACAGCACCGGCTCCTGCTCCAGCCGCACCGCCGTCCGCGCCCGCACCCCCTCGATCACCGCGTCCCTCAGCGCGACGATCTCCGCCGCCGTCGCCCCTCCGCGATTCACAATCGCCAGCACATGCTTCGTCGACAGCCCGGCGCGCCCCATTGCAAATCCCTTGTCAAAGCCCGCCAGCTCGATCAGCCAGGCCGCCGACAGCTTCACCACGCAATCCTCCGGCTCGTACCCCCAGCCAGCCGGGAACTGAGGCACATCGGCAACCCGGCAGCCTGCAATCGCAGCCAGCCGCGACAACTCATCCACCGCAACCACCGGGTTTTTGAAGAACGACCCCGCGCTGCGCGAGTCCGCATCGCCTGCGGCCAGCAGCATTCCCTTGCGCGCGCGAATCTCCCGCACCGCCGCAGCCGTCTCGGCCAGCGTCGGTCGCGAAACTCCGTGCTGCTCGAAGGTTGTCTTCACGTCGCGATACTCGATGTGAGGCCGCTGGCCGATGTTCAGGTGGTACTGCACGTGCGTGATGACGTAGCGTCCCTTGTGGGTCGTATTGAAGATACTTCTGCGGTAGGCGAAGCCGCATTCCTCCTGAGAGAAACGCACCCTCCGCTCCGCCTCAAGATCGATGGCGTGCACCTGGTATATTGCGCTTGCAACCTCCTGTCCGTAGGCGCCGACGTTCTGGACGGGCGTTCCTCCAACGCTGCCGGGGATGCCGGCGAGACACTCAATACCACCGGCGTTCTTCTCGACTGCGGCGCAAACGACGGAGTCCCACTCGATTCCCGCGTCGGCTTCCACAAGAACAGCTGCGGAATCCTTGAGCGCGTGTACGGCCAGCGTGTCATTGGCAACACGGAGGACGACTCCATTGAATCCCTCGTCGCTCACCAGCAGGTTGCTGCCGCCGCCCAGGACGAAGCACGGCACGCCCTCGGCCCGCGCAAAACGCACAGTCGCAAGCATCTCCTCCTCGTCGCCCGTCTCCACAAACCAGCGCGCCGGCCCACCCACGCCCAACGTGGTGTACTGCGCAAGCGATACATCTTCCAGAATCGTCACGCCTCCAGAGTAGAGCAACTCGCCGATTGCATCCAGCCAATTGCAAGAAGTACTGCATCCGACACTCCCCCCCGGTCATCAAACAAGAGTTCGCATGGCGCACGAAAAGACAATATTCCCCCGGAGGTTTTCCATGTACCCAGAGATTATGCTGATTCCAATGCGCGAAGAGCTCTCCCGCGCCGGCGTCAACGAGGCCCGCACCGCCGCCGATGTGGACGCCGCGCTGGCCAAGCCCGGAACCACCCTGCTGGTGGTCAACTCCATCTGCGGATGCGCCGCCGGAAAGATGCGTCCCGCCGTCCGTCTGGCCTTGCAGCACGCAACCACTCCCGACCAGGCAGTCACCGTCTTCGCCGGGCAGGACGCCGAGGCCACCCAGCGCGCCCGCGACTACTTCGAAGGCAATCCGCCCAGTTCGCCTGCCATCGCCATCCTGCGCGACGGCCAGCTTGTCTACCTGATGCAGCGCTCGGCCATCGAAAGTTCCACCGCGCCCGCCATTGCCCAGGAACTCACCCGCGCCTTCGACGCCTACTGCGCTACCGCGGCCGCTTAGCCCCGCGCACAGAGCATCCCTCGCACCAAGTGGAAGATCTGTCTTCGGCGGTCGATTGATCGCCGCCAGAAGAACTGCGCCCGGTTAAAGATTTCTAACCACAGACCCGTATTGTCCTCAACTCTGTTTCCCCTCCCTTTTCTTTCCTTCCCACTCATCTCAACAGCGTTTTGCGCCGATGAGGTGTGTAAGCCATGTCGAGCAGCCACTTCATCTCCGCAGGTCCATTGCGGCAACCGATCTCCAAGTCGCAGAATCAGGACGCAGCAGGCTCCGCGCTCGCCTCCCTCACGCGAAGCATTCAGCGCAACCCGGTTCTCTTGGGAGACAGCGTGGCCATCCGCCGCCTGCGATCGCAGATCCAGCGCATCGCTCCGTACTTCCGCACCGCGCTGGTCCGCGGCGAGACAGGCTCCGGCAAGCAGCTTGTCGCGCGCGCTATCCACGACCTCTCCACTGGTGCAAACGGCCCATTCATCGTCGCCAACGCCAGTGCGCTCGCCGAATCCATCGCCAAAGGCGATCTCGCGCGCGCCTCATCCTCGCCATCTGCCGCTTCCCTGCTCGCATCCGCCAACGGTGGCACCCTCTACCTGGACAGCGTCGGCGAGCTCCCCTTCACCTTGCAGGCCGCCCTCTTCCGTTTCATCCGCGCCTGCGAGGAGCGTCGCAGCGTCGCGCCGCCGGCCAGCCGCAACGACTTCCGCCGCAGCGAGCCGGCACGCATTGACACCCGCATCCTCGCCTCAACCGATCGCGATCTCCGCGTTCTGGCCTCCATCGGCCAGTTCCGCCAGGACCTCTACGCCCGCCTCTCCGCGGTTGAAATTTTGGTCCCGCCGCTGCGCCAGCGCATCGAGGACATTCCCACCCTTGTTGCGTGGCTGCTGCACAGGATTGCCGGCGAGACTGGACAGGTCCCAAAGCTGCTGGCCAAATCCACCCTGGCCCAGCTCCAGGAGCGCCTCTGGCCAAACAATCTCCGCGAACTGGAGCGCGTTGTCGCCCAGGCCGCCGCGCTCGCTGAGGGCACCGTCGTTGAGCCACGCCACCTGCTCGCGCTGGTCGAACCCGCCAACGCCAGCCCCGGCAGCCAGCCCGCCATTCACATCGAGCGCCTGCACGACGTCATCCAGCAGCACGTCCTCGCCGTCCTCACCCGCTGCGGCGGGAACAAGCTGCGCGCCGCCGAGATGCTCGGCATCAGCCGCTCCACTCTCTACCGCATGTTGGACGCAGGCTCCGTCTCCCCCCACTCCCGCGCTGAGTAGATCGCGACAAATATCTTTTCCGCAACCTCGATACACTCGATAGAGGCACACTTTCGCCCGAGGGTTCGAAGTCTCATGAAGAAGCTCTGCATCGTCCTATTGCTCTCTGTCGCGGCAGCAATCCCGCATCTCCCGCTTCACGCACAGCTCCGCGCCGCTCCCGCGCCCACACCCGCCGCTGTCCCCGCGCAGAACCTCACGCAAGACATCGCCGCCCGCTCGCGACAGCTCTCCCGTCTCTTCGATGAGATATGGCAGGACAAGCTCCGCCACTCCCCCGAGTACGCCACCTACCTCGGCGACAAGCGCTACGACGACCAGCTCACCGACTACTCGCCCCGCGCCTACAACGACTCACTGGCCCGCGGCCGCGCCTTCATCGAGCGCCTCTCCGCCATCGACACCACCGGACTCTCGCATCAGGAGCAACTCTCCGCCGAACTCATGCTCCGCTCCCTCAGCGACGACCAGGAGGCCGCGCCCTTCAAGGAGTGGGAGATGCCCGTCAACCAGTACGAGGGCCTGCAACTCGACCTGCCCCAGCTCGCCGCCCACACCTCCTTCGACAATGCCGCAGACTACGACCACTACGTCGCACGCCTCAACAAGGTTCCCGTCGCCTTCTCGCAGATCATGACCAACCTGCAGTCCGGCCTCGACGACCACCGCACTCCCCCGCGGTTCCTCATGCAGAAGGCCCTCGACGAGACCCAGGCCATCGCCGCCCAGAAGCCCGCCGACAGCCCCTTTGCCCTCCCGCTCAAATCATTTCCCGCATCCGTCAGCCCCGCAGACCGCAAGCGCATCACCGGGAACCTCCTCGAAGCCATCGCCACACAGGTTCTCCCCTCCTACCAGCGATTCGCCAAGTTCCTCGCCGTCGCCTACATCCCCAACTGCCGCACCGATCCCGGCATCTCGGCCCTGCCCGACGGCGCTGCCTACTACGCCTTCCGCATCCGCCAGTCCACCACGCTGAATAAATCCGCCGCGGAGATCCACCAGATCGGCCTCGACGAAGTCGCCCGCGACCAGGCTGAGATGCTGGCCATCGTGCACAAGCTGGGCTTCGCCGATCAAATGTCCTTCAATGCAGCGCTCAAGGCCAACCCCAAGCTCCACCCCGCCTCAGCCGACGCTCTGCTCGACGCCTACCGCCGCTACATCGCGCAGATGCAGCCCCGCCTGCCGGAGCTCTTCGGCACGCTGCCCAAGGCCACGCTCGAAGTTGTCGCCATGCCGGACTACATGGCTCCCAATCAGGCCGCCGCCTTCTACGACCAGGGCACGCCCGATGGCAAGCGTCCCGGCCAGGTCGACATCAACACCTACAACTTTGCCGACCGCTCCCTCGCCGGCGTCGAGGCCGTCGCCTACCACGAGGGCATCCCCGGCCACCACCTGCAGATCTCCATCCAGCAGGAGTTGCCCGGCCTGCCCGCCTTCCGCCAGCAGTCCTACTACACCGCCTACACCGAGGGCTGGGCGCTCTACAGCGAGCGCCTGGGCAAGGAGATCGGCTTCTATCAGGACCCCTACTCAGACTACGGCCGTCTGGAAGCCGACATGTGGCGAGCCATCCGCCTGGTCGTAGACACCGGCGTCCACTCCCAGCACTGGACCCGCCAGCAGATGGTGGACTACTTCCACGACCACTCCGGCCTGGACGAGACCAACATCCAGTCCGAAGTGGATCGCTACATCGCATGGCCCGCCCAGGCGCTCGGCTACAAGATGGGCCAGCTCAAGATTCTGGAGTTGCGCGACCGCGCCAAGACCGCCCTCGGCCCCCGCTTCGACCTCCGCGCCTTCCACGACGTCGTCCTCGACTCCGGCGCGCTGCCGCTCGATCTTCTCGATAAACAAGTCAACCTCTGGATCGCCGCGCAGAGAACCACTCCGTAACGAACCGTTGTCATTCTGAGTGCAGCACCACTGAAGTTGTCATTCTGAGCGCAGCGAAGTATCCCCGCATTTTGCCGGGTGCCCCATCCATCGCGTCTTTGTCTCATGCGATGGGTGGGAGTTCAGCCACAAACCCTCTGCCTTACTTCTTGGCGAAGGAGCGCACCAGGATCACCAGGTTCCAGACGTCGTCCGGTTTGGCGCGGTCGCCTTCGGCGGGCATCTTGCCCTTGCCGTCGTGAATCAGCGTGTAGAGCTCCCCGTCCGACTTGTCCGCGAGCGTCGCCGGATCGCGCAGGTCCTTGAGGCTCAATTTCATATCGCCGACAAGATCTCCTTTGCCGTTGCCGTTCTCCCCGTGGCACATGGCGCAATCGATGCTATATGTGCTTTTAGCGTGGGCCTGCGATTCAGCCGTGGGCTTCACGGGATTGTTCTGAGGCACCGCTGCGGAAGCAGGCGCAACCGGCGCGGCAGGTGCGACCGGCTCCTCAGGTGTCGTCTGTGCGGCAGGTGCAGCCGGGGCAGTTGGCGCAGCCGGCTCCTGCGTCAACAGTGCAAGAAAAAGCAGCGGCGGAAGAACAAAGAGCAGCTTCAGCATTGCAAACCTCCATGGAGTCTGCCGAAACCATGTACAGCAGAATCCTATGCCTCATGCGCGGCAATTGAAATCCATAAACATGCGCAATAGTAACTTTTCCGATGCAATTCTACCGCTACTCAAATATCGGCTCTTTTCGCATCTTCGTTCAGTATCTGAGTCGTCATCATTTCCCTCTCCGCCAGCAATGCCGACTCTGGTAGCCTGATTGAATGAGCGCTGACACCTACGAACTTCCAGTCCCTGCGTCTGTACTCCCCAACCTGCGCGTCGCCATCCTGGGCGCGGGCAAGATGGGTGGCATTCTGTTGCAGGCCTTCCTCAAGAACAATCTTCTGCTGCCCGATCAATTGGTCGCGACCGTCCAGCATCCCGACCGCGCCTTGGCGCTCTCGGCACAGTTCGGCGTCGATGTCAGCACCAACAACCTCGCCGCCGCCCGCCAGGCAGACGTCATTCTGCTCGGCGTAAAGCCAATTCAGGTTCCCGCCGTCCTCGAGGAGATTCTTCCCGCGCTCACGCCCTCCAAGTTGCTGCTCTCCTTCGCCGCCTCGGTCAAGACGCGCGCCATCGAGGACGCCGCAGGCTGCGATCTGGCCGTCATCCGCGCCATGCCCAACACGCCCGCTCTGCTCTCGGCTGGCGCCACCGCACTCTGCTCCGGCCGCTTCGTCGCCCCCGAGCAGATTGCCCTCGCACAGCGCATCTTCTCCACCGTCGGACGCACCGTCGTCGTCGAGGAAAAGCACATGGACGCGGTCACCGGCCTCTCCGGCTCCGGCCCCGCATTCCTCTATATCATCATCGAGGCGCTGGCCGAGGCGGGCGTCAACGTCGGCCTGCCGCGCGACGTGGCCACCATGCTCGCCGCGCAGACCGCATACGGCTCCGCCCGCATGGTGCTCGAAACCGGTTACCACCCAGCCCTGCTCAAGGACGCCGTCACCACCCCCGCCGGAACCACCGTCGACGGAATCCTCGCGCTCGAAGAGGGCGGACTGCGCGCCACTCTCATCAATGCCGTCAAACGCGCCACCGAGCGCGCCAAGGAACTCGCAGCCGGCTGATCCGGCAGCATACTGCCGCCACTCTCTCGTATCACGGCGTGCGAATATAGAATTGGTTTCGCGGCATGGCCCTGAATCGGGCCGGCCGGACGATCTGCAACACGGGACAGAAGGAGAGCAATTCCATCATGAAGCTGCTGTCGAGAGCTGTTGTATTCGCAACTTGTTTTTCCCTGGCCAGTTCGATCGCCATCGCGCAAGCCAGGGTCCACGCCTTGTCTGGAACGGTCACCACGATCCATCCCAAGATTCAAATGACGGAACTGGACACCGACGACGGCTCATCGGGGCACTTCCAATGGTTGAAGAAGTCCGATGGTGACATCTACTTCGACAAGAGTGTCAACGCCGATGCAACCACCGCGGACAAGTTCACCACCACCCAGACACACGTCATCGCCTACTACATCGGCGGAGGAGATGTAGTGCGTACCCTTGTCGCATTGCGCGACCTCGGCAGCGGCCCGCTCGTGAACAGCATCGGGACCGTCGTAAAACTCGACAAGCACGAGCACCTGCTCACCATCAAAAACAGCACAGGCGGCGAGGAATCCTATCACCTCGACCCAAAGACGGTGGCCGACGCGGAAGACGGAGTGGCGACAAATTACAAGTTCGATCTGAGCAAGGGAAGCCGCGTACGCGTGCTCGCCACCCAGTCAAATGGAAGCAGTACAGCACTGCTGATCACGCCAGCCAATCTCTGAGCCGGACGGAGCCGTGCGCTTCAAGCCTTCCTAGCCCGGTCGTCATCGCAGCATGGAATCGACCCATGTCCACAGCCTTCGCCAATTCGGTCCCTCCCAACAACCGGCCCATTGCGCGCTTTGCCTGGTTTGTCGTCTTCTACAATATCCTGGTCATCGTCTGGGGAGCGCTGGTGCGCGCCAGCGGTTCGGGAGCGGGTTGCGGCAACCGCTGGCCGCTCTGCAACGGACAGATCATTCCCGTCTCGCCCGGCTTCCACACCATCATCGAGTTCACTCACCGCATGATGGTCGGCGGTTCGACCCTCCTTGTCTTCGCGCTGTTGCTCTGGACCTTTCGCACGACCGTCAAGCATCAGGCCGCGCGCGCGCTCGCCGTCGCCTCCACCCTCCTGCTGCTCAACGAGGCCTTTCTCGGCGCGCTTCTGGTCAAGCTGGGCTACGTCACCGGAAACCAGTCCACCGGCCGCATCGTTCTGCTCTCCATCCACCTCGGCAACACTCTGATTCTGATGGCCGCCCTCACCCTCACCGCGCGCTTACTTTCCACCGGCCAGCGCTGGGCCGATCTCCCACTCTCGCGGCGTCTTGTCGGTGTACTTGAGGGCCTCGTCACAACCATCTTCGTCGGCATCACCGGCTCCATCGCCGCGCTGGGAGACACGCTCTTCCCCGCCACCTCGCTGCACGCCTCCATCGCGCAGGACTTCGCCGCCGGCTCGCCGATGCTGCTACGCCTCCGACTCGTCCATCCCGCCCTTGCCCTGATCGCGGCCCTCTTCGCGCTCTGGCTGGCCGCCCTCGCGCGCAGGACACGCTCAGGCCACACCGGCTTAAACGCATCGGATTCAGGCAAATTTAGCAAGGCCGCAATTCACGCTCAGCAAACAAGCCGTGCGCGCCTGGCCAACCTGCTCCTCATTCTGCTTGTCCTTCAGTTCGCGCTCGGCGTCGCCGACGTCGTGTTGCTCGCACCCGCATGGATGCAGCTCCTCCACCTGCTCGGAGCAGATATCTTCTGGGTCATTCTGGTTCAGCTCGCCGCCGTCACCTTCTGGCCAGCCGTTGTACCCTCTGCCAGAAATGCCTGATCGTCAATGCAAATCCCTCGGAAGGCACGCGTTACGCCTGCCGATGAGCGCACTCTTTTTTTAAGCAAGCGATCCCCTTGATCGATTCGCATCACTACGCCTTGGAATCGACGAGAACTACCGCGAATCCGGCTTGCCCGCAATCTTGTCCCCAACCTTTTCCGTACCATGCGCCGTGTCCTTGGCCGCAACCGTCGTTCTGTGCGCCGTGTCCTTGGCCACAATGTCCGTTCTATTCGCCGACTTGCGATAGACCTTCTTCGTCCCGCGCGATGTCTTGTGGACGACCTTCCTGGTCGTCTGATCGGTCGCATGGCCCGTATCGACCGCCGCTGCCTTGGTGTCGTGGCCAGCGTTCTTCATCTCCTGTCCCGCGCTCTGGCCCAGCGCCACGCCGCATCCCAGCCCGAGGCCAAGCCCCGCCGCAAGCAAAATCCGTGCCATCTCAATCTTCTTCATCGCTCGTCCCTCCGCCTCGTTTTACGCAGGCTCTATAGCAGTAGATTCCCCATCTTCCCCGCGAGATGTACGCGCGTCACAAATCCTTTGCCGTGTCGAATGGCAACTCCGCGTCGAAATGCGTATATTTCTCTACGTCCGAAAAATATACTTTCCGACCCGCCCAGCCGATTGAAGCCCCCCGCTTCGCCGGCAGAATGGAAGCCTGAGCCCGATGCATGTTGCCCCGATCCCCGCCGTCCTGCTGCTCGCCACCACGCATCTGATCCGCCTCGCGCCGGTCGACATCGCAATCCTTCTGTTCTACTTCGCCATGGTGCTCTTCATCGGCTTTTACGTGAAGGGCTCCACCAACACCAGCGAGCAGTTCTTCCTCGCCGGGCGCGAAATGACCGCCTGGATCGCGGGCCTCAGCTTCGTCTCCGCCAACCTCGGCTCGCTGGAGCTGATGGGCTGGGCCGGTGCGGCCTACCAGTACGGCATCCTCGCCACGCACTGGTACTGGATCGGCGCCATCCCAGCCATGCTCTTCCTCGGCATTGTGATGATGCCCTTCTACTACATCTCCAAGACGCACTCCGTCCCCGGCT
>Ga0302274_10003128_pt1 | contig 14854 bp, 13 predicted proteins | sample III_Bog_N2_1_FD_198755 | JGI IMG/M metagenome (GOLD analysis project Ga0302274, IMG submission 198755) | Peat permafrost microbial communities from Stordalen Mire near Abisko, Sweden - III_Bog_N2_1 | ecosystem: Environmental > Terrestrial > Soil > Wetlands > Peat | place: Sweden: Abisko...
TTTTCATGTTTGTTTTTGGCTTGATGGTTGCATTATCTCTATTAACGGTTTTGTTGGTTTTCATGTAGTTTTATTGGTTTGGTTGGTGATATCGGGGCGTTGTGCCGTGAGCTGGACTAAGGTAGCCGCGGTGCCTGTGACAGACCCGGATGTGTGGCGAGCCTGCCGCTGTTGGATGTGGCGATCAAAGCCTCCACGGATGGCTGCTGCGACCTGTTCTGCGGTCAAGGTGTGGGACTTCAGCAACGTCTCGGCCAGATGTTGAATGACAACCCAGTGCATCGGCTTTTCCACGAGGTTCCGGGCTTTCGCCTGCAGGTACCGCCACACATGCGGTATTTCCTCCGGGGTATGGAGTTCGGCCAGGATGGCCAGCGCAGCCTGATTATCGCTACAGGCTTGATAGGAACGCACGCTACCGGGGCTGTAGTGCCGCTGGGCCTCGTGCCCGGCCAGTAGGGCGACGACTCGCTCATGTAACCGGCCTATCTTTGCGCCCGACGGTCTGCAGTCTTCGAGCGACTGAAAAATTTGCAAGCCGGCGTTACATACCACATGGCCAGCACTGTCGCCCGTGAGTACAATGGTCGCCTTTTTGACGCTGTGGCCGAAATGCCAGATGGCGAAGGCATGGCCGGCCTCGTGATGGGCAGTTGCGTGTTGGTGCCGGGTCAATTTCTGATTCCCGGGTTTGGAACGGTTGTTATGTGACTTCAGTTTTTTCATTGGTTATTTGGTGTTTTTGTTTTCGTTTTCTCGGGGGTAGATGTTGTTGTTACCCCACCGAATTGTTAAATTCTTTGGCGAATTTTGCTCCAGTCGCGTCTTATGGCTAGCGCCCGCCGCACCCGACGGTTTTTTTGAAAATTCACCTGCCGCCGCCCGTCGGTCGAAAACCGCGAGCGATTCGAGATCGACGTAATTCTTACCGCAGATATTTACCAATTTGATCCAGCCGCGCCGGTACCAGCGCCACAGAGTGGTGTCGGAGATACCCCGATCGAGGATTACGGCACGCGAAGCCCGGAGGCCGACACTTGGTGCGGTTTTTTTTCGAATTTCGTTTTGCGTTTCATGTCGCTGCATGGGGGCATTCTGAAGAAACCAAAAAGTTGGGGAAGTCGTTTACTCCAAAGTCCCAGCTCAGTAGTTGACCCGGGACTTATCAAAAAACCAATTGACAATCGAAGTTTGCCGCTATGGGCACCGAACCGCACAATAGACAACCAAACCGAAAAATGATTTCGGAAATTCTCCTCAGATCCGCCAGTTCGCAATACCTTTACTTCGTCATCCGCACCAATTTTAAATCTATTTCAAGCCGCTTGTCTAAATCTGGGTGATTCTTTTTTGTCTGCGCGCTCCATTCCATGACTGTCGTGAGCGGCGGGGGCGGTGCTTTAGTTGCTTTAGTTGCTTTAGTTGCTTTAGTTGCTTTAGGTGGTACGCCTAAAACAACCGCGAACTTCCGCTCAATATTATAGAGAATCCTTCTTTTCCGGTCCTGGGAATTTCCGGCCTCGGACAGAGCTAAAAGCGTCGGGGCAACGGCCTCCAATGGCGCATCGGATTCCGGGTCAAGCGCTGGATAACTTTCCAGCAGAAAATGTTTAGCCAATTTCCACCACTTTTCAGCAGCCTTAGGAGCCATTTTTACATCAGGCAGGCACGCTGCCTGACTCAGCAATTCCGTAGTCCTAACGACGGGCCCTAGTCTGCCGGATAAATCTATCTCGGATACGTATTGCCCTATCAGGCGAATATCTCTCACGTAATCCAGCAGCTTTTGCGCAACTTTTATGGCTCGGTTTTCAGGATTGTACCTTTTGTCGGGGGCCAGTTTCCGTTGCGTTTTCTTCCCCAAATTCAGTTTCCTCAGTATTCCATCTTCATCGTCCGCTCTGATGGGATTTAACTTTTTATTAAGGGACTTTAAAAACGGCCAGTAGATTTGCTCGGTGGCGATCGGCTTAAAAATGTCGGGATTTTCAGCGACATATTTATTCACTACTTTGGTGGCCTCAATGGCCAAAGTAGCCAGACTCCTTAAAGCCGCGGCGAACGCTTTCGGCGCGTCATGCGCTTCCGGGCCCTCAATGGCGATTCGTTTCAGGCGCCAGAAATACTCATAAGCTTTTTCACTGAATGCCTGGCAGGCTTCGGCATCCCCATCCAGAGCCAACCGATAAAGCAATTCCGCTTGGTAGCAGCCAGCCCATTTAACCTCGTGGTTCAAACGTGTTATCCAACCGTCGGGTCTTTTCCCATCCGTTTTCTTCACCATTTCAAGGAGTCGAATCTTTTCGCGCAGTTCCCCGGCGGCCTCCCGCAGCACTCTGGCACGAGCATGATTTTTTTTGGGGATTGTAATTTCGACAAGGCGCGCTTTTAAACACTCAAGGTCGGCGTCATATTCTTCGAACACGCTTAAATCGTAATCAGGAAATTCGGGCTCCAGATGTTCGATCAGAGAAAATCGATGCCGCAGCTCCTTCGGATTTAATACAACCGTGGGGTGGTCGGTGGCGGGCGGGATAAGGGATCGCGCAGTTTTTTTAGTTTTCTTCATAACTCATATTCGCCTGAGTAAGTTGATTGTCCATCAGCTGGTCGCTGGTGGTGGCGTGGCTGTGCTGCCCGGGCCAAAGTTCATTCTCGCCGCCTGCTGCTGCGCGTGTTCATTGCTCAAATGTCCATACACTTTGCCGATGAGAATGCCGCCATCTTTGTGGCCGACCCAGCGGGCGATCGTCATGTAGTCGATTCCGCTCATCACGGCGTAGCTGATGAAATGATGTCGGCAGTCATGAAACCCGAAATGCTGTAACGGCGCGGGCAACACCGGCTCTTTATTTTCCAGCCGCGCACCGTGGCATTGCGGGCACTCCGGCGGAAGTTCGGCACCGAACATGATGTGCTGGCAGTCCAGGCACAGACGCCCGCCTGCGGCCCGGGTCAGCAACAGCGATTCGCGGAAGGTTTTGGCCCGGCTATCCTCCTTGCCGCGCTGCGGGCTGGGAAACAGCCACTTCGTATCCGGCGCACGCCGCGCGTGCATGGTCTTGAGGTGGGCTTCCAGTTCGGCGTTGAAGTCCACGCGCCGGGCTTCCCGGTTCTTGGTGTCGCCCTCCGCGCCGATGGTCAGCAGCTTGTGCGTGAAATCCACATCGGCCCAGCGAACCTTGATGGTTTCCTGCTCGCGGGCACCGCACAGCGCCAGCAGCCGGACGTAGTCCGCGAACTCGACCCCATTCCTGGAGGCGGACAGCGAAGCCCGGCAGAACAAGTCGATGTCTTCGCGCGTATAGAGATGGCGGGCTTTCTTCTCGCTGCGCTGCCACTCGATCCCATCCACCGGCAGGCTTTTGACATACCCATCAATCTTCGCGTTCTTGAAAACATTCCGGAGCACCACCAGCGCCAGATTGCAGGTGCGGTTTGCTTTGCCCAGCAGTTTGAGTTTCTGCAGGTGGCCGGTGATGTGGTGGGGGCGGATCTTGTCGAGGGTCAGGTGCCCGATGGATGCGCGCAGTTGTTTCAGGTGAACATGCTCCGTAACGAGCGTGCCCGGTTTCTTGCCGGCGGTGGCCAGCCGCTGCTCATACGTTTTATCGACGTAGTCGTCGAATTTCGGGCATCGGCCGACGTGACGCAACCGGTCCTCCTTCCGCTCCACGAGCACGGTCCGCAATTCCTCTTGGGCCGCCGCGGCGGTGGCGGCTTGCAGCGGCACCCATTTGACCTGCTTACGTCCGGCGTCATCCTCGACGGTGATCCGGGCCAGAAACTTGTTATTGCGGCGCCATAGGCCGCGAATTGCGTGCTTGCGATTGTCCAGCACCTTGGTGTATTTATAGCGGCGTGAACTTGGACTTGAACCAGAATCATTGCCCGGCGTTGCCATGCGTTTCATACGGCAACACTGTCGCAAATTCTGTAGCAGGGAGCAAGCGCACGGTGGAAAATAGTCGTAAGTTGTTGTAAATCACGCTGCCCGCGTGGCGGAATTGGCAGACGCGCTAGATTCAGGTTCTAGTGAGTAACATCGTACAGGTTCAAGTCCTGTCGCGGGCACCACTTTTATTGGGGAAATCACAGAGCATTTGACTTCCCGCACAGATTCCGCACAGAATACTGGGACATCCGGACAAAAAATGCGGTTCCCATTGATCATAAAATTTCGGCGATCTGAGGCGACGATCTACGGCAAGTCGGAGAAATACCCTTATTACAGGCTGGCCTACCGCGCCGCTGGCAAGCGCATTGTTCGTTCGTTCGCAACCTATTCAGAAGTCAAAACTGAAGCCGACAAAAAGGTCAGGGAACTCGCTACCGGAAATCAAGGCGTGGCGTTGTCGGCCAAGGAAGTTGCAGACGCGCTGGCAATCCGCGACGCCTTGGCAAACTTCAAACAATCCACCGGGCACAGGCTAACCGCGGTTCAAGCCGTCACGGGATACCTCGATGCTGTGAAGCTTTTACCCGCAGGGTACAATGTCGCGGATTCAGTTCGAGGTTATCTGTCAACAATTGCGGTCGTGCAACGCAAGCCGCTGGCGGACGCAGTCACCGATTTTTGCGAGGCACGGAAGGCAAAAGCCGTGGCATTGCCGGGAAAACGCCCGTCGTTGAATCCGGTTTACGTTGCGGACACGGCCCGCCGGCTAAAGGAATTCGCCGGCACTTTTACTGGAACATCCGTGGCCGATCTGGCGAAGACACACATTGACGCCTTCGTCGCTGCGCATAAAACGCTCTCAGCCAAAAGCCGCAACCATCTCCGGGCCACATTGCGGATGTTCCTCGGCTGGTGCGTTCGCCATGATTACCTGCCAGCCAACCACCGGCTGCTTGAAACCGATGGGTTACAGAATGAGCCGCTAGACACCGCGCCGATTGATTTCTACCGTCCAAAAGAACTCCGTGCCTTGCTGAAACATTCCTCCGCCGACATGCGGTCCATCATCGCGCTTCAAGCACTAGCCGGGCTGCGGCTGCAAGAAGCCTTATGGCTCGATTGGGGCGAAGTATTTGGCATAGCCGGCCACGTTGAAATCAGCACGTCCAAGAGCAAAACCCGGCAGCGGCGGCTCGTGGAAATCTGTCCGGCGTTGGAACAGTGGCTCGCTCCGTATCGGGGCAAGGAAGGCAAAGTTGCTACACAGACGTTGAATGGTTATACAGCAGCGTTTATAGTGCTGCGCAAGTCACTAAAAATTCCGTCGCGCCGAAACGGATTGCGCCACGGTTTTGTCACCTATCATTTCGCCATGCACCAAAATGAAAATTCAACCTCCGCATTGGCTGGCAACTCGCCGACGATGATTCACGGACATTACAAAGGACTGGCCACGAAAGCCGAGGCGAAGAAATGGTTCAACGTGCGTCCCGCCAATGCCGGCGTGAAAACCGCCTCGTTTTCCAAGCAAGCTGGCGCATGAAACGGTGGGTTTGCGGGGTAAAAACTATTGTGAACAAAGCATTTGTGAGCAATACGCCATGAGGCCAAGACACAGTGGACGGCCAGAACAAGGATTTGAAAACTATCTTGTTCCAGTGCGTCTGTTGCCCAAAAAGGCGCGTTAAACTGGTTTTATTAAACGCTCCCGCACATCCACGCCGTGGAGTCATGTGGTGAGTTTGCTCTATGCCCAAACTGACCCATGCCATTGAGCTCAACGATGTCTGCGACGCTCTGTGCCTGTATTGAACCCAGCCGCTGCGCGGCGGGCCTGGCGGAAGGTGGTCAATTCGGGAGTCAGGCTGTTGCCTTCGGTTTGGCCGGCGGCAGCGTTTGACTGGACATGGTGCTTTGGGTCAGTCATCATGGCCATGTTTTCGGATGCAGCCGACCTCGGTGAGAGTGTCCCGAAATGATGATTTTTTGCGCAAGCGCTTGATGCCAAGGGACGGCGAAAAAAGCAAAAGGCATAATAGAGCCGCTTCACGAACCTTCGACGGGCTGGTTCAACACCGGATGGAATTGACGCTCCGCGCGACCACCCCACACAGACATGAGGACACCTCACTCGCGCTCCGGTTAATACCATCCTTTAGAGATTAGGGACCGATCTGGGCCGTGTGCGGCGCGCCTCCGCCCAGCAATAACGCTCTATCCATCGCCAACCGTGAAAGGTCCGCCCAACAGGCCCATGATCTCGTCTACGCCGTACTTGACCACCTAGAAACGCTCCACCCCGTTTTTTGGGCCGGGATTCCCGACCTTGGTTTGCTTTCCGCTTCAAGCAGGTGATTCATCTGGTTGATGCCAACACAATCCAGCCAGCAAACCTTCCTGCCCCGCTTCGCTCTCGTGGACACCGCTGGCGAACTCTAAAGCCTTCGCACCCACGAAGTGTGCTACGACGTTGCGGTCCTCCGGGAGATTGTCATCTTTGATAAGGCTTATAAGTGGAGTACATCCATCTGGCCGACCTTTCTCAAACGATATGTTCTGGGGCATTCGGCTATGGTTTGTAATCAGATCTCGTCTGCCACAGTTGCAGTCACTTCTATTCCACTCACCCAGCAGGTAAATAATAAACACCAACATCGGGCGATTCAGCATTGTAAATTGAAGGTAAAAGACGGTTTGGTTTAATCATCATGGCTGTCCGCTATCAGTCCGCTATCAGTCCGCGTTACTCCTCTTACGCTTTTGCGTGATAATAGTATCGTAATACTACTTATGCACGACGAAGAGCAAAATATAAATGTCACGGCAAACACATTAAGTTCGGCCGAGAATGCGGTCACGAATCTTACACTTCCATCAGTCGACGAGGTGTTTGTGGATCTTGAGATAATTCTTCCCAGATTGCCAATCTGCGAACGAGTGGCGCGAGAGTGGACCAGGTTAGGCAAGATCCCCTCGATCAGGCTGCCTGGAAGCCGCCGAATACTATACCACTGGCCGTCGGTGCATGCGGCACTACTGCGGATGCAGCGAGGAGGCCCCCAATGATTCCATTCGACTGCTTCAAGTGCATGAGCACCACGGTTGGTGGTATCGAGGAAGTCTTCGATCAGAACCCCCAAGACAAGTAATTAAACAACAAACAAAAAACTGACCTATGAAAAAACAAAGCACACCTAATACAAACAGCGCCAGCACCGACGAGACCGTGGATCTCCCAGGCGATGTCAATCTGCCCGCCCCGACACCGTCGGCACCAACGGAGAATCCCCATGACTCATCGCCGCCTACGCCCACGCTCACCATGGAGCAATCCGAAAATACCGAATCGCCGGCAGTAACAGAGGCTATTGGGTCAGTCGATGCCCAACCTTGTGACCTAATTGAGTCGAATGATTCAACTGATTTATTGTCATTAGATTCTTGGCGTATCCGGATTAATTCGGATGCGACCAGCATCGTCCAGAGCGTGCAGGGAAGTGGCCGCACGTTGATAAAGGCAAAAATGAGTCTCGGTCATGGCAACTTTTTATCCTTGTTCAAGGATGGCAAACTTCGGGTCGATCTCCGTACCGCCCAGCTACTTATGAAGATTGCGAGAAACGAGGCGCTTTCGAATACGAACAATTATGCGTATTTACCGCCAGCTCTTAATTCACTCAGTGCGCTCGCTAGTTTAGACCAGCGCAAACTCCAGCGGGCGATCGATGCTGGCAAGGTTACGCCCTCAATGACCATCGCCGACGCAAAAGATTTGGTAAAGAAATCCGATGGAAAGAAACATGATAAGTCAACTAACGCCACCACCGCGAGTGCGGTTGAATCGCGAACACCCGAAAGCGATTTCGATTTGGACAATGCCTTGAAACGCCTCATCCAATTCGTGGACGAGCAGTATCGTCTCTGCCCGGATGCCTTGGTCGACCAATTGTTGCGCCGCCTTATTTCACATATTGAATTACTCAGCTCTACACTCTGAATCTATGAATATGAAAACAAATTACGGGCCATTCCCGATGGTTACATCGGGCGGGACCATCGCACATCCCATCCGGGTTGAAATCGCGTGGCAAAAAACCATGTTTTGGGTGGAGGTCACACCGGCGGCGAAAACGGGGTACGCACAGTTATCGCAGGACCTCATTGTGCAGCAGGAGGCTATCTCGATATGAAAATCCTGATCACAAACGACCTACATCAAAAGATCTCGAAGTGGACGGATCTGGTGAAGGTGATCTTTAAAGATGAACCGCGCTTCGTCCTGATAGCCGGGGATATTCTCCCCAAGGCCGAGTATGCTGCCCAGAAACAGTTCTTTCCAACCCTGCGGGGCTACCTGCGGATCATCCAACAGAATACCCAGGCCACGGTTTTGACGTATTTCGGCAATGACGATTGCCATATCCTCGAGCCGGAACTCGACAAACTGGAGGCCGACGGTCTCTGCGTCAATCTGAATGGCCGGGTGCACCGCGAGGAGGGCTTGGTTTTCTGTGGGATGAACAAATGCCGGGATTATCCATTCGGCTACAAGCACTGGTGCGCGCCGGATGGAGATTATCTGGCCTGCCCAGTCCAATTCGGCCAAGCGTTGACCTTTGACGTACATGGCGATCGTTTACCGATTGAGAACCTGGAGCAATATCTGGCCGCCAAACCGTCCATCGGACAGGAATTGGAGCAGCTCAAGCATCAGTTAGCCGACGGTGAAATGCGTCGGAGCATTTGGATGATCCACCAACCGCCGGCGAATCTGGAAATGGACATTTGCCTCAACTGCGAACGGGTTGGCTCCCCCGCGGTGCATCAATTTGCCGTGGATAACCAGCCATTGCTTGGCTGTAGCGGTCACATTCACGAGTCGCCTCACATGCGGGGCGGACGCTGGATAGCAAAGGTGGCAAACACGACCTGGCTTCAACCGGGCCAGTATTTTGATGCGCTGCATTACGTGACCCTGGAAATCACGGGAGATTTTCAGGTTGCCAACGCCAGCCACAGCGTTTTTGACACCACGGAGCCACAGACCGGTGGTTACGGAGAACTCCCCAACTACTGAAATCAATATGCGAACCAATCTCGAAGCTGCACGACAATATTTGGCCAAGTGTCCGCCCGCCATCAGCGGCCAGGGCGGCGACAAACACACCTTTTGCATCGCGCTGAAACTGGCGCGGGATTTTAACCTGACCGAGGATGAGGCATTCCGTGTGATGGCTGAATGGAACCAACGGTGTGTGCCACCGTGGACCACATTTGACCTGCTCCGCAAGCTGCGTGCCGCGGATGCAGTCCCGGTTAAGACGGACAGGCTAATGTCGGACACCGAGGCCAGTGGTCGTGAGTTACAGAAGCCGAAGCCGCACAAGTCCGCCTTCCGGCCAATGGTGTCGAAACGGATTGCGGCTAAGACCGCGGCGATTCCGGATATACACGCATTCTTGGAAAACTCGTCGCCGGTGGTGGTGGGCGAACTGGATACCGTGGATGTGCTACGCACGCTCTATCCCACCGGGAGCGGCGAAAAGGTGTTGGTGTTTTCGAACATGAAATCGCAGGGCCAGTTCGTATGGGTGGCCGACCATAGCGAAGCGATACAGGCGGGTGACCTGCCGGCGGGGCCGGATGGTGTGTGGATTTTGCCCCAGCCGGTTACCGGGAAATATCATCCCAATCCGCGCATGGACGGAAAGCCATCGCGGCGGTCGGAGGAGGCGGTGACGGCATGGCGCTACGCCGTGCTGGAAAGCGACGAGGCCGAGCCAGAAAACTGGTTGCGGTGCCTGGTCCAGTTGCCGTTGCGAATCGCCTGCATCTGTGAATCAGGCGGACGATCCATCCACGCGCTCGTCCAAATCGACGCGGCGAGCAAACAAGACTGGGACGCTAGAATCGCGACGATCAAGCCGATCCTCGTGACCCTCGGGGCGGATCCCGCTGCGTTGACAGCGGTGCGCCTGACGCGTTTACCCCAGGCCCGGCGCGGCAATCGGGTACAGCGCCTCCTATACCTAAACCCCGCACCTTCGGGCTCCCCGATATTTGGGGCGAAAGCGAAAGGATCATTGTGAGCGAAGACACCTTAACCGCTGTTAAAACCTGGGCGGACGAGAACGGCGCCAACGATTTGCCTATCGTCGTGTTGCCCGGCGGTGAAGTGACCATTACCGATACCGCGACCAAATTGTTCGAGTTGATCGGCCCCACAAAACAGCTTTTTGTGCGCGGGAGTACGGTCATGAATCTCGTTGTCCGGGAGGATGATTTGCTGGCGCTTGAAATTCTGCAACCGGATGCGGCCCGTTCGATATTTGAAAAATATGCACGGCTGTTTGTCTGGCGTACAGGTGCTGCTGGTGAGCAGGTGCTTAAGCCAACAACTTGCACGCATGATATTGCGAAGGCTCTGCTCCAGAGCCAGGAGGCAGCTGAACTCCTGCCCCGTGTCAGCGGGCTACTTAATTGCCCCGTCATTCATGAAGTCAATGGCGAGCTGGTCGTTGCCGGAAAGGGCTATGACGAGACCAGCAAACTCCTCATCACCGACGGCGATGATGTACCGGTCATCGAACTCGGCGAGGCCGTTTCTCAGCTGTTGGCACTGTTTGATGAGTTTGATTTCCAGACCGATGGCGACAAGTCCCGGGCAGTGGCCAGCCTCATAACGCCGGCGCTAAAAACTGGAAACCACTTAAAAGGCCGGGCGCCAGTCGATGTGGCTGAGGCCGACGAGTCCCAGTCAGGCAAAACCTATCGGCAGAAAATCGCCGCCGCGATTTATAACGAGCGATTCTCGCTCATCACCTGCCGTTCGGGCGGCGTGGGATCGGTGGATGAGAGTTTGAACCAGGCCCTTATCGCGGGCCGGCCGTTCATACAATTCGATAATTTTCGCGGGAAGTTCGACAGCGCCCACCTCGAAGCCTTCATGACCGCGGAGAAATCGTTTTCCTGCCGCGTGCCATATCGGGGCGAGGTCACCGTTATTCCTGAAAGCTTTTTCATCTACCTCACATCAAATGGCGTGGACACAACCCGGGATTTTGCCAACCGCAGCAACCTCATCCGGATTCGGAAAAAACCGGCTGGATTCGCTTACACGAAGTTCGATGAAGGCGACCTGCTTGCCCGAGTTCGGTGCTGGCAGTCGTATTACCTTGGGTGTGTGTTTGCGGTGATCCGTGAATGGCATCGTCAGGGGCAGCTGCGTACCGACGAGACCCGGCACGACTTTCGGGAATGGGTGCAGGTGGCGGACTGGATATGCCAGCATATCTTCGGCTTGGTGCCAGTTATGGACGGCCACCAGCAGGCGCAGGAGCGGGTCAGCAACCCCCAATTGGTCTGGTTACGGAGAGTCGTGCTCAACATCAATGAGATCGGTGACCTAGACAAACAGCTGACGGCTACAGATCTGCAACGCATTTGCAAGGAGGCGGACATTGCCATCCCGGGCTTGCGTGCCGAGGCGCCCGAGGATCGGGCCAAAAGGGTCATCGGGACCGTCATGGGCAAACTGTTCGGCACTAATAATGAGTTGGCGGTGGATGGATTCACAGTGGTGCGCTCGGAAAAGATCGTCGACCGTGACAACCCCATGGCCGGGGGCGGATTCAAAACAAAGACATATCTGGTCAAATGCCGATGAAACCAGCCCAACACCTCACCGCAGCAACCGCAGCAACCGCAGCAACGCCTATAACGGCCCGGCAAACTAGGTGGTTCTCCGGGAGAGATAGTTCCTTGCTGCGGTTGCTGCGTGACTGCGGACAGTGTCTGCAGCCGTTTCGCCCCTCAGAATTTGGGATAACGCTGCCGAGGGTGGTTGCGTCGCACAAAGTAAGTTCAGTCAACAACTAAGTCACACATATCGTAACAACAACATTAATAAAACTATGACAACAGAATCATTAAACGCGGCCACGCCGCCTATCGAAACCAAACAAACGCCAACCCGCACGATGAATCAGAAACCGGTTTTCGTCGTGCCGAACAAAACGGTCATCAATTTTAACTCTGGCTTCGGCCACAAGTATCTCTGTGATGACATGACGTTTACCGCCGGCTCGGCCTGTCCTTATTCCTGCGCGTTCTGCAGCGTGCCGGATACAATGCGCAAGCAGAAGCCGTGGCACAAAAAGCATGGAGTTGTCGGTAACCACCAGGACATCGTCATTCGCCGCGCCAACCCTGTGGAAGTCGCGCGGCAGCAATTGCTGGCCCTTCCTGAACACAAGCGCAGGTCCCGCAAAGTGATCTACGCTTCGGCGCTGACGGACGTGGCGGCGAACATGGAATTGGTCCGCGAAACGGTGGAGATCTGCAAGGTTATTTTTGAAATGACGGGCTGGGACGTTCGGCTATTGTCAAAATCAAATCTACTGCCAAAGGTGGCAGAAGGCATCGAGGCTGCCGACCCGCACGTGCCGAACTCAACTGCTTGGTCACAACGCGTCATATTCGGCGTCTCGACCGGTACGCTAGACGACAAGATTGCCGGTGCGTTTGAGCAGGGCACGCCACTTGTCAGCAAACGAATCGAGTCGCTTCGCTGGCTTCAGGACCGGGGATATAGAACCTTTGGAATGGTTTGTCCCTCGCTGCCGCAGAACAACTATGACCGATTTGCACGCGAAATGGCCGTGGCATTGCGGTACGATCGGTGCGAACACGTTTGGGGCGAGGTCATCAATCTGCGTGGTGAATCATTTACGCGCACCATTAATGCGCTTCGCGGTGCTAGGCTGAACGATCTGGCCGAAGCGGTACAGATCATCAGCACCGACAAAGCCGAATGGGAACTCTACGCTCGGTCGACATTTCTTGCACATGCCAACCATGTTCCACCGGGCAAGCTTCGGTTCTTGCAGTACGTGACCAAAAGCAGTCGTGCGTGGTGGACGGATCAAATCTCGAACGGGGCGGTATTGCTGTAAACATTTAGCCCAACAAATCATCATAAACTTATCATTCGCCTTAACCAATGTCAGCAAGCTTATATCAATCAACCATTAACCATACCAATAACATGAAAACTAAATCAAAAACACCGACGGTCAAATCGGTCGCCCCAGCATCGAAGATAACGACGGCACCCGAACAAACCAAAGAAACATCAGCAATGATCCGCGTGGGTAATCCGCCGATATATATCCAAATGCTCTATCCCAATGAAGTCATCCCGCTGCCCTTTGATGATGAACATGATCGAATCTGGCAGGAACCGTATTCATTTAACGATCGCAACAAATCGCTGGCGAGTATGCCGCCCGTGCTCAGAAGTTGCACAAGTAGCTTCAATCAGTTACTCGCGCTAACTTTATATTATGCGGTTACGGAGGGTGGGCGCAGGTCGGACGTAAACTACCGGTTTTCCTCTTTCGACTGGTACATGGGGGCATGCAAAATCGGCGACCGGTCCGCTTCTACCTTCGAGGCCATAATTGCTCTGTTGAGGGAAATAGTCCAAGCCGATGTAGACCTCTCCGCAGCTCCTAGACGGTTTTACCTTAAAATCGCGGATGATTGTTCTGAAATTGAGAATCTCCGCCATGACTTGAAACAGAACCCAAATCGTCCCAACGAGAAAACCTATTCAAGCAAAATGCGACGTCTCCAACGGTTGATCAATCGAGCTGATATGAAGGTCGAAAAATATGTGACCGCTGAACAGAAGTTATCAATAAAAGCTATGGAAAGGCAGCTTTCCGACAGGGAGGTGCTAAAGCGTCGGAAATCTATAACCAATACCAGCGTAGAATGACTGACAAAGCTAAAAGAAGAGGCAACCCATGAGTTCTTCAATTGAAACCAACGCCACCCCCGGTCAGACTACCGGGGGTGGCCCCTCGCCAGGCACCCCCGACACTGCCTTTCCGGTCGCCGGCGGCTCCAAAAGCGGTCCGGCTACAACTGATGATACCGTCGGACCGGCCGTATCCCAAGCCGACGGTGGCGTAGCCTCCGCCGGTCGCACCGACGGTAAATCCGTACCACCCACCAGCCAGGGGCCCAAAGATGACTTAACTGCCCGGGCCAGCGCCATTTTTGGCGATAACCTTGTGAAGATTGGACTGGAAGACAAGCGCATCCCGCTACTTGTCCGGCAGGCTTTCCAGGGATTGGAGATCGCGGATCCTGGTGAATTTCTATCTGTACCGTGCGGCGCGCCGTCTGATCTCTGCGCTGTGGGGCTGTTGCTCGAAGAGAAGTCCTCCTACAAGGAGTTCCGAAACAACAATCCACTGCTGCATAAAACTGTTACCACCTCCTGGGGGGAGCTGGTCTTTATGTGGCTGCGGATCACGGGGTGGCGGCCGGCCAATTGTCATGTGCCAGGCGCAATTTGGATCAGCAGTGGTCTCATGCCAACGATCGTTGAACGCGTGACTGCGGACTCCCGGTGGTTTCAGAACACCGGCAACGACATCGTCACGGTCCAGTTCGCCGACTTGAATTGGTCTCCCGAGGCCGCTGAAGTCTTTCAGCAGCTGCGCATCCAGGACAAACATGGATCTTTCGTCAGGCAGATCGGACCAAGGCGCCGGGCGTTGAATTACACCGCCGTTGCGCATTATCTGGCCGAGCTGATGTCGCTGGCCTACGACCGAAACCACGACCGCTTTACCTTTCAGCGGCTTGGGCAGTCAAAACAGGAGCGACTTCTACCACACGATCTGAATCAAGCAGCGTCTATCTTTCTGCAACACCTGGCGGCACGTAATCCAGACCATTTTCCGCCCGGCGACCATCTGAAACCGATCGTTGCTCTACTAAAGCGTTTTTGTGCGGTTGAACGCCCGGGTGAGACGGACGGTCTACAACTTTACTTGAACGACAGGCTGGAGCACCGGGACGGTAGCGATTTGACGACGGGCGAAATTTACGACAGGTATGTTGAGTTTTGTAAGGCAACCGGTGTAGCGATGATTCCCAAAT
>Ga0302274_10003135_pt1 | contig 14834 bp, 21 predicted proteins | sample III_Bog_N2_1_FD_198755 | JGI IMG/M metagenome (GOLD analysis project Ga0302274, IMG submission 198755) | Peat permafrost microbial communities from Stordalen Mire near Abisko, Sweden - III_Bog_N2_1 | ecosystem: Environmental > Terrestrial > Soil > Wetlands > Peat | place: Sweden: Abisko...
GCCGAAATTGGAGACGACGGCATCGCCGGCTTTGAATTCTTTGGCGCGCGACTCGACCACTTCGCCGACGGCGCCACCCTCCAGCACTTTGCCAATCTCGAACGGCGGCACATACGACTTTCGGTCATTCATCCGCCCGCGCATATATGGATCAACCGACATGAACAGATTCCGAACCAGCACCTGCTGGCGTTGAAGCGGCTTTAGTTCGATCTGCGCTCGCGCAAAGTTGGCGGCGGTGGGTATCCCGCTGGGGCGGGAAGCCAGGCGGATTTCTCGGCTCTCAATTTTCGACATAATGTTAATCTGGTTTGCCAAATTCACAAAGGTTGAGTGCAATGCGTTCCAAATTGATGCCAGTCTGTTTCCTTAATCTTAATAGCAAAATGGCTGGCGGCTTTTTGAAAATTGGCAAACGCCAGATCTCGTTCAGCGTCCGTGACATCTCTGACCTGATTGAACCGCGCCATCGCGTCGCGCACATGCGCCGCATTGGTCATTGGCTCTTTGCGGGCGCGGGGAAAGGCGAAGGCAGTAGCCGGCAGCGTAGCTTGAAAGACGGCCATGCGTTGCCGGGTTGCACAGTTTCCAAGTTGCTTCGGGCATGGCTTTATTTTTCATAGCGGTTTTCATTTCATAAATGCCGCTGTCCTCATGGTTGTTCGGGAATATTCTTATCAATGTATTGCATTAAGCGACGTTGGGTGGCCCCGAGAGATTGAGTTGCCACTTCGGCGATCCGCTTCATGATTTGATAGCCCAGTTCGTGGTCTTGTTCGCACAGTTCACGCAACCGTGTCCCATAGAAAAATATCGCGGTGGTCGGCTCCAACGCGCGAGCCGTAAAGTGCATGGAATAGGGCGGAAAAAGCCAGGACCAGCCCAAGTCATTGCCGGGTTCCAGTGTTTGAATGGGAATCACGTTCCGGTCTTCCATTTCTGACGAGAGTTCCACCCGTCCGGTTAATATCAGATAAAACCGGTTGGCCGGACTGCCTTCATCAAAAATCGTCGCCCCGGTTTCAAACTTCATCTCCAAGGCCGAGGCTGCGAGCAGTTGTAGTTGCTGCGAATTTAATCCCTTAAAAAATGGCTGTTGCGTGATCAGAGCATAAAGCGCCTGCAATAGTGGGTCGCTCATGTCGGGCAAAGTGGAAACTAATGCCACTTCACCCGCTTGCGAGCCGATGACCACCTGTGAATTCATAAATCCTTTTTGGCGGCCGCGCGGGTGGCCTCGAAACTTTGCTCAATCTCGGCTTCGGCAATGCCGCCTTCGACAAGCCGTTCATTATCGCTGCGGCCTTCTTCGTCTTCATCTTCACTCGGGGCAACCCGGGCTTTGGTTCCGGTCGAACCGGGCAACGGATCCCAGCGTTCCGACTCGGGCGCGGAATCCAAAATTGCATCATGCGGATCCGTATCCGGCACGCCGGTTAATTCCCTTTTGGCCTGCGCGAAATGGGACTCGGTCGCATCATGCGACAAATGGCCGTCAATGATCGCCAGTTCCGCCGCCCGCGCCTGAACCATCTTCCGCGTGACCGTGCCGACGGCGGCGGAATTTTCCGAGATGACGCCGTCCTTCAGTGGATTTTTTTTCATAAGTTAATAATTACTTCGCGTGGTTGGTTTGGTCGTTATGAGAGGTTTTCATTTCGCGCGTGCCGCGATCCTCACGCAAGTCACGGGATTTCGAAAAAATGTTGTCCCGTTTTTTTGGTTCGTGATGGGGCAGGACTTTCTCTTGATTGGGCCGCAGCTCATGCATGGTTTGCGGAAAAACCGGAGTTTGCGATTTGGCTGCAAGTTTGTTGGCATGGTCTTTCATAAATTTAATTTGGTTTGGTGGTTTGGTGATTTAAAATCTTTGGTGAGGAACACTTATTCGGTTGCACTGCGAAAACTGAATCGATCATCAGCCTCCAGCCGGTCGAACGTGGTGGTTTTATCCGGGTTCAGCCCCAGCCGATGGCAACTCTCAATAAAATGATCTCGCTTCTCCGGGTTTTTCATCGGGCTTCCCGCTTCCTGAGCATCCGACCAGCCTTCGATTTCCGGCGGCGTCTTCGCCGTGCCATTGGCCAGCAACCATGTGCCGACCTCGTCATAATTTTTAGCGACCTTTACGGCGGCGGCGAACTGGTCGCCGGTAATGTCCTTGAAACTGAAAAGCTGGTTGTCCAGCGGACAGTCGTAGTGATATTCGCCGAGCGTGCCCGCCAGGCTGGCGCGGCATTTGTCCACCGCCCGGCACGCGATCGCAAATCCGCTGATGCGTTCACGCGGACTGTGCGGCGCCTGTTTGCCCAGGTCCCGGTCAATAATGGGTGTGTTCACTTTTTTTGAGTAGAAAATATTCTCACGTCTGATTATGAAAACCGTGGATCCGCGTGAGATTGCGTTCCGCGATCAAATCCGCCTCGGTCTTCAGCCAATGCTGCACCTCGTGACCCGGCTGCGAACCCTGATTCTCATAGGCGAAGTAAGCCTTACGGGCCACTTCGTCCGGCGAGGGCGAAAAATTAATTTCATCGGCGTCCAGCCCAGCACTCGAAGTCGGCCGGGGGGCAATCACCGCTTGTTGGGCTTTGGATAATTTATGGTGTTTCATAGCAGGATGGTTGTTTAATGTTCGGTTTTGAAAAGAGATGAACCCGGATGCATTTGGGATTCGCGTTCGACGCCGCCGAACAATTGCGCCTCGGCTTCTAGCCAGTGTTTCACCTCATGTCCGGGCTGTGAACCTTGATTTTCATAAATGGCATACGCCCGGCGAGCTACCGCTTCCGGCGACGGGGCAGCAGCCGGTCGGCTCTGGTTTAGGCCGCGGTCTGCGTGCAGAGAAAGCTGGTTTGGTTCCATCCCATGAACATGGCTGGAAAACTAGTTGCCGGCTATGGGGTCTTCACCCCATCACGAATTGTGAAACTTACGGTCCGGTGCAGAGCCAGTTGCCATCAACCCCGGGCAAAATCTATGAAACCGCGTTGCACATCGGTGTGAATGAGTTTGACGCGAACGTGATCGCCCACTTTTAGACCTTGCGTGCCTTGCATGAGCCGGCCTTCGGTCGGCGGCTGGAGGAGACGCACCCAGGTGCCTTTGTCCGCCGCACCGGTGACGATGGCGTCGAATTGTTGTCCAACTTTTCCCGACAGCAGCAGCGCGGCGGCGGACTTGTTGACCTGACGTTCAACTTTGGTGGCGGCGTCCTCCTGATCGGTGCAGTGCTTGGCGAGATCCGTCAGCTCCGGAATCGTGTAAGGCAGCGGCGCACCTGCCAGCGCGGCTTTCAAGAGCCGCTGCGTGATGAGATCGGGAAAGCGACGGTTCGGCGCAGTGGAATGCGTGTAGTCTTTCACCGCGAGCGCGAAATGCCCGGGCGCGTCGCCGCCGGGCAGATCAAGCGCATATTCGCCGCGGCCAATAAGTTTGATGACGGACAGCGAAAGGTCGGCGAACTTTTCCGGTGCGGCCGCGCGACGGCGCGTCAGAAAACCTTCGAGCGCGACCGCATCCGGCGCGGCGGGAAGTTGTTCCTTGAATTCCGCCGCGAGCTGGACGATACGCGCCCAGCGTTCGGGATCACGCAGAACGCGGCGCAGGGACGGAAATTTTTTGCCAGCCAGAAAAATCGCGGTCACGGCATTTGCCGCCACCATGAATTCCTCGATCAACTGCGTCGCCCGGTTGGTTTGATCCAACTCCAGCGCAGCGCATCACCGGCGAACAACGTCTGTGTTTCCAGCGATTCCAGACTCAGCGCGCCGTGATGGTGGCGCAGTCCCGTGAGCCGTTGCGCGACGCGATCCTGAAGGCGCAGATTTTCGTCGAGTCCGGGAACTTCCGCGATTCGTTTGGGCGCCGGGCCGGTGCCGGTCAGCCACGCGGCGACGCTGTTGTAAGCCAGCTTGGCGCGATTGTGAACCTGCGCGCGGTAAAGCTCCGACGAGACGAGCGAACCGTCGGCCTTGAAAACCATGTCCGCCACGATGGCGAGGCGGTCCTGATCTTCATTCAACGAAGTCAGGTTGGTGGAGAGCGCCTCCGGCAGCATGGGAAAAATGGCGGCAGGCGTGTAAACGGAAGTGGTGTTGCGCGCCGCATGGGCGTCGAGGGCTGAACCTTTGCGCACCAAGGCGTCCACGTCCGCGACGGCGACGAGAATTCTGACCTGCCCGCCCGCGAGCGATTCGGCGACGGTAAGCTGGTCGAGGTCGCGTGAGTTGTCGTTGTCAATGGAAGCCCAGAGCAAGTTGCGCAGATCGCGGACATTGTCCGTCGCTTTGGCTGGGCCGGCAATGGCGGCCAGTTCTTTTTGCGCCGCCAATGGAAAGTCCGGTTCCAAGCCGCGCGCAATCATGGCCTGATGCGCAATGGCGGCAAGCGTGGCGCGGTCGCTGGCCATATCTGGGAGAACTGTTTTGGGTTGGTTGCGCGCGTCAGTTGGGGCGTTGCCGGTGGTTTTCATAAGTGTTTGGGCAATCATATAGCGACACCAAACAAAAGCGACTATTTGATAGGGATGCCCGTTTTTTGGTTGCAGCTTCAGTGATAACATTTTGAGCCGGAACGATGCCGTGAAAAGCTGAAACGGGTCGCGCGAAGAGCGCCAAGGCGGCGAAGGGATGGTCTGATTTACATTCCTTGCGATGAGCGGAACCGGTTCACCCTTTGGGGTGCCGTTTAAAGCCGTTCGCACCGCTGGTTTTCCTTCGTTCCCTTCGCGTCCTTCGCGCGGCGCACCGGATTTCAACGGCATGGATTCAGTTAAGACCGGCACTTACCATTATCATTACGCTGGTGGTCAGCTTCCTCCACCAGAGCCATTCGCCACTGGGGCAATTTGAGTCCGGACCTCAAGTTGATTTTCTCGGATTAAACGTGGCTTGGGCCGCCAATTGTTTCCACAAAAATTCGTCCTCCTTGCTGAGGTGAGGTGGAAATTGAATGGAAGCCTCGACGTAAAGATCGCCGCGTTTGGTGCCGCCGGCAGGCAACCCTTTGCCTCGGACGCGCAGTTTTTGTCCCTGCTGAAAGCCCGCGGGAACTTTTACGGAAACGCTGCCTTCCAAGGTCGGCACGGCAACCGTTGATCCCAAAACTGCTTCCCACGGAGCCAGCTCCAGAGAGCCGGTCAGATCGGCCCCGCGTACCCGCCAATCGGGATGCTCAGCATAGCGCACCCGCAAATAGATGTCTCCAGCGCCGCCGCCATTCGATCCCTCGCCGCCTTTGCCGGATACGCGAATAGTTTGACCGGCCTGGACTCCCTTTGGAATTCGCACTTGATGGGTCTGGGTTTCTTCCTGGCCAGTGCGCGCATTGTTTCGGCGCACCGAGATGGCGCGCATCGCTCCCTTGAGCACTTCATCGAGCGTGATAAGAATGTCGCCTTGAATGTCCTGGCCTCGCGCCGCTTCCGGTTCCTCGTGGCCACTGGCAAATTCTTGTGAGTCGAATGGCGAAGCTCCGCGAGCTTGGCCCGCCCGTCCGCCAAAGAACTGTTCAAAGAAATCACTAAAGCCCGTGCCTTCAAATTGAAATTCACTTTCCCCGCCGCGCGTTGCCTGTCCAGCGGATCGGCCACCGGCATGACTTGGTTGTGGCCGCGATTGGGCGCCCGTTTTCCAATCGGCACCGAGCTGGTCAAATTTCCGGCGGCTCTCCGGATTGCTCAAGACCTCGTTGGCCTCGTTGATCTCCTTGAATTTTTCCTCCGCCGATTTTTTGTCCTTGGCGACATCGGGATGATACTTGCGCGCGAGCGTGCGGAACGCCTTTTTGATCTCGTCGTCCGTCGCCTTGGGCGTCACGCCGAGGACCTGATAATAATCTTTGAATTCAACGGCCATGGCGGGCGGGCTTGGCAGCCGTCAGGTCATTCACGATCACTTTAGCCGGGCGAACTATCTTCAAACCTTTTCGGTAGCCACGCTGGATCACTTGGAGAATGGCGTGATCGGGTTGCGCCGCATCATGGCCTTGTGAAAGCGCTTCATGCTGATGCGGGTCGAACGGCTTGCCGACAATCTCCTCACTTTCGACGCCGTGCTGACGGAGCAACTGTTGCAGTTGTTTCAAGGTCATTTCCACCCCCTGATGAAACTGTGCGGAATCTCGCGATGCGCCGGCGGCCAATGCCCGTTCGAGATTGTCAATGACGGGCAACAACTCGAGGATGAAGGATTCCTTTTGTGCCACTGCGCGGGTCTCACTTTCCTGCCGGCTGCGTTTTTTGAAGTTGTCGAAATCGGCAGCCAGGCGTAGATGCAGATCCTTCTGCTCGGCGAGATCCTTAAGGAGCGCCTCCGATTCGCTGGCAGCGGTCTCGGCAACAACCTCGGGTTCTGCCGAGGGCGGGTCTTGGATTTCAGTTTTCATATACGAATTATATTTTGCTTAACGAATTTTCCTGCCGGAGCCGCTCTTCTTGCCGCCGCCGGAGAGTTTGTTCACGGTAGCCCAAGCTCGCGCCTCCGCAGTTTTCACGCTGTCACCGCGTTGCTCATAACCGGCTTCTATGTGAGCCGCATGCCGCTTCTGCTTGTCGGTGTAGCTGGATTTATCGCCTTGAGGCATGATGGTGGCTTGCCTGGTTTTACTTACAGCCGCAGGCAGCGGAGTATTCCTTGATTGTGTTTTCTACAACTTCACGCGTTTCACCGGTAAGCTTTTGAATCCGGCCAACCAGTTCTTCCTGCTGTCCTTCGGTGTAACGGAGATCATTATCCGTGAGCTTCGCCCATTTTTGTTTTAATTTACCTTTGGTGATGTTCCAGTCGCCTTTGATTTCGAGGGTGGTCATATAATTTGTTCGGTTTTTGGTTTAATGTTTTTCAGCTGCCAACATGACGGGAAACTGCTTTGTTGTTATTTACGAGCTAAGCACAGCCACAGCGTATGCCCCACCATTAATATAAGCGCGGTGATCGCCCCCACTAAAAGACAAGCCGCAACCTCCATTTCGACAAGCCAAGTTTTAATATCCATAACTGGAAGCATCATCTGACAATCTTGTGGATGCCATGGGGTGAAACCCGAACATGATTAAAAATCCAAAAACTGCCGCGCTTATGGAACGAGAACAGTCGTGCCTTCGAAGCGCCCGGCACGGAGATCGGCGAGCGCTTGGTTGGCCTGGTTCAGCGGATAGCTCGTGGTCTTCGTGACGATTTTCATCTGCGGCACCAATTGCATAAAATCAATTCCGTCCTGCCTCGTGAGATTCGCGACCGAAACCAGTTGCCGCTCTTCCCAAAGTAATTGATACGGAAAACCGGGGATGTCGCTCATGTGGATGCCCGCGCAAACGACGCGACCACCCTTGCGAACTGCCTTCAAAGCGAGCGGCACAAGATCACCCACGGTCGCAAAAATAATTACTGCGTCGAGCAACTCCGGTGGCGGCTCATCCGAACCGCCGGCCCAAATTGCGCCGAGACTCCGGGCAAAAGCCTGGGTGGACAGATCACCGGGTCGAGTGAAAGCGAAGACAGAGCGACCCTGCCACTTTGCAACCTGCGCGATGATATGGGCCGCAGCGCCAAAACCGTAGAGTCCAATCTTTTTCCCCTCGCCAGCGATGACGAGCGAACGCCAGCCAATTAGTCCAGCGCAGAGCAATGGCGCAAGCGACACGTCGCTGCCGGTTTCACCGAGCTGAAAGGCAAAGCGCGCGTCGGCGATGACCATCGTCGCAAAGCCGCCGTTGCGGGTATACCCGGTGAAAAGCGGGTGGTCGCAAAGATTTTCGCGGTGTTCCAAACAATATGGACAGACCCCGCAGGTATGTCCGAGCCAAGGGATGCCGACGCGCTTGCCTAGTTTCAAACCTCCAACGCCAGTCCCAAGCAAATCAATCCGGCCAACAATTTCGTGCCCGGGAATAATCGGAATTTTGGGGTTGGGAAGCTCGCCATCCACAACGTGCAAATCCGTGCGGCAGACGCCGCAGGCAGATACCTTCACTCGAATCTCGCCCGGACCGGGTTGCGGATCGGCAAGCTCGGTCCATTGAAGCGTGGAACCGATTTTGTTTAATACCATCGCGTGCATGGTGTCTTCCAGTTTTGTCGGCAAAAGTTAAGTAATACAAATTGAACGCTTACGATTTTATCATCCCACCGAAACGCCGAGAATTCGACCGATCACGGCCGTGACGCTCATGGCCAGGGCACCGCCGATGGTAACCCGTAACGCGGCCCGACCAAGCGGCGCGCCACCTAGGTGACCGCCAAACGCACCCAACGCAGCGAGACTCGCCAGCGAAAAGACGGCGATCATGGGAATCCGCCAAGCCGCCGATGCGACGAGCAGAGCAACGATGGGCACGATGGCGAACGACGCGAAGCTTGCCGCTGAGATCCATGCCGCTTGCAACGGACTTGCGAGGGAAGCCTGATCAATTCCAAGTTCATCGCGCATGTGTGCGCCGAGCCGATCATGGGTGCTTAACTGTTCCGCCACCTTCATTGCCAGATCCGGCTCAAGTCCGCGTTTTACGTAGATCATCGACAACTCCTGCAATTCAGCTTCCGGCTCGGTGGCGAGTTCAAGCGTTTCAAGGCCGATGTCCGCCTGCTCCGCGTCGCGTTGCGAACTGACCGAAACGTATTCCCCCACGGCCATAGACATCGCTCCGGCAACCAACCCCGCCCCACCCGCGATCAAAATGGCCGCCTTGGGAGCAGAGGAAGCCGCGACCCCGATCATGAGGCTCGCGGTCGAAACAATCGCATCATCCGCTCCCAGCACGGCGGCACGCAACCAGCCAATGCGTCCGCTGCGATGCCTCTCTAGCTGACTGGTTTGTTGGATTGGTTTGGGGTTCAAAGTTTACCTATCGGCTATTTCAAATCCGCCTCAACATTGATGAGCACATCCACGCTGTTGCCGATCAACCCTTGGTCGGCAGAGATGTCGAAATCGCGCCGGTCCAGCGTCAGCGAGGCTTCCCAACCTGAGATCGCGGCGCCTTTCATGCCCGGACCAAAGCCCAGCGACTTGACCGTGAGCACAACTTCCTTGGCGACATTCTTCATCGTGAGTGTGCCGGTGACAGCGTAGGTGTTGTCGCCCGTGCTTTTCCATGATTCACTCTTGAAAGTCATAGACGGAAATTGGGCGGCGGCAAAGAAATTGGTCGAGCGCAAATCGTCGTCGCGCATTTTCGTGTTGGTGGTGATGCTGGCCACTTCGATGACGGCTTCGACCGTGCTGTTTTCGAGATGGTCGCGATCCACGACGATGGTTCCCTTCACCTTGCTGAAATAACCAGGCACCTTGGTGAAAAAGTGGGCGATGGAGAAACCCACCCAGGTATGCACGGGGTCAATGTTGTAGGTTTCGACGGCTGCCTTGGCAGATGGAAGTGAGCCGAGCGCAAGCGCGGCGATTACAAGTGATAGTATGGAGCGTTTCATGGTTTTAATTGATTTTTGTTGGTTGAATTATTTTGCTTTGCTGAATTCCGCTTTCGGAAAGTCAGCTCCCCGGGCAATTTTTTCCACGCCTGAGAAGTCCTTGCGCAATTCATCGAGCTTGGCCATGGCCCCTTCGTAAGCATCGTTGCCCAGCAGCAGATGGCGCGGCGGTTTGGGTGATTCGACCGCAGTGATGAGAGCTTGCACCGCACGCACAGGGTCGCCGGGTTGCTTGCCTGAACCGGCGCGAATTTCTTTGCGCCACTCGCCAGCTGTTTTTGCGTAGTCGGCGATTTGCTTTTTGCTTTCATTGGCCGACCGTCCGGCCCAATCGGTGCGGAAGCCGCTCGGTTCAACGACGATGACTTTGATGCCTAGGGGTTCCACTTCCTGCAACAGCGCGCCGGACAAACCTTCCACGGCAAACTTGGTCGCGTTGTAAAATCCCAGCGCCGGCGCAGAACGCAGTCCGGCCAGAGAAGAGATATTGACGATGGTGCCTGTGCTCCGCTTCCGCATACCCGGCAACGCCGCTTGAATCATCCGGCTCAGGCCGAACACATTGATCTCAAACATCCGGCGGACTTCACTCTCTTCACCTTCTTCAATCGCGGCGAAATAACCGATGCCCGCGTTGTTCACGAGCACGTCAATGGCACCAAACTTTGCTTCGGCCGCTTTGATGGCCGCGTCAATCTGGCCTTGCTCGGTAACATCTAGTTTGAGCACCAACGCCTCGCCTTTGGCTGCCAACGCTTCCACCTGCTCCGGTTTGCGCGCCGTCACCACCACGCGCAAGCCGCGCGCCAGCGCCTGGGTAGCTAGTTCGCGTCCGAAGCCGGTCGAACAGCCCGTGATGAACCAAACAGGTTTCTCCGTATTTGCTGATTTCTTGTTTTTAGTGGTCATAATTTTTAAACGGTTAAGCACCTTCCGATGCTTTATTTATTTCGGCCTCAAGTTGCCAGTCCGCATAATTCACTCTTGGAATTTGGAGAAACGCATCTCGCGTTTTCACGTATGCGCCCAAACCGTTCATCCGCCCAATCGCATGAAGTTGCTCGGCGCGAATGTAGTGGCCGGTCGGATCAATGAATTCATCTTTGACATGAATCCCCACGACCTGGCCCAATACGATCCGGTTGCGACCAATTTCCAAGGTCATAACTTCTCGGCATTCCAAGCTTGCAGGCGCGGCCGCGAGGCGCGGAACTTTTACGATCAGCGACGGCTCCGTTTTCAAAGCGGCGATTTTCAATACCTTGATCTCCGGCGGAAAATCAATCGCGGTGAAATTCATGGTCTCCGCGACTGCTTCGTTCACGACATTGACGACGAACTCACCGGTGCTGCGAATATTTTGAGCCGTCTGTTTTGCCATCATGCCCGGCCCGGGTTTGTTGGCGATCCCGACGGCTACGATTGGCGGGTCCATGCCCACATAATTGAAAGCGCTGAATGGCGCCGCATCCAATTGCCCGGCCGCATTCAGGCTAGTAATCCACGCAATGGGCCGGGGCGCTATCAGGCCGCAGAGCAAACTATAAATTTGCTTTCGTTCAGCATTGGCGAGATTGAGTTCCATAATTTTTAGGTCTTAACCTGCCCAGCAGATGCCTTGGCTGACATTGCTGGGCCATTAAGATCAGGCCGGCGCGTCAATGGAACTGACGCGCACCAATTTTTTATTCACGAACTCCTGGATGCCCAAGCTGGAAAGCTCGCGGCCGTAGCCGGAATTCTTGATGCCGCCAAACGGCAATTCGGCTGACGTCCAGGTTGGGTGATTGATGAACACCATGCCGGTGTCAATGCGGCTGGCCACGCGTTTGCCGCGAGCGACATCCGCCGTGAACACCGAACCGCCCAAGCCAAACTCGGAGTCATTCGCCAGCGCAACTGCTTCGTCCTCGTCCTTGACGCGGAAGAACAGTGCGACTGGCCCAAAAAATTCTTCGTGGTAGGCGGGATTACTCGGCTTGATGTTCGTTAGAATGGTCGGCTCCATGTAAGCGCCGGGACGATCAACCCGTTTGCCGCCCAGCACGAGCTTCGCGCCTTTTTTGAGAGCATTTTTGATTTGGCCCAGCAGTTGCACCAAGGCCGCTTCGGTGGACAGCGGTCCGAGCGTTGTCGCCCAATCCATCGGATCGCCCGGTTTGAAGGCGGCGAGCGCAGTTTGAAATTTTTCGAGAAATTTGTCGGCCACGGATTCGACGACAATGAATCGCTTGCCGGCGACACAGCACTGACCCGTGTTGTTCATCTTCGCCCACACCGCCCACTTGACCGTCTTTTCCAAATCGGCATCTTCCAGCACAATGAACGCATCGCTGCCGCCGAGTTCCATCGTGGTCTTTTTAAGATTTTGTCCGGCTCGCGCCGCGACACTTTTTCCGGCATCCACACTGCCGGTTAGGGCTACGCCTTCGATCCGCGAATCATCAATCACGCGGTTCACCTGCTCATACGAAATAATCAGGTTGGTGTAAGCACCGGCAGGCGCACCCGCCTCCAGCCAAAGCTTTTCAAACGCGATGGCGCATTGCGGCACGCAACCCGCATGCTTGACCATCACCACATTGCCAGCCATCAAATTCGGTGCGGCAAATCGCGCGAGCTGGTAATAAGGAAAATTCCACGGCTGCACGCCAAACAGCACGCCGAATGGTGCGATTTCAATCACGGCCTCGCCGGAACTTGGCTTGAGGGTCTGCGGCGCGAGAAAGCTCTCGGCGTTCTTGGCATAGTAATCAAGAATGTCCGCGCTCAACTCCACTTCACCGCGCGATTCGGCGATAAGCTTGCCCATTTCCAACGTCACCGGCTTGGCAAATTCATCCACGCGCGCTCGCAAAATAGCGGCGGCTTTGGCGACCACCGCGGCGCGCTCGGCAAAAGTCTTGAACCGCCAGGTTGCGAAACAGGTCGCGGCCGTTTTGAGCGACGTCTCCAGTTGTTTGTTGGTGATTTCCTTGAACTTTTTTAAGACTTTGCCGGTGGCGGGATTGACACTTTGATAACTCATAAACGCGATCATAGGCGTTTGCGTGAACGCGTGACATGGGGTGAACACCCCAGAAGATAGAACCACCAAGACGCCAAGGCGCGAAGACCTGACACGAATTTCACGAATGGCCACGCAATGAATGGCAAGCCGAGCTACGGCTGGCCGCAGGCCGGATGAGGTGAACCGCGAACCACGCCAACCACGCGAACGCGGATTGACGCTGCCAAATTTCCCAAGCACAATCATCACGTCACTGGCCATGCACCCACTGGAAACTTATCTTGCGGAAATCAGCACGTTGCGCGGCGCAACGAAGGAAACTTCCGGCTATCCGGCGCTCGCCAATCTCCTCAATACCGCCGGCCACACGCTCAAACCCAAGGTCAAGTGCATCATTCATCCCAAAAATTCCGGCGCGGGCATTCCTGATGGCGGTCTGTTCACGCCCGAACAGTTGAAAAAGCATGACGAAGACGGAATTTTTGGCGAACTCATTCCCGCGCGCGGTGTCATCGAGGTCAAATCCGTGGGCGAAGCCATTGCGGACTTTGCGGATTCCGAGCAGGTGGAAAAATATCTGGAACATTACGGCTAGGTGTTGCTGACCAACTACCGCGAATTTCTCCTGCTCAAGCGCATTGGCGGTAAGACGCATCACCTCGAAGGCTTTCAACTCGCGGTGGATGAAAAATCTTTCTGGCCGGTGGCCGCGCAGCCGCGCAAAGCGGCGGACGCGCTGGGCGAACGCTTTGCCGAATACCTCAAACGCGTGCTGCTGCACAATGCGCCGTTGAACAATCCCAAGGACGTGGCCTTTTTCCTCGCCTCGTATGCGCGCGACGCGCGGGTGCGCGTCGAGGGCGCGGCCAATCTGCCCGCGTTGCAATCCGTCCGCGCCGCGTTGGAAGAGGCGCTGGGCATGAAGTTCGAGGCGGAGAAGGGCGAACACTTTTTCCGCTCCACGCTGGTGCAAACGCTCTTCTACGGCGTGTTTTCCGCGTGGGTGCTTTGGCACAAGGAAAAGCCTTCGCGTAATAATGATTTTGATTGGAAGTCCGCTGCATGGACGCTTCATGTGCCGATGATTTCCGCGCTCTTTCACCAAGTCGCTGATCCACAAAAACTCCGCCCGCTTGGATTGGATGAAGTGCTGGACTGGACTGCCGCTGCGCTCAATCGCGTGACTCGCGAAGAATTCTTTGCCCGATTTGTCGAGGATCACGCCGTCCAGTATTTCTATGAACCGTTTCTTGAAGCGTTCGATCCCGAACTTCGCAAACAACTCGGTGTGTGGTATACACCGCCAGAAATTGTGCAGTATCAGGTCGCGCGCGTGGACGCCGCGTTACGCGATAAAGATGGATTAAACATTCCTGATGGTCTGGCTGACCCAAGCGTGTTCGTGCTCGACCCCTGTTGCGGCACAGGCGCGTATCTCGTCGAAGTGCTGCGGAAAATTGAAAAGACTTTGAAGGAAGAAAAAGGTGAAGGCGCACTGGCGGAACTCACAATCAAAGAGGCTGCTCAAAATCGTGTCTTCGGTTTTGAAATCATGCCTGCGCCGTTTGTTGTGGCGCATTTGCAAATGGGCTTGCTGCTACAAAAACTTGCCGTGCCGCTGGATGATGCCAAAGGCGAACGCGCAGGGATTTTTCTGACCAATGCGCTCACAGGTTGGGATGAAAATACGGAGAATCCCCAACTTAAAAACTGGCCTGAACTGGAAGCCGAGCGTGCTGGTGCGGGTCACGTCAAACAGAAGAAACCAATTGGGGGCATTTCCATGACCCTAGACAGCGTTTCTTTAACCGTGGCAGACGTTTCCTTGGTCGTGGGAACGGCTCCAAGGGTCATTGGAATAGCTCCAATGGTTGTGGCAACGGTTCCAAGGGTCGTTGGAACGGCTGCCATGGTCGTGGAAATCATTTCTATGGTCGTGGCAACGGCTCCAAGGGTCCTTGGAATCATTCCAAGGGTCGTGGAAATGGTTCCAAGGGTCGTGGAAACTTTCGGCAGGGTCATGGAAATGGCCGGATTCTCCCTTGCTGCACGCCGCTGGTAGACGCTTTTTGGCCGCCAAAATCGCGCAAACACCTTGCAAATACAGGTGATTCGTGGAATAACATTGGATTTTATGCTATAAGTTAAAGATGTTAATAATAGATTTCTGAAAATAGTTCTAATCTATTTGGCGAAAATTCCGTTAAGAAAAATGTCAGGTTCGGTCCATAAAAATGAATCAACAAAACAAAACAAAATAACGAAAATCAACCAGTATGAAAACTAACCAAGGAGGTTCAATCCTATGAATGCAAAACCAGCCATCGGGTGGCTCAATGCCGACGGCGACGTGCCGCTGATAAATGATGTCAGCGTGGTGCTGAAGGCCCAGGCCG
>Ga0302274_10003136_pt1 | contig 14833 bp, 17 predicted proteins | sample III_Bog_N2_1_FD_198755 | JGI IMG/M metagenome (GOLD analysis project Ga0302274, IMG submission 198755) | Peat permafrost microbial communities from Stordalen Mire near Abisko, Sweden - III_Bog_N2_1 | ecosystem: Environmental > Terrestrial > Soil > Wetlands > Peat | place: Sweden: Abisko...
CTACAAACCTTGTAGTTGCCAGCGTAGCGGTTGACACAGCGGCGAAATTGTTCGGGATGAATCCAGTCGGTCAGTTGCGAAAAAATCAGTTTTCCAGCGGGCATAATGCCAGTCTGGCATCTTGACTGCTGGGGAAAATGACAAAACCAAGTCGGAATCGCTCACATCGTTTTTCCTGCAAAGCCCGTTTATTTATTGCTACTTACAACTGCCCACAGGCTCCGTGACCGGATGACTCTGATGCTCAATAGAGAAATTACTTCGCGCTCCGTTCCTGATTCACTATGCGCTCAATAATGACGAACGCGCCACCCATTCACGGTTTCCATTGACGAATGCCATGTGGCGCGTGCGCGGACGCCTGACGCTCATGCTGGCGGCGGCGGCTAACGCCACCGCTACGCCAGCACCGGCACGCCATCTTTGGTTAGTCCGAACGTCACCCTCGGCGTGCCTTTCGCTACCCCGCGCACGCGGCGGGCGTCGCAGGTTATCGAATGGTTTTCGTGCTTTCCAGCCGTCCAGTAATGTCACGATTTCAGGCGCGGGGTCAGGCGGGAAACCCTCGTCGCTAACGCTCCTCGACAAGCAACGCTTCGTTCGCCATCCAGCGGGCAGCCATCGTGCCAGCCTGCCGCAGGCGCAACACAGGCTGTCACGCTGTCTGCTATCCGCTGGCTGGCTGCCACTTCGCTCCGGCAAAGGCAATGTTAGTGTGACGAACCTTGCGGGCTGTCCATGATTTTTGTCGCACGCAGCCTTCAGGTTTGGCCGGCGTCCCAGCTTCCATGTCTGGTGTGTCTCAAAAATTGGTGATGAGACACACCAGACATTCCAGCCGGGCCGCGAGGCGCTGGCACATCCTGGTCGGTGTCCGTTGGCAGCGGTGGCAGTCGCGGGTTGCCGCACTCTACTACCGTCGCGTCACGCTGCCAGTCCAGCTTTGGGTTGCTTGCGGCCAGCCATCGCAGTTTCGTCCGCAGTTGCCGTGGTGGCAGCCGTTCGTGTTCAGCTATCTCACCGTCACCGGCTGGGCGCGGCGGTCACGCCGTTGAGCCATTCACGGAGGCGTCGCAGAAATTCCCGGCGTCACCGAGCCGACGCTTGCGCTCGTTCCTCGCGCCAAGTATCGGCACGCTTCCGCCGCACCGCTGGCCGGACTCATCACTTTCCGCCCGCTCCACTCCATTTCACTGCAATTTCGCAGGCTACATTTCCGTTCCATTCGTTCCGACGGCCGCAAACTGCCGAGACCGTCAAAGACAGCGGTGCGCCCAAAGATTCCAGAGGCCGCGATGCTCCGCATATCGGCCAAGACCGGCAATATGGCCGCGCGACTTCGTCCGGCAAGAAAATCAGCATTACGGCGCGAGGCTCCGCCTGTCGCCGAAGACAAAGCAATAGCACCGCGAGGCTTCGCCCGGTGCAGGACGCGGCAATAACCGTGAGATCGGCCATTTCTGCACCGCCTCCATTTCGCAAGCTGCATTGCAGCGGACAGAAACCGCCGAACTCACTGGTAAAACCAAATTGGTCTGACACCACGGCGGCAGGCTACGGGCAGGTCTGCCGAGCGCGCCCATGTTGCCATCGCGTCGCAGCCCACGCCCTACGCTCTGCCGTCGTGGAGTCAGAAAACTTGGCTGGCGCTGGCGCGACTGCGCCGGGAAACGCGACCCGGCGAAATGTTGCTGGCTCTGCGGCGGCGTTGGCATGAGGGAACGGCGAGGCTTACGGTGCTCACTTCGTTCCGCGCCTGTGGCCTCACCTTGCTTCCGGGACGGCACACAACACACATTGTCCGTTTGGTCGGGCAAAAACCTCCCACCTTAATTCTTTTCGCGCCGACAACTCCCCGCGAGCGGGACCCTTCGGCGCGGAATTAAGGTCAGACAATGTGGCGTTGTGTGCTATCCCGCCGCTGCACTGTCACGCTGACTGCTAATCCGCACCTTCGCGCTCGTGCGGGCAGTAATCGCGCCAGTTGGCGGGCATCCCTCATGCCAACGCCGCCGCGCCGCGAGTCTTTTTGAGTTTGGCCGGGTCTCTACGGTCGCAGTTGGTTTGCTCGCGTTGCTCGAATGATTGGTGAATTGTTTTTGTGTCGGCAGCTTCGTTTTCAAGTCCGGCTTTTTCTGCTCGCGTTTCTTTCTGTCGCCCTCTCACGGCCTTGCCCACCACACCAGCCCGCCTTGCACGGTGCCCTCTGAAGCCTACGCCCATGCAGGAGGGCTGGGGGCGCGGCTTTTTCGTGAAGGGCGACAGACCGAATACGCACAGCAGAGCAGAAAAAAAAAGACTATGAAAACTACATCACAAAAAACTGGTTCTGGACTCAAGAGCCGATCCGCACAGTTGAGCAGCAGCAGCACACCGGCGCAGGCCGTTGGCCCGTCCGGCACGGACAAGAAAGACAATCGTTTGCCGATTGACACCGAGGCACGGAAGAAAAACCGGACGTTGCCCACACCGAAGGTGTTGGAGCTTTTGAAGACCAGCAATCCGGGTTTGTTCAATCTCGCCGAGGTTGTCGGCAAGTGGGTTTGGGTGACGTTCCGCGAGACGCCCGCGCCGGAGTTGCGGCAGGTTTTGGCGCAGCTTGGTTTTCATTGGAACCGCGAGCGGCAGGCTTGGCAGCACCCTTGCGGCGCATTTCGTTTGCGCGGCGCAGGCGACCCGCACGAGAAGTATCAGAGCTATTTCCCCGCCGATTCACGCACCGCCTGATTCATTCCATGAAACGGAACAAACGCCGCCTGCCGTTGCCGCAGCATGAGTTCGGATTTTCGCCGGACACATTCAACTTGTTTGCCGAGGTTTCGCTTGATGGCGACCGCATCGCCCGCGAGCGAGCCGAGGCAGAGCAGACACGGCTTGCAGCCGAGGCAGCGCAAGCGGCTTTGTTCACCAACAAAAAAACGACCATGAATAATTCTTCCCGTCTCCATGCTGGCGACGTTGTCGCCTATGCCGGCCAGTCATGTCCCGTTGTCCGCGTGAATGATTGCGCCGCCGTCATCGCGGTAGCGCAGAAGCCGCGCACCATCACGCCGAGATTCGGCAAGCCTGTCACCATCCAACCCGCGCCCAAGCACGCTTGGATTTCCGCACAGTCTGAAATTCCCATTCTTAACCGCTAACCATCCGCATTTATGAAAACTGAAAAAGCAATCAAACTAAAAGACGGCTCGACGCTTCCCGCCGGTTTGCCCGTCCAATTCATCCCCACCAGCCCGCGCACTTGTCATGTGTTTTGCGACCGTCACCAGCCGGTTCACGTCCGCATCACATCCGCGTTTATCACGCCGGGCATGGACGAAATCGAAGCCGCCGTTTGCGACTCCGTTTGCCCGTCCATCGGTGGCGAGACAGTTGAGCCGGACGGCTGGGATTCATCGGGCGCACCGTCTTGGCTTTTGGCGCTTGGACTCATTTAACCACCAGCCAAAAAACACCATGAAAACAGAAAACAACGATTCACCATTCGGCCCCGTCATTTACAGTTACACCAGAGCGCAGGCCGTCGCCGACGGCGTGCAAGTTGAAGTCACCAAAACCGCGCAGGAAGCCGGAATCAAATTCCCGATGTTTTTGACCCGCGCCGTTTTTGATAAATACGTCGCCGTGCCGCCGGGCGCGACCGGCCAAGACGAGGCGGGCAGATTATGGGATGTCGTTTGGATGGCAAGATTTGCCATCCTTCGCGCCCGCCCAGGTGTTGACCGCATCCCCGTTGCCTTGTATGTCCGCAACGACAACCGTGCAGCGCGGCTTGTCAAACTCATCGCCACTTGCGGCGCACTGGACATTGACGACCCGCAGCCCGCCATCACCATCCTCATGCCGGACGAGGATTGACCACCAAGGCGCACGGCAAGCCGCCGTGCGCCCTTCTACGCGAAACTATCCATCAATTTGCCTTCAGGTTGAACGGACTTTGGCCGATACCCATGATGTTCAGTGAAAATAAAAACTAATACACAACATAAACCAACAACATGACTATATCCTCAACCAAAACAGCCGCGCAAACCCAACTGCAAGAAACGCAGGAAACCGCCGCGCAAACCCAAACCGAAGCCGCCAAGGGCGATCAGCAAGCGGTGCGCAAACTGGCCGCTGAAAAAGCGGCCCAGCAGACCCCCAATACTGTGGACAGCGACCGTGGCACCATCAACGCCAAAGCCTGACGGTCAGGCGTTCACGGTGCTGCCGGACGAGGGTTGACCCTCACGGCGCACGGCACGCGTGCCACTGCGGCTCGCAACCGTGCGCCATTTTGTCAATGCAAGCATACTTGCAACCCTGTAAGTATGCTTGCACCCCAAAAAAAACATCGGCGAAACGCCCTTCGGTGGTCGTTTCGCGCATCAAGAAAGTTTCTGGCGTTACGCACACCAGACCGCGCCAACGGGCAAGCCCTTTGGAATCCATCATGTTTCGCGCGCCGGGGAGTCGGCTCGCTATTCCATTCGTTGCCTCATTCCACAGTTCGCCCAAAGTGGCCGCTCGCACGGACTCGCAGCCAGGCGCGCGAAAATCGCCTTACCGATAATCATTGCAAGCTATTCGCATTTCCGCTTACATCAAAACCAATTATGCGTCAGAAAAATACAACGTGTGTGATGATTTTTGCCTTCGCGGCGTTGTGCTTCACCCAATCCCAAGCCAAATACAGTTTGACCACAATTTCCAATCCCGGACCGTTTTACGATACATGGGCTTATGGCATTTCAGGCACCAACATCGTGGGGTGTTACGAATCAGCCAATGACGGGCACGGGGATCCGAAAGGGTTCCTTTACGATGGCAGCAACTTCACCACCTTGACTGAACCAGATGCCATTTATTTTACTATGGCCTTTGGCATCTCTGGCCACAACATCGTTGGCAGTTACGGTAATAACAGTGGCTTTTACGGATTTCTTTATGACGGCACCAACTACACCACCTTGAACGTGTCAGGCGCGAGTGCCACTTGGGCTTATGGTATTTCCGGCACCAAAGTAGTGGGATATTATCAGATTGCCGGCGTTGGTAGCTACACCAACCAAGGTTTTATCTACACTGACGGCAACTACATCACCTTATCGTTTCCCGGTGCCGTTGACACCTATCCTCAGGGTATCTCCGACCATAACATCGTCGGTTATTACGACTATGGCACGGATACCTACGGCGATCCCATCAGCCCTCAAGGGTTTCTTTACGACGGCACCAACTTTATCACCCTGAGCGTTCCCGGAGCCACTTACACCCAGGCCTATGGCATCTCCGGCAATAAAATTGTTGGCTTTTCCAGCCTCGGCTCATTTCTTTGCGATGGCAGCAACTATATCATCTTGGACTTTTCATTGCCAATCCAGCCGATGTGCCGGGGCATCTGCGGCAATAATATTGCGGGCTACTATTATGCTGTCACGGGCTACATGCAGGGATTGCTTGCCACGCATGTGGATGTCCCGCTTGCGCCGGCTATCTTGACGATCTCCGCATTGGGTATTGGTCAGTTGCAAATTGCCGTTACCAATGGAACCCCCGACACAGAAAGCGCGACCAACATGTTGCAATCGACGACTGATTTTGTTCACTGGGCATCCATCAGCACAAATATCAGTTTCAGCCAAAATTTTACGAACATCGTTTCTGCCACAAATGTTATGACCTTTTACCGGGTTTATACCAAATAAGAAATCTGCTGCCTAAGAATAGGCTGCTCCCATTCGCAAATCCCTAAAGCCCCCGCAGTTTCCGCTGCGTGACCGCCCGCGATTTCGTCGCCACCATGTAGCGCAGGACATCCGCCGCGTCATCGCCGCCGATGCCGTCCTCGTCGCAATCCACCTTCAAAACATCTTCTGGCCGGTTTGGATCATGTTGCAGCGCCGGCAAAGTTTCCAGCAGGCGACCGCATCGCTTGTGAATGAAAAGTGTCGGCTTAACGCCGCCCTCGACATCGCCGAAGCGTTGCAAAATTTCCGCCCAGCCGTTCACGCGGTCGGTGTTCGCGCAGCGCAGCGTAATTCCCAGCCGTGAATACTGCGCGGCAATCGTGGTGCCGTCGCTCTGGCGTGAAAACACATCCGCGCCGGCCACGAAACGTTTCAGATCCTCGACGGACATTTTGCGCTCGCCAATTTTGTGCCGGGCGAGCATCGTCTTGACCGCCGCCGCGTGACGTTGCGGCAGCCAAAGGCGCTCCGCGTGTTCATCCACGATGAAAATGTTTCCGTCGCCGTCGCGACAGCCGAGCAATACAACGGTGTAATGCGCGAAACCATAATCGAGCGCCGCAAACCATTCCACCGCCCGCGAATCGTCGAAATCCTCGACGACGTGAACCTCGCGGCGCAACGTCGTGAAGTATTGGCCGGCGGCAATGTCCCAATCGCCCAAAAGCCAAGCGCGTTTTTGCCAGCCGGTGAGATTTTCCAGCACCCGGACGTATTCAGGATTGTTCCAGCGGTTATCCGTGACTCGCGCCGGGATGAATCGCGTTTCCGTCTCGCGTTTTTCCTGAAACGGCACGATGAATTTTGCCCGATACCAATTGTGACCCACGCCGCCGGGATTCGTGGTCGAATAAATGCGCGGGCGGAAGTTCGATTTGCTGGTGCGGCAGCACGTTGAAATGTCCTGGTATTTTCTGGCGGTGAGCGTGGTTGCTTCCTCGATGCCAATCACGTCGTATTCCAAGCCGAGGTAGGCATCAATGTCTTTTTCATTCTGAAAATGACCGGCGATGATCCGCGACCCGTTGGCAAACGACAGAATCCCGCGAAACGCGGAAAATTCATGGTTCAGCCGCCCGAACAACCGGCGGCGCAAATCTTCAAAGTGTTCCAAGTTCGCCTTGCCGACCTTGCGGAGCAGCAGACATTTCAGCCCCGGCACACGCTGGCAATCGTCCGCGCCCATTTGCGCCAGCAGCCAATGCGATTTGCCACCGCCACGAGCGCCGCCGTAGCCAATTGCCATCGGCCCGTCCGGTGCATCGCACCGTCGCGCCGCCGCAGACGCCGCCAGTTGTCGTTCCTGCAAAATCACGTCGGCGCTTGCAAATTTGTCCATTTGTCCCATCGGACAACCAGCGCGGCGACCGGCCAGAAAATAGCGTTCCCAGGGCGTCATAATTTTTTCTCGGTAGCAGCCGGCGTCAGGAGGCTCTGATTAACGACTTCCACATCCACCACTTCCCCCGGCATCGGCTCGCTATAAATCTTTTCCAGCGCCACCGTGACCTCGACGCGCAACGTCGGCAGATTGTCGCCATCGCGCTGCTCGCCATTGGATTTGTCCAGCCCCGTCGCCAGCCGGCCCAGCTTGCTGGCAATTTCCAGCATCCGGGCAATGTCCGCGAGGTTGGCATAAACCTTGTCTTTTTCCATGTATGCCGCCAGCCCGCGTTTCGCGGCGGCAATCGCGGCCTCGTGCATTGACCATTCGGTTTCGCGCAATTGCGTTTCGCGTTTCTCCCATTCCGCCGCCTTGCTCCGCGCCACCGCCTCGACCGCTTCGCGCTCGATGATGGCGTAGTGTGCGGCGTGCGCCGCCACGCGGTCAGTCCAAGCAAATTTTGCTGACCAGCGCCGGATAAGCTGTTCACTCTTTGCTAACTTGTTTGCCACCGCTGCGGTTGACCTTTGCGGCCCAAGATTCAAATACAGGCTGAAGGCGGCAAATGCCTTCGCGCTTTCGCGCGGCTGCTGTTCAAACGCATGATTCATAAATTCAATCCAAACGAACGACAGACAGACACACACACGCCCTTATAAATAAGGGGCGTGTATGTCTCTCTCTGGTCTGACGCAAACGACAGACACAAACGCTGTTTTTGGCCGTTCAAGTCTCCGTGTAGGTGTCTCATTTGATCAGCACAGGTTCGGGTTGTGGAAAACGGGCAAATGCAATTTTCGGATTGGTTCCCGGCCGTTTTTCACGCCATTCGTGCAGCGAGCCGTCATCAACCAGTTCGGCAATCAGCGGGTTGATCTTACCGAACGCAATTCCCGCCACATTGGCCTTGGAGCGCAGGGCATCCTTGGCAATCGGTTTTTCCGGCGGAACATGGGCCAGCACGTCGGCTTTGGTGTAAACCCGTTTGGCCGTTTTCGACTCTGGCCTTTCCGAAGCATCGGCTTCGCGCCAGCAAATCACGCCCGGCTCGTTGGCGTGGGCGATCAGTTTGGTATAGGTCTTCGTGTCGCCGTCCGCTTCCGTCCAGCCCAGCCGTCCGCCACGTTTCGCCGCCCGCAGTTCAAAAACCGAATGCGAACCCAGGCTTCGCAAGGCCAGGATTGCCCGCGCCCAATTCGCCCATTCCGCCGAGCCGCCCCCGAGGTAGGCAAAATCGCCGCCGCTCCAGTCCGGCTTTTCCCGGCCAGCCGGCGGTTTGTTGGTGTGATGCACCACCACGCCGCCGCAGTTAAATTCCCGGAGCAAAGGATTCAAATGGTTCCGCAGGAAGCTGCCGACATCCTTTTGAGAGTTGGATTCGCCGCCGAGATAGGACAGAGCCGGGTCAATCCATAACAAATCAGGCTGGTGGTCGGTGAGCAGGGGGATCCCGGTTTCAGCGAAGAATTGCCAGCCTGTCCGCACATCCTCACGCGCCACGATTACATTTGCCATCGCCAACTGTTTTTCGGCATCCGTCAGGTTCAAACCCTTGATGACGCCGTCGCGCATTTCGGCCAGGTCGCCATCGTCATTTTCCGCCTGAATGAGCAGCGATTTCAGCGGGCGTGCCGGCACAATGCCAAACGCCGCCATCCCCAGCGCCCAAAGAATCATGGCCTGCATGGACAACGAGCTTTTGCCGATGCCGGTTGGCCCGACCAGCAGCAGCCCACCGCCCCGGCAAAGAAAGCGGTTTCGCAATAATTCGGAAGGGTCGTTTGGCGCGTGTGCGACCAGCTCATCCAGCCGTTTGGCGGCGGTTACATCCAGCACCGGCGGCGCGTCCGGCTCGGCTGTGATACCGTTCTCATGCCCCCAATACTTAAATGCGTCCATTGGAGATTCATTCATGGGCTGGTGGGTTGCGCCGTCATTTTCTGCGGGTAAAAGGCCGGTTGCATTGGCTGTTGGCATATTGGCATCCCGCTGGGTTGCGGGTTCAGATAAAGCAATTTCTGGCAGCGTTCGCCCCGCATCGCCTGCGGCAACCGTGACAAACGGACGGCGGACAGCGCGCCGCGATCTGCGCCGAGCTTAATCAGCACCGGCTTGAGCGGCGCCACACGCCGATCCCAATCGGCCTTGCTCGCCGCGTCCAACCGCACCAGCGCATGAATTGACCGCTTGCCCGACTCGCAAATGCAGGCAATCCGTAGCGGCATTTGCACCAGACAACGCAGCCAGTCATCGGCCTCCGCCTCGTCGCTTTCCAGCACCGCATAGCGAAACGCTGAAACCGCTTCTTCCGACCGCCGGGACAAATTCCCATCGGAACGCGGATTTGGAAAAAATCCGCCGCTGACTGGTTGCGGCAGAAACCAGACGCCATCATTGCCCGCCGGCAAATGGCGCTGCTGGATAAAATCGCTCCGGTCAGCTTCCCAAAGAAATTGCCCCTGGGATTTCATGTCCGTGAAAAGCAGAATTTTTTCGCCCGACCCGCGAGCGTAAAGGTGCCGCAGCACGCTGGCGGAATCCTGCCGGTCCACCGTCACCGGCGACCGTTCGGCGAGGAGGCGAACCACATCCTTGATGGCCGCAACATTGTTGGCGACCCGCTTGAGCACGTCCTTTTGAAATTTTGGCTTCGGTGGCGGCGGCGGCAGCGGTTTCGTGGAAACCGGACTGCCATTTTCGCCGCCGAGCAAATGACCACGCGGCAAAAGGTGATTTGCATTCGCCGCCGACTGTATTTTGTGAATCAATTCGCCTTCGCTCCACGGCGGCAGACACCGCTGATTGAACTCGCGCAGCAACACCAGCGCGTCGCCTTCACCGAGCGCGAACCCATGCACCAGCACCGCCGCGACATAAAATGTCGCGTTGTGTCCGCTCTGGCCGCTGATTGCCGGGAGGCACTTGGCAACGTATCGGCGCGCCCGTTCTAATGGGGTGGCTTTCAAAAAATTTGCCCGGTTGGTTTTATTGCCCCTTAACTTTGCTCATCGCGCGGGCGGCAAAGTGCGTCTTGACCATTTGCGTGTCGAAGAAACACAGCCGGCCAATGCGGACAAACGGCAGCGTGCGTTCGGCTACTTGCGTCCGCAGCCAGCGCAGGGAAGGCCGGCATTCGGGGTTCGGGAAAAGTTCCACCAGCAGGCGCGGTGCATCCACCAGCCCGCCCTGTCCGTCGTTTATAGCAGGTTCATTCATGTATCAATGGCCTAGAGTCAATTCACCGCAGCTTCCCGGCGCACCGTGCGTCGGATAAACCGCCATTGCTCTCGCCTGCATGAACACTAACAGAGGCGATTTTGCGATTTTGCGAAGGGAGTGTTTGCTAAACCGCAGGTCACGGATGCTCAATTCAAAACGATAATTGCTAAAAGCAAAACCGCCGATGCTTGTCGCAAGTCGGCGGTTGCTTGGTGCAAAAGCAGGTTATTGAAAAAGCGTCAAAGAATTATTTTGAAGATTTTTTCCCCGAGACTAACCGTTTTTTTCTCGCCAGCCCGCCGGCCTGGGCGCGTTTTGTGCGGTTCTCCCTGCCAAGTATTCTGGAATACAAGCGGACCAGGTGCATCATCTTATACGACTCCTCATCAAATCCATGCGCCCGATAATATTCAATTTCTCGGATGATTTCAGTATCAGATTTCCCATTGTGGCGCAAAAGTTCGCGAAAAACCTTCATCCGGTCTTCGGGGCGCTTCGCGGGAAGCGCCAGCTTCAAACATTCATCCAGACCAACGGGAAATGAATCGGGTTCCGGCAACTTCACAATTTCCTTGAACTGCGGTGTCTTCAGTAGAGGACGCCATTGGCCACTTTTGTCCATAAGAAATTCGTTCCATTCATTTCGAAGCTTATTACAGGTCAGCCATATACCGATGGCTTGCCCGGCCAGTTTATGCGGGTTTCGTTTTGCCATCGGGATCCCATGGGCGAGCAGGACGGCAAGCTGTGCAATCTCGGAAGTGGGTGGAAGTTGTTTCGGATAACTTTCCATCTGGACCATTTCCTCGACGGAGAAATGATTGTTTTCATTCACAGGTTTCATTGCCGCTTCGCCGGAGCTAAGACGATAAGAGGATTTTTTCATAGCCTAATTTTGTCTGCCCATCATTTATCAGTCTTGGGTGGCGGCGCAATCGCAAACCACTCCACCGCCGCCGCCGGGCGCATCCGTTTCAAATAATTCGTGCGGATGACTTGCGGGCTGTTGCCGGCTTCATCGGCCACGCGCGGCACGTCGCCAGATTCGGCCACGCGGGCGGAAATGTAAGTGTGCCGAAGCGCATTGTGTTTCCATTCCATCGCCTCGATTTCATTCTCGGCGTCGGCGGTATCCGTCGCTGTTTTCAAAAGTTGTTTCGTCGTGTTCACCAAGGAAACGACTTTACCGGTTTTTTTCGCCAGCGGCAGCAAGAACGCTTTCAAGTTGGCTTTCAGCGGCACAATCCGGCGCGTGTCGGTTTTGGCGTTTTCTGCTTTGACCTCGATAAATCCCTCTTCCAGATCAATGTCCTGCCATTCCAGCCGCGCAATTTCGGCATGGCGCAGGCCGGCGAATCCGCCAATGACAATCATGGGCAAAATCCGGTCATCGGCAGCGGCAATCAGCCGTTGCATTTCGTCGGCGGTGTAGGTGGAGATTTCGCCCTGTTTCCGTTTCGTGTATTTTTGGACGCCTTCCAGCCAGTCCGTGCCCTTCGCCAGATAGCCGCGCAACACCAGCCACCGATTGAAAAAACCGATGGTGTCGCGATGGTTGGCCTTTGTGCGTTCCTTGAAGGGCAGGGCGGTCAGATAATCCGCGACCATCTTGGGCGTGAGTGTCTGGACTTCGTAATTGAAAGACCCTGTAAAGGCGTCCAGCGCCGCCGCAAGCTGCTTTTGGCGGTCGTTGGATTTGCCATCCGTCTCCGCCTGATCCTTCAACTTCACGGCAGCATCGGCCACGGTTATTTTGGGTAATTCAACCGCATTACGCTTCAACCAGTCCCGGCAGGCTTCCTGCGGGGTGGCGCGTCCGCCAAGCAACCGGATACAATCGGCGGCAATGCGGACGGCTTCGTCTATCTGCAAATCTATCTTTGTCTCATCTTCGCCGCCTTCCAGAATGGCGCGGCCACGGGTGAAGGCATGAGCGTCGGCGGATTTGAGATTCAGGACTTCGGATTGGCCTTCCGTGATCTTGTCAACGGCGGCGTCAGCGGCTTTGCGGGCCTCGGCCATCGTCGAGCGCCACACAAGTTTGCGCTGCCCATTTGCTCGGTAATCCAGCACAAAACGGGTGACGCCGTTCTTGATTGTGGGGCGAATACGGACCGAAATTCCGTTTTTTTTGAACTCTTTGACCGCGCCAGCTTCAGGGGTGTTGGCTTTTTCGGATTCCTTAACGGCGGTAGTTGCGTCTGTTTTCATCTATCCACATGATAGACTACGGATAGAATTTAGTCAATACTTCGTTTTTCCCAATAAAAATGGTCGGGGCGGGGAGATTTGAACTCCCGACCTCTTGCACCCCAAGCAAGCGCGCTAGCCGGACTACGCTACGCCCCGAACGAGTATTAACAACGGTTTTGTAACGACTTTACAAATCCAGATTGACAATCTGATACTGCTTGTATGAAAACAGCAGAAGCCCCGCCAGAGCTTGCCTCTGACTGGCAAGAGACGCCGTATGCAAACTTGATTCGCTACAAACCATCGGCCAATTACTTTGCCCGAATCAGGGTGAAGGGCAAGCTGATTCGTCGCAGCCTTCAAACAAAATCACTCTCGGTGGTCAAGCTGCGACTGGCCGATTTTGAAAAATCTGAACGCCAGCGCGCCCACAGCATCACGGCGGTGCTTGGGCTGCCTATCAGCAAAAGCTCCAGAACGACCCAAACATCAAACCCAAAACAAAAGAGTATTACGAGTTCCGCAACAAAGCTCTGCTGGAATCGTGGCCGGATTTGTAAGGCAAGGATGTCAGTAAAATTTCCCGTTCAGAGGGCGAATCATGGAGCATAAACACGCCAAGGCGACCAGTTCATCCCCACACAGTCACACGGTCAGAATTTTGCGCCACGCTTATTGAGACGGGAGCGCGTTATGACAAACCGGCCTTGGCTGCCAAGCGCGTCAAGGAGCACACCGAAAAGCAAATCATACTGCCTGAATCCAGTCAGTCTGACTGACTGGATTCAGAAATCAGAAATTCAGGAAGCGATTTCGCCAAGCCGTCCGCCGAACTGGTTCAATTTCTGGCCTGCAGGCCAGCCCAATGCTAAAGCACTGGGCCATTTTCAAAAAACGCATGCCTATTTTCCCGATGATGGTTCATTTCGGGAAAAGCTTCGACTTAATCAGTCCCATCTTCGCGAGGCGAAACTTTGAGCCGGTGCCCAGGCAGCCGAAACCATACTTGACGCTGCGCCGGAAATTGATGGACGACGCGTCGGTGAAATACTTCGTGGGACAGCTCACCTCGCCGATGGTGAAGCCATGCCAGAAAATCTGCGCGAGCATCTGGTTGTCGAACACGAAATCGTCGGAGTTGTTCGAGAGGTCAATTTTCTGAAGCAGTTCCTTGGAGAAGGCACGGTAGCCGGTGTGGTATTCGGAAAGTTTCGCGCCGATTAAAATGTTTTCCGCGAAGGTGAGGAAGCGGTTGGCAATATACTTCCAGCCGGGCATGCCGCCCTGCAGCGAGTAGCCGCCGAGAATGCGGCTGGCCAAGACGCAGGGATGGAGGTCGTTGGCAATAATCGAGGCGAGCGCGGGAATGAGCTTGGGCGTGTATTGGTAATCCGGGTGCACCATGATGACGATATCGGCGCCGGCGGCGAGCGCGAGGCGGTAACAGGTCTTTTGGTTGCCGCCATAGCCAGTATTTTTCTCGTGGACGTGAACTTTCACGCCGAGCAACTGGGACGCGACCTGCACGGTGTCGTCGCGGCTGCGGTCATCCACGAGGATGATCAAATCAACGATGCCCTGCTGGTGGACTTCGTCCACGGTCTGGGTGACGGTCTTGGCCGCGTTGTAGGCGGGCATGACGACGACGATTTTCTTGCCGTTATACATTCGCGCCAAATGCTGCCGGAAGCGGGACGGCGGGTGAAGCTAAAAAACTTTATACAAATTCCGCTGGACTGGTGTCTATGGATTGAAAAGATGACCGACCCTGAAAAAATCCATTGGTGCGCGCCGCTCTACGACGCCAAGGCGGCGGAGCTGATTCTATATGGCCGCGCGCTCGGCCTCGGCCACGGCGAGGCGGAGGATGTCTTGCAAGAGACGTTCGTGGCGCTGGCGCAAATGGTCTTTCCCCCGGCCAAACCAGAGCATTATTGCGTGCGGAGCTACCGGAACCGGGCGCTGAATTACAAGCGCACGCTCTGGCGCCGGCTGACCCGCGAATGGGAATCGCTGCGCTGGTTTGAAAAAAACGTGGACGAGACGCCGGCGGAACGGGCGGCGATGCGCTGTCTCGCTGCACTGCCGGTGGACCAGCGCGAGGCCATCGTGCTGAAGATCTGGCACGGCTGCACGTTCGAGGAAATTGGCGGGCTGCTGGACATCTCGCCAAACACGGCGGCGGGGCGTTACCGCTACGGGCTGCAAAAAATTAAAAAACAACTGGAAGGAGTCGTTTATGAAAGAACTGAATGTGACGGAAGCGCAATTGCGTTCCTGGCGGCTGCGGCGGCCGGCCGGGGGG
>Ga0302274_10003150_pt1 | contig 14797 bp, 11 predicted proteins | sample III_Bog_N2_1_FD_198755 | JGI IMG/M metagenome (GOLD analysis project Ga0302274, IMG submission 198755) | Peat permafrost microbial communities from Stordalen Mire near Abisko, Sweden - III_Bog_N2_1 | ecosystem: Environmental > Terrestrial > Soil > Wetlands > Peat | place: Sweden: Abisko...
CTTAGACCATTATCTTTTTCATGACATACGGTAATAAGCCTTGACCATGCATGGATATACGGGCCCCTTGAGGAATGAGAATTTTTAATAGCCGCTGGAATTCAGTTATTTGCTCAGCCAAAGGTTGCGTACTAATAAAGCGCTGATCGTCGACCTGAACATACAGGTGCTTTTCTTCACTCGTCACAACAGCTTGATCATCGAAGCTGCTATCATACCCAAACAGATGCAAAGCATGCACCCCCGTCATAAAAGCAAGCGTCAATCCACACATTCCAACCCTCGACCCTCCTTCGATATGAAGACAATCCTTGAGATCATCAATTCCTTCTATCCCTTCAATTTGAGGATGCCATATTACGACATGCGGGGATGATGCCGATGCACGCAAAAAGACTTCAGGGTGGCATTGAGAAGCATAAAACAAAATAGCTTCTGTGGTTTTCGGAACATAGACAGCGTTATCCTGGCACGGCGAGCACATCACATGAACATCAGGCGTAATTCCACAGTCAACAAGCCATGCATACGCACCGTCCAAAGCCCAGATTTCATATTCTTGCTGTTGTGCGCGATACAAGTGATCCAAGTAGTTTTTACGTGATCCCCCTCCTCCCACGAGACAAGCGGATCGTTCTTTTTGATGTTGAGCTTTTTGTCTTAATTGCGGAAAGGGTAACGTCAGGGAATGTCGTACATGATCCAAGGGATTTCCAAGAACACCCGACTCTCGTTTTTCACAAGATTCCTGCGAAATAGATTTTCTTTCTAAATGTGACAAACTCATCCTTAACACCATGAAGAAGAAGACAAATCGTCCCGATTAAAGTGTGAGAACGGTTTTCCTTAGTTTATAAAACTAGAACTTATTACGCTTGGTCTTTTTCATTAGAATGCTAAAGTAGCAGTATGTCAAAATCATTTAAACACTTCAAAAAATTATGGGGAACGCATTTCTTCAAAGCCCGTGCTTTGCAAATTGGTGTGGCCATACTTATCGGCCTTATCATGGCAGCGTGGCTCATTATTTGGCAAATGGATCAGGACAATTTACGACGTCAGGATATGCAGTTACAGGCCCGTACATTTAACGCGGCTCCCTCCCTTCCCCCGGAAGGGACCCCAATAGGGGGTGCCTTCACTTTAATCGGCCCAGATGGAAAAACCGTTCACAACACTGACTATCTTGGAAAATATTTATTGATATATTTTGGCTATACTTATTGTCCAGATATGTGTCCTACCGGATTGCAATCGATAGCCCATGCCATGGATTTACTTGGGACCAGCAGTGCACATGTTCAACCGCTTTTTATAACCATCGATCCTGCTCGCGATACGTCAGAGAAGTTAAAAGAATACACAGCTAATTTTCATCCCAAAATTATTGGACTAACAGGCACGGATTCTCAAATACAAGCCGCGGCCAAAGCCTATCAAGTTTATTATGCAAAAGGCGAGAAAGTAGATGGTGACGATTATCTTATGGACCATTCCTCTCTTATCTATCTTATGGATCCTCAAGGAAACTTTATCCGTACCTTCAACGAAGATGCGGCCCCAGAAGATATCACAAAATCACTCCAACTTGCTTTTGAGAAAAAGCCTATCTCGCCTAATAGGTAAAAGTTTCAACATCAAAAATATCCCCCAAAGAACAACAAAGCATGCGACGCATTGCATTGAGATTCTTTTCAGATTATGGATAAATAATCCATTGGAGTGCACATGAATAAGACAATAAAAAAGATATTATTTTTCATTCTCTTTATATTAATTCCTTTTATCATATATAGTCCATCCATGACCCTTGCCGAAACATCTCTCCCCTCCTCCGTCCAAGCACAGCTCCATGTTCCACTGGCGCAAGTCGGAAGCGGTGTCTATCGCAAGTTCGGATTTAGTATCTATCAGGCAACACTGTGGGCTCCATTTGGTGTTTGGGACAAAACAAAGCCTTTTGCGCTAGAGCTTCAATACATGCGCAATCTTTCAAAAGAAACCATCGTTGATGCAGCTCTTGATAGCATACGCGACCAGGATATTGCAGATGAAAAGACCATCGCTAAATGGGAAAAAATCCTAAACCAGGCACTCCCTGCCGTCCAAAATAACGACATTATTGTTGGCCTAGTTCTCCCAGGTCAAAAATCAATATTATATCATAATGGCAAAATGATCTCGAGCCTTGATGATCAAGCTCTAAGTGCAGCCTTCTTTAACATATGGCTAGGAGATGGCGCGGACGAAGACTTACGCAAAGCGCTACTAAGCAATCAATAGCCAGCCAACAGAAATACAAAGTTGTTAGTACAAAACCTACAGCTTCATGCATGTAAGGGATACAGTCGCATTAACACCGCCATGCGACGTAGCAATGCTATCCTCGTTATTACTATAAACAAACAAATTATACCCCGCCGGACATGTTGCAGTTCCATTATTATAAATTGGTTGCCCTAAACAGGAGGCACTGCTATTGAATTCGTGGTTAGGAATACTCCTACTTTGACCTGCCCATCCGAGTGGGGCCACCTGGCCGCTGTCCGTTGCGACGATGTATGCAACATTTCCGCACCACGTACCACTTGCCGCTTGGCCCCCAAGCTCAGACCAAACGAGGCTCGCATTACAGTAGATTGGTGCATCGCTCGTCGGATCATAGGCCCAAGCTCCTTTTGTTGCGCAAGCAGCTCCGGTAGTTGCATTACCTGCATTTATTGTTCCGGTCGCCGTAATATTTTGAGTTGAAAGAACGCTTCCAGATACCGTTGTCAAACCCGAATTGACAGTTATAGGAACGCAGTTAATAGCACTCCCCGTGCTGTTGGAGGCAGTAATTGGACTGGAGGAGTACTGGACGAAGCTTCCGCTCTCGAAATGCCTACAAAAATCATACCCACAAGTAAAGCAGCCGCCGCCAAATTCATTACGTCAAACCTACTGTTAGGCATAGTACCCCCAACGTCCGATGATATATAAGTTTTAATATTAACTTTTAGCCTTAAACAAAAGCTTAATTTTTTTTCACTCTATACACGAAAGTAATTATTTAATAATTAATTCAATAACTTAAGTTATTGAATTAATTTCAAACAATATATATTTAAAACCCATCCTATTAAGATATTGGAAGAATTTAAACTATTCTTTGTTGCAAACTTTATTTCAGGCAAATAATCAAACGACTTCATCTTGTGGTCGTTTGATACGAAAATTATCAAGATAATTTCGCGGTATTACACGACGCTCACTTGGCTCTTCAACAGTCACGTCCCAACCGTTACGGTAGGCAAAGGACAAAGCCTCTTCACGCGTTGCAAACCGCAAGCAGCGACGTAATTCACTCATTGTATCATTGGCACTAACCCATCCCATAAGGGACTCTGGAAGCCTAGGTGTAAGGATCTCTGGTTCCAAAACCCATATGTTTGTCTTAGCACGTCCTGATTGTGCCGCTGATTTTGCTGGTTTGTAAACACGCACACGCATCATTCACCTCTTAGAGAGCACACAAAACCACGGAAAGTATATCATTATAAAATAACATTCCTTATCCTCAAAAACAATATTTCATAGATCAACGAATCAACTGCTCGAGAAAGTAATTATAGCCTGTGCCCTAGAAATAACATACTGTCGCCTTACTAAATTTTTGGTAATTATCGCGTGATTGCGTAAAATTAGACTTAAGACGGAGCTCGATACTATGTGGATTGTGCGCATCGCCCTTCAGCGCCCCTATACATTTGTGGTATTAGCTCTTCTCCTTCTTATTTTTGGGCCCTTGACAATTCTTACGACCTCCAAAGATATTTTTCCCAGCATTTCTATCCCCATCATTAGTACTGTTTGGTCTTACACAGGGCTCCCACCCGATGAAATGGCCAACCGCATCACATCTAACTTTGAACGTGCCGAAACGGTCATCGTAAATGATATCGAGCATATTGAATCTCAATCTCTTCCCGGGGTTTCAGTTGTCAAAACGTTTTTTCAACCGTCCGTCAATATTGATGTAGCCCTTAGTCAAATTACAGCTATCTCCCAAACTCTTTTACGTCAAGATCCTCCCGGCACCACACCTCCTCTTGTCTTAAGCTACAACGCTTCAAGCGTACCCATATTGCAACTGGCCCTCTCAAGTCCCGACCTCTCCGAACAAGAACTTTATGATTATGGCAACAATTACGTACGCACTCAGCTTGCCACTATTCAGGGAGCGGCCCTTCCTTTTCCCTATGGTGGTAAAACAAGGCAAATCCAGGTTGATCTCAACCAACAAGCACTCCAGTCTCTTGGCCTTTCGGCACAAGATGTGAACAATGCCATTAGTTCTCAGAATTTAATTATTCCTGCAGGCACGCAAAAAATCGGCGATTATGAATACAACATCAAATTAAATGGTAGCCCAGACGTTGTGGATGAGCTCAACAATCTTCCAGTTAAAACCACAAATAACACCGTAATTTCAATAAAAGATGTAGCTCATGTGCGTGACGGCTTCGCTCCTCAAACAAATATTGTGCACATGGATGGGCGGCGTGCTTTACTTATGACCGTACTGAAATCTGGGAATGCCTCAACGCTTGACATTATCCAACGTATTAAGAACGCATTACCACAAATTCGTGATGGACTTCCGGCATCTCTCGATCTTCAGGCCATCGGCGATCAATCCGTCTTCGTAAGCGCCGCCATCAATGGTGTTCTACGCGAGGGTATTATAGCTGCTGCCCTCACCGCAATTATGATACTCCTTTTCTTGGGAAGTTGGCGCAGTACAATCATCATCACCATCTCTATTCCTTTATCGATCCTAGCATCAATTATAGCGTTATCTGCTTTAGGCCAGACCATCAACATAATGACTCTTGGTGGCTTGGCTCTTGCTATCGGTATCCTCGTAGATGACGCAACCGTTACCATTGAGAATATCAATTCTCACCTCGAGCAAGGCAAAGACGTAGAACCTTCAATTCTTGATGGCGCACATCAGATTGCTATACCGGCTCTTGTCTCAACATTCTGTATATGTATTGTTTTTATCCCGATGTTCTTTCTTAACGGCGTTGCTCGTTTTCTCTTCGTCCCTATGGCTGAAGCTGTTATTTTTGCTATGGTTGCGTCATATTTCTTATCGCGAACACTTGTTCCAACTTTAGCCAAATACCTTTTGAAAGCTCACAGACAAGACCAAGACACACCCACTCACCTCATTTCCCAGCCTAATCTACTGAAGAGGTTTCAGATATCCTTTGAAAGTCGATTTGAGAAATTAAGAAACAAGTATCAGTCCCTATTAGAAAAAATTTTATACCGCCGCAGACTTTTTATTGTCATGTTTTTGGGGTTTGTTTGTCTGTCCCTGTGCTTACAACCTTGGCTTGGTTCAGATTTCTTTCCCGTTATCGATGCAGGACAAATCAAACTTCATATACGAGCTCCGACCGGAATGCGCGTCGAGCAAACAGCTTCTCTTTGCGACGACATCGACGCTGTGATACGTCAAATAATACCATCTTCAGAAATCCAACGTATTGTGGATAATGTCGGCCTTCCTGTTAGTGGCATGAATCTTTCCTATAGCAACTCAGCTCCACTTGGATCTGAAGACGCTGATATTTTTATTTCACTCAACCCAAAGCATCATGCAACGGCCGATTATGTTAGGAGTTTGCGCTTAAAGCTTGACCAAGAAATGCCAGGGATTACGTTTTCATTCCTTCCTGCTGATATTGTTAGCCAAATTCTTAATTTTGGGCTGCCCTCCCCCATTGATATTCAGATCATTGGAGCAGACACTGAAAAAAACCGCACTTATGCTAACAGTATTATGTCAAAAATACGCCAAGTTCCAGGCATCGTTGATGCCCATATTCAGCAAGTATCAGATGCCCCTGAGTTGCGCGTCAAAGTCAACCGGACAAAAGCAGATGAACTTGGACTTACTGAATATGATATAGGAAGTAATCTTTTGATTTCATTAAGTGGCAGCTTCCAAACGTCGCCCACCTTCTGGATTGACCCTAAAAACAATGTATCCTACTCAATTGTAACCCAGACCCCCCAATATGATCTCAATACAATCGAAGACCTACGAAATACCCCCTTGTCGGGCTCCCTTAAAGGGCATCCTCAAATTCTCGCCAATGTAGCAAGCATCGAACGTGGAGTAGGACCGGCTGTTATAAGCCATTATAATGTGCAACCAGTCATTGATATCTTTGCGTCGGTGCAAGACCGGGACTTAGGAAGCACGGCTAAGGACATTGACCAAATACTCAAAACGTCATCCCATAATTTACCTCGTGGCTCTAAGGTTATCCCTCGCGGGCAAGTCCAAACTATGCAAACGTCCTTTCATGGACTTTATTACGGACTACTTGGTGCTGTAATCCTCATTTATTTTCTTATTGTTGTGAATTTTCAGTCCTGGACCGACCCCTTCATCATTATTACGGCTTTACCAGGAGCCTTTGCAGGCATTATATGGATGCTTTTTCTAACACACACCCATATCAGCGTCCCGGCTTTGACAGGCACAATTATGAGTATGGGCGTTGCGACAGCGAACAGCATTCTTGTCATAAGCTTTGCGCGTGAACGTCTTGCTCTTGGTTCATCTCCCATACAAGCATCTCTTGAAGCGGGGGGTGCACGTCTACGCCCTGTCCTAATGACGGCCTTAGCAATGATTATTGGTATGATCCCCATGTCGTTAGGCTTGGGAGAAGGCGCAGAACAAAATGCCCCGCTCGGGCGAGCGGTCATAGGTGGGCTTGTATTTGCAACAGTCGCGACACTTTTTTTTGTACCAGCCGTTTTTTGTATGATCCATACATCCAGACTGGATAAATCTCTTCAATATGCTGCCAAGCCCTAGGAGAACTATGACAAGCCTTCCCCCTCAGCAAACCCATCAACGTAATCCTCGGAGTCAAGCTCAATTATGGCGTATTATAAGCGTTTTTGTTCTTTTGATAGCTGTCGTCGCTGGTTGGGGAATTATCACACGATTGGATGCTGCGCATCGTCTCGACGAGACTACACAAGACAACGCCACCCCCATTGTAACAGTTATGAAGGCAACCATAGGCCCGACAGAAGAAGAGATTGTTTTACCTAGTAATTTACAAGCATGGCATGAAGCCCCTGTTTACGCGCGCACGAACGGCTATTTAAAAAAATGGATCACTCCAATAGGCACTTTTGTTAAAGAAGGAGATTTACTGGCCGAGATCGAAACCCCTGAAATTGATGCACAACAACATCAAGCGCAGGCGGATTTGCATACAGCCGAAGCCAACAATCAATTGGCACAAAGCACAGCCATGCGTTGGCAAAAATTATTGAAGACAAATACAGTTTCTCAGCAAGAAGTTGATGAAAAAACAAGCGATGCACTTGCAAAAGCGGCTGTTGTCGCATCAGCCCAAGCCAACTTAGATCGCCTCAATCAACTCGAAGACTTTAAACGTGTAACAGCGCCATTTGATGGCATCATTACTGCACGCAATACGGACATAGGCGCACTTATTAACGCTGGCAATGCTGGATCAGGACAAGAACTTTTTCACATTGCTGACACGAATAAATTGCGGGTCTATGTTCAGATTCCTCAGATCAATACCCCAGCCATAACGCCCGATCTGACGGCCGAACTTCACCTTGTTGAATATCCTCAACGCATCTTTACAGCAAAACTTACACACACGGCCAAAGCTCTATCACCAGAAACCCGCACTCTTCTAACCGAGTTCGAAGTAGATAATGAAGACGGTGCGTTACTGGCCGGTAGTTTTGCGGAGGTTCATATCAAGCTTCCATCAAACAGCCAGACGGTACGTTTGCCTATCAATACAATTCTTTTCAATAAAAATGGCAGCCAAATTGCTACGCTAGATGACCAAAACCGAGCCATTCTAAAACCAATTAAGATTGGACGCGACTACGGCAAGCAACTGGAAGTAATTGATGGTATAAGCCCTGGCGAAACCATTATTATTAATCCCCCAGATTCGCTAAGAACTGGCGAACAAGTGAAGCTCAACCCCTCCAAAAAGACAACAGAAGGCCCTTAAAAATTAGCGATTTTTTTTAATTGTTTTAAGGCATTTCTTAGCTGCCACAGGAACTGATTTTTTACTTCTTTCCTCAGGCGCCTTCAAGATTGTCTTGGACTTTAGTGGTAGAACATGGCCTTTCTCAATGAGCTGCGCCTGCTGCGGAAAACAAATCGTGTTGTAGTCATATTTTTCGATAATTGTCTGGCGAGCTTTTGCACGAATATCATGGAAATCATGACGCTTCTTACATGCACGCTCAACGGCCTCAACGAGTTGTTCTTGTGAAAAGAAATCAACTAACAGGCCATTTTTTTCATGCTGAATGACCTCTTCTACAGGCGGCGTTCTTGATCCGATCACAAGACATCCCGCCGACATAGCTTCGAGCATCGACCACGATAAAACAAATGGATAGGTTAAATATACATGGGCAGTTGATATTTGGAGTAATCGAATATAGTCAACATAAGGAATTCGACCAACAAAATGGACCCTTGACATATCAAGTTTTGCTCCGACTTGATTGAGCATCCATTGACGATAAGTCATTTGATGCAACCTCTTGCCGTAAGAAACCTCATCCCCTCCTACTAAAACAATATGTGCATTAGGACGACGCAACAGAATTTCTGGCAACGCACGCATAAAAACATGAAACCCACGATAGGGCTCAAAATTTCTGTTTACGAAAGTAATAACTTCATTTTCAACCGTCAATTTTAAATCTTTTTCCTTAAGAGTAATAAAAGCTTTGTCATCAGGCAAAATGACATCTGTTTTCACTCCGTCATGAACCACAGATATTTTCTTTCTATATTCTTCGGGATAACGAGTGGCTTGCCATTCTGTTGGCGAGAGACCAAGATCCATAGAGTTTAGACTTAAAAGCATAGGGGCATTGCGCGTACGCAATCCCCATTCTGATTGGGGTTTCTCAGGAAATTCCGGGTCAAATCCAAAATCTTGGCCTGTGGAATGGTAATAGAATTCGCAGTAATTGATCAAACGCACATTAGGATAAACATCCTTAATATACAGCGATTCACCCCATCCCGGATGGCAACAAATGACATCCGGTATAAAACCCTTATTTTTGAGTTCAACCAATATGCGCGCCACACATTCACCACGTTGAAAATATTCATTTGTTAGCCGCAGAACATCATTTGCCCCTGAAGCTATAGGTGCCGGCATTTTATAGCCAATGAGCTTCAGTCGTTCAGGTATAGTTGCGACATTTCTTTGAATATTACTGGCTTCACCTATCCCTATCACTTCATTCTCAGGAACAGACGCGAAATGTGGAATAAGAGAACGATATTGTCCCGGCATATTTTGATGAATAAATATTATTTTCATGGCGTTTGCTGTCTCCCTACACACACATACCAACTACATTGCTTCACTAAGAGCATTTTCGCTTATTTTCCATATAGGTCGCAAAAGGTAATGCAAAATTGTAACCTTGCCGGATAAAATATTTATGTCGGCTGTCATCCCCGGGAAGATTGGCATATTATCTCCAACTGTGCTTTGAGAAAGAGCAATGCGCACCCGATAATAGGGCAGCCCATGCTCATCCAACAAAGTATCAGGACTGATTTCAGTTACGGTTCCTTTAATTCCCCCATAATTAGTATAATCATAGGCCGAAATTCTAACTAAAGCTGGAAGCCCCTGCCACACAAGCCCCCGGTCCTTCGTTGCGATACGTGCTTCTACAATCAATTTGTCATCAAGAGGCACAATCTCTACGAGTTTATCGCCTGGCTTGATAACCCCTCCGACTGTTGATACATAAATAGTGTTTACTATTCCACGTATAGGAGAGGTCACGGTTGTGCGTCGGATTTTATCATCGGAAGTTTTGATGCGCTCATTTAATTCTGCTAAAGCCAAATGAGCTTTTTTAAGGTCATCCAAAATTTCTGTTTGATGCTTCTGCTGTAGTTCACCTATTTTATTCTGGACCTCATTGAGCTCAGACTGAGTTACGGGCATAGTTTTCTCAACAATACCCGTTCGTGTTAAGAAATCTTGCCTTGCACTTTTTGACTGCAAATAACGCGATTCAGACACAGCCCCCGCTTCAAGAAGCTTTGCATTGATGGCATATTGCTCAGTTGCCACCTTGAGTTCAGCTGAAAGATTTTCAAATTGATTTTTCAAATCTTCAAGTTTCAATTGCTTTTGATGGACCTGATCTTCAAGAATACTTAGATTATCTTTATAATTTTGGGTGCGCGCATTAAAAAGTCGCATCTCGTTATCGATCACTTCAGAAGGCGCTTGAGACGCTAAATCATGAAAATCCGGAGCACTCACACCATCGCGCTCAGATTCCAAACGCCGAATTTGAAGTTGGGTTGATATAACCTGAAGTTGTAATTCATGAGAGTCCGACTCAGCTTGTTGATTGCTGATACGAAAAAGCGGTTGGTTGACTTCAACTTTTTCTCCATCTTCAACCAAAATCTCAGCAACAATTCCGCCTTCGAGATGCTGAATAACCTTCGCTTGGCCGGATGGAATGATGCTGCCTTGTCCGTGCACTTGTTGATCGATTCTACAAAAAGCACTCCATATCCAGAAAACAACGATAGCTGCCGTCATGACAATCAAAATCAGGCGATGGGGTGGGCTATCATTGATAAAATCATTTGGCTTTGAATCAACACGAACAGCTAAATGATCGGAATTTTTTTCAGTAGAATGTTTTAATCGGGAATGAGCTCGCTCCCCCTTCTTCTGATCATCTTTTTGAAAACGCTGCATAGGATTATCCATTTTGCATTCCTGCATTACCCGATAGTTTACTTATCACTTCATCGCGCGGGCCATCCAACATAATACGTCCTTGTTCAACCAGAACAAGGCGATCAACCAGAGCTAAAAGTGGTGTACGATGCGTCACCAGAACAACAGTTTTATTTTCAGAATAAGATTTGAGCGATGTCATGACACGCTGTTCTAGATCACTGTCCATGCCATTTGTTGGCTCATCAAGAAGCAAGATTTGTGGTCGCCTAATAAGAGCCCGCGCGAGCGCCAAGGACTGGCGCTGCCCACCCGAAAGACGAGAACCAACTTCTCCCACCTGGAAATCAAGGCTATATCCCGATTGCTGTAAAAGCACTTCAAGACCCGAAATCACAAGAACTTGCTTGAGCCAACTTTCATCAACCCTATCACGAATTCCCAATAAAATATTTTCGCGTAAAGTTCCCGAAAAAACAAATGGCTCCTGCGGAACGATCCCTAAGCTTTGGCGCCATTCAATGGGATTGATATCACTTAGTGGTAATTCATCCGCAAAAATATGGCCTGTTTGTGGTTGAAGATCTCCGTATAGCAAACGGGTGATGGTGCTTTTTCCAGCCCCTGTGCGACCAATTAGCCCCACCTTCTCTCCTGGCTTGATATCCAGTGTCATATGATAAAGTGTTGGATGAACTTGGTTCAGATGATAAAAAGTTATATCATTCAGCTTCATATGCCCTTTAAAGGGTGCTTTGGCTTCATAATCGAGGGTTAATTTAGCTTCAGCCGGTGTGCGAAAAACACGATCAATCATCTTAAGTTGATCAAATGATTGACGCACACGTCCGAGGACGCTTCCTAGCCCCATAATTGGGATCAGCGTAAACCTCACAAGCATATTACAAGCAATCATTCCGCCCATGGAAAGATCGCCAGTTTCATATTCAAGAACCCCAACAACGGTCGTCAGAATAGTTGCACACCCCATAATCATCGAGGATAATTCATCACCTAAGGCAATTAAATTGGCACTCCTCTGAGAAGACGTGGCCACCCGTTCAGCTAGACGCTGCCACCGAAAAAGGTAATACCCAGCTGCGTTAAACATGCGTATTGCCTCAGCACCCGACAATAATTCAACTAAAAATCCGTTTTTATTGCGCGCTTCCTTGTAATGGACCTTAGCCGTTCGACCTACCGACACTCGAAAACTGAGATTAATCACAAGCATTAAAGCAGCGCTTATAAGCACAACAATCATTATTCCTGGGCTAATAACATAAATTACCAACAGAAAAACGACGAAGAACGGCATATCAACAACAGCAGGGATAAAGCGAGCTGCAAAGAAATCACGCAAACCCTGAAGTTCGTGAAAAAGATCAAATTTCTCACCGATTGATATTTTATTGGCCGGAACTGAAAGCCGAAGCAAATGGTCCATAAAATTAATGTCTAACTTTGTCGCAATTTTCGTAACAATTTTTGTCAGAACATGACTACGAATAAAGCGAAAACCAAAATTAAAAAGATACACTAGAATCATGCCAATCGAGAGGGCCACTAATGTTTCATTGCCATGATTGGGCAGAACGCGATCATAAATAGTCATGCTAAACAGAGGAAATGTTAGCATTAGGAAATTCATAAAGAATGTTGCGATTCCAATATCTACATAATCACGGCTTTGTTTCCAAAAAAGCTCCCAGAACCATTGAGCACCAACCCCTTCTTTCTCATCCAACTGTGAGGTTTCTTTATGAAGATTTGGATTTTTGTCAAACCCTATCGTGAATAAATTTCTATTTTTAAGTGTTGTCAAAGCTACAAGGTCAATATCGTGATTAGGAGTCCACAGATTGGGCGACGCATTAGTTTCAGGCAAAGCAACAACTACACGCGCGTCCGAAATCAGCACAAGATTTGGTTTATCAAAATTATTAATATCATAACCTGCCACGGAACGGACCATCGTTTCTAACCCGAGCTGATTAGCGACGAACATAATTTCATTTGGGGTAAGGGGTTTACTCCAATCAATTGCAATTTGTGATTCAATCAACTCTCGATGCACCTGCACCTGATAAAAACCGAGAACACGCTCAAGTGCTTTCCAGAGATAATCTTCGGTGGGAGATAGAATTTCTTGTTGTGACATGAGAACCAAACGAATCCCGGCAAGAGTTGCTGATTATATTGAACTTTCCACAAAACAAGGTCAATGCGTAATGATCAAATTAACAGTACTATTACCATGTGCAGCATCATTCCACGTGATCGTCTCATTGGCAGTTCCAGCTCCGACAATTGTTGGGGCACTTAAACTCCCCTGAGTGAACGTAACCCCCGTTCCATTCTCGAGACTCGTTTGAAGACTTCCCCCGCTTGCAAGGGTCAAAGTTAAAGTCCCACTATAACCACCCAAAATACCTTCAACAGCACTGCCCGAAATACTCGCCTGCCCAGCAGCCCATGATGAACCCGCATCAATATTTGTAAGATTTATATTATTGACGTTCGAGAATATGTTAGACAACTGCGATGCCACATCTGTATCGGCGCCCGAGCCAGAAGAGATTGTTACCGAGGCTGGTGAAGCACTGCTCGCGCCAATAATGTGTCCTATTCCACTTAGATTGGCAAGCTCGGAGCTATCAAGATTATATGTCGAAGCCCCCTGCAGAGTTGTGAAATTACTAAACGTATCCGTTACTCCTCCGCTCACAGTTCCTGAACTACCCGTCATATCGACGGTATCATTTGATGCAAGCTGAAGCGTCCCCCCTCCTGATCCCGCTGCCAAATTATAACTATTCGCATCCGCATTGACATATAGGGCGTTTGTTCCCCCTTCAATCGTTGTGAACCCGCTAAAGCTATCAGAAGCGCCACTCTTCAAGACTGTCTCGGTCAATAAATCAACTGTCGCCCCTGACAATCCAACAAAGAGCGTATCATTACCGGACGCGCCACCTGTCAACGAATATCCAGTGGTATTGACATCAACATAAGTTGGGTTTGTCCCATCGATAATATTAGTAAATCCGCTCGTAAATGTGTCGGAAACACCTGCTGAAGAGACAGTTCCATTCAACAAATCGACCGTTGCATTTGCTAGACCAATATAAAGAGTATCATTTCCAGATGACCCCGCCGTTAAGGTGTACCCTGTTGTGTTTGCATCTATATAAGTGGCATGTGTTCCATCAACAATGTTGGTAAATCCACTTGTAAACGTATCCGAAACGCCTCCTGATGAAATTGTTCCATTCAATAAATCGACAGTAGCATTTGATAAGCCAATATAAAGTGTGTCGTTCCCAGCTCCCCCTGTTAGGGTATATCCTGTTGTATCAACATCTATATATGTAGGATGTGATCCAACAAAAAGGGTTGAAAAATCGCTAAAGTTATCCGAAACACCTGCCGAAGAGAGAGTTCCAATCGCTAAATCAACAGTTGCATTTGACAATCCTACTTCAAGCGTTCCACCACCACCATTCAAAGTATAACCGGTCGTATTTGCATCAATAGTCACAGAAGCACCGCCAACAATAGTATTAAAATTGCTAAAATGATCCGTAAATGCGCCGTTGGTAGCTGATTTAGTCGACAAATTAACCGTTAAACTTCCCGCTTCAGAATAATCAAGCGTGCCCCCACCCACACCACCGTTGAGTGTGTCGGCTCCCGAGGCCGCATAGAAGTAGTTCGCTGTCGAACCACCGATAAAGCTATTAAAGTTGCTGAAGCTGTCATTCACACCGCTTCCACTGGCCAATCCCGCCGTGTTGCTCGTGAGACTAATCGTCAATCCACCAACTTTCGAGAAATCAAGAACACCTTCGCCCACACCACCATTCAGTGTATCGGCTCCCGCTACTCCGTAGAAGTAGTTCGCCGTGGAACCGCCCACAAAGCTGTTGAAGTTACTAAATCCATCACTAATGCCCGCACGCGTTGCAAGA
>Ga0302274_10003154_pt1 | contig 14775 bp, 18 predicted proteins | sample III_Bog_N2_1_FD_198755 | JGI IMG/M metagenome (GOLD analysis project Ga0302274, IMG submission 198755) | Peat permafrost microbial communities from Stordalen Mire near Abisko, Sweden - III_Bog_N2_1 | ecosystem: Environmental > Terrestrial > Soil > Wetlands > Peat | place: Sweden: Abisko...
TATTTTTCCATCAGGTCGTTCATCACTTCAGACATATTGATTCCAAGTGTTTTCGCCATCAGGACGCGGTTTGTATTCTTTCCGGTTGGCCTAAACGTGACTACTGCGTTTGCGTTCATAAAGCCGATAATAACACGAAAGCTGTATTTGTAAAGATTTATGCTTGCGCTGTTCTTGTGTTCATGTATTCTCTGAATATGACTGACGCGCAAACCAAGAAACGAGTCCTCGACACCTTCGAGTTTTCCAACCGTGGCAAGGCGAATCTCCACCGCCTCAAAAAGATTTACGGGACGAAAAAGAACGCCGTAGAAACAGCGCTCGCGCTGTTAAACCAAAACCACGCAGAGCAAAAGGCGGGGACGGCTTAAACGCCGTCCTCTCTTTTTTTTGTCCCGCATGGGGATAAGACCTGATTGACACACACAAAAGGAACCAAATGAGAGCACAAGCAAACCTACACCTGAACACCGACACCGGACGGTGGGAGATTGGCGAATACGAACTTCATTGCGGCGACTGCTTTGAATTGTTCAGCGACAAAAGAGACAAGCCGGAACCGATACCCGTCCGCATTGAGCATTGTTCGGCGGGCTGGTATCTGATTTCAGAGTTCGGAATTCTTCAAGTCTCAAAAAGGCTGGCAAGAATATGATAACTCTACTCACGGCCTTCTTGCTTCACCATTTCGACGCCGCGCCGGTCTGGTGGGATTGTTTCTTTGGCATCATCGCCCTGCGCGTTTTCCTTTTCGGCGTCGGCGTCATCATCGGCTTTTTCGGCGAGACGGGAGGTGCCAAGTGAAAATCGAACTCTCCCATTTGCAGTTAATTTTAATCCGTCACGCGCTAGGCGTTTATGCTGGCCGCGCCGGTTTCAAGAAAAATCCCAAGCTCAAAAACTCCATGCGCCATTTGGGACTTCAAATCTGCCAGCAGGAATTTGCTGACAACGACCACGACGAAATTGACGTTAAAACCGGAGGTGGCAAGTGAATCCGTTTTTTCGTCCTAGCCGGATTGACGGCAGGCCGGTGCTTGACATGGAAAAGGTTAAAGCCGCTGTCATTTGTGCGGTCGTCGGTCACGCTTGGCATTGGGTCAGAACGTCGCGGAAAGCGAAAGCGGACAGGTCTTTCATTGACAAAATAAAAATTCTGCTCTGGTTGGAGTGGGCAGTTTTGACCGGCCTTTTAATTGGCGTGGTCGTGTGGCGGCTCTGGCGCGGAGGTGCCTCGTGACCACCGTTGCCGAACTGATGGAAGAGCTTGCCCGCTATCCGCGTCAAGCGTTGGTCACAGTCAGGCTCACGCCGGAAACGGCGGCGGCTATCTGCGCGAAGGCCGGCAACTTCGAGGTTGACGACGTGGAGCCAAACGGCTGCAACGTCTTCGACATTCAAATTCATCTGGGAGGCGAGCGATGAAATGTCCTGACTGTAACGTTGCCATGATTGCCGGCCAGGTGATGACCTGTCTCACTGGCGACGCTCGCCAATACATTTGCGGGGAATGCGGTGCCAAACACTGGCAACAAACCTCGCTCGCGCCGGCGCGTGGTTTTAATGACCGCCCATTGCGCGAGATCAACCAACGCCTGGCCACCGCCTGCGTATGACAATGCTAACCAACAAAGATTTGGCGGCGGAAATGGGCTGCACGATTGAGACACTCACCATGCGCCGGCAACTGCTCAAAATACTTCCTACATTCTGTGGCTACAACGGCCAGCGCTGGTCACGCGCCGACGCCGACAAATTCATTCTTCAATGGTCAACCTTCACGCAAAAAAATGTCACACAATCATCTTCAACCATGGGCGCGCGGACTCGAAACGCTGTGCCTCAAAAAGCTCAAGGAAATCGGCGGGACGGGCAACGCGCGGGAAATCGCGCAAGCCATCCAGCAACCGCTCGGCAACGTCAGTTCAATCTGGTGATTCAATACGAAATTCCCGTTCCGATCCCAACGGTGCCGCCGCCGGCGTCTGAAAGTTCCGCGCCGATTCGATACCGTGGCGAATGGTGGTATGAGGAAATGAAAGAATGGATTTGCGAAGGCTCTTGGCCGACCGTTGAGGAGGCCGAAAAGGAAATGACCAGGCGCAACAAATGTTTTTCATGGGTGCCAACTCGTGTCAGGCCGGTCATCTATCCGTTAAACGGCACGGCACCGATTTTTCCAACCGAGCCAGCCAACCGAGCCAGCCAACCGAGCCAGCCAACCGAGCCAGAGCTATTCCGCGAACTGTGACGGCTCCGAGATTTTCCTAGATTTCCGGTGATTATCGGTAGCTCTCGGCAAACGGGTAGCTGGTAGCTTGGTAGCTGTAACAGCTAAACCTATGAGAATACTTCTGTCCGACAATCCAACGCTCGCCTCGGATTCGGTGAACTCCACGCCGGCCACCACGGCGGGCGGCTCAGCCTCGCGCTAACGCAGGCACAAGCCAACGCCGCCCAGACGCTCGCCGATCTGGTGAACCTGATTCAATCGTTCGGCGTCAAGCTGTGACCCTGCGCGGACTAATTTCAAAATTTCTGGCCGCGTTGCCGTCTGGCCGTTTCGCGGTGCTGCGTTTCCAAGGTGGGCGCAAGGCAAAAAACGAGGCCGCGGCGTTGCAGCAGTTGAAAGACTGGATGAAAGCGGAAGGGTTGAGCGTATTGTCGCCGCCGGTATTCGCCTACTTTGATCCGCCATGGACGCCTGGTTTTCTGCGGCGCAACGAAGTCATGCTGCGCACGGAGGCGGCGCAAAAGTGAAGTCTTTGCGTGCGGTTCAGCAGAGCAAGCCCGCCACCAAGCTGGTTGGTTTGCGGCTCGGGCTTTGCTGCCAGTTTCTCCAGCAGCCGATTAAATTTCGCGTCACCACCGCGACCGCCATGCAGCGTCTGCCCCGGCGTGGGCAACTGACGCGTTTCGCTGAACTTTGCGCCGGCAACGCCGAGGCGCTGCTGGCTGCCCTGCAATTTTGCGCCGCCCGCGGCGTCGGTTCGTTTCGCATTCTCACGCCGATCATGCCCGTCAAGACGCACCCGACCGTGGGTTATCGCGTCGAGGAACTGCCGGGCGCGGCTGAAATCGTGGCGCAGTTCCGTCGCTGCGGTGAGTTCGCCAGAGCAAATAACATTCGCACGGGTTTTCATCCCGACCAATTTGTCGTGCTCAATTCGCCGGATGCGAACATCGTCGCGCGCTCGATTGCAGACATCGAATCCCAAGCGGAGCTGGCGGAATGGACGAATGCCGACACGGTGAACATTCACGGCGGCGGCGGTTACGGCGACAAGCCGTCGGCACTGGAACGCTTCCGTCGCAATCTCGAAAAACTTTCGCCGCGCGCCCGTGCGCGCCTCACGGTGGAGAACGACGACAAAACTTTCACGACCGCCGATTTGTTGCCGCTCTGCCGCAGCGAAGGCGTGCCGCTGGTTTACGACGCGCACCATCACCGTTGCCTGCCCGACGGCTTGACGGTGGAGCAAGCGACGGAAGCCGCGCGCACGACTTGGAAAAATCGCGAGCCGCTCTTTCACCTTTCCAGTCCGCTGGAAGGCTGGGACGGACCGAAGCCGGAGCGGCATCATGATTACATTGACCCCAAAGATTTTCCTGCCGCCTGGCACGGCTGGCCGCTAACGGTAGAAGTGGAAGCGAAAGCCAAGGAACTGGCCGTGGCAAAACTTAAGCGAGATCTGGCCGGCGGAAATTAATTTCATGTCTGACGCCAAATTAATTCTGGTTACAGGTGCCACCGGCTATGTGGGTGGTCGGCTAGTGCCGCGTCTGCTGGCGGCCGGTTTTCGCGTGCGCTGCCTCGTGCGCGATCCGGCGCGGTTGCAAGGTCGGACGTGGCTGGATCAAGTGGAACTTGCGTCAGGCGATGTGCTACAACCAGCTTCGCTGGTCGCGGCCATGCGGGAGGTCAGCGTCGTATATTACCTTGTTCACAGCCTGGGCGGCGGCGGTGATTTTTCGGAACGCGATTTGGTTGCCGCGCGCAATTGCGCCAATGCCGCGAAGTCAGCCGGCGTGGAGCGAATCATTTACCTCGGTGGACTCGGCGATCCGCAGGCCGACCTATCGCCCCACTTGCGCTCGCGCCACGAAACGGGCAAAGCCTTGCGCGCGGCGGGTGTGCCGGTGACGGAATTTCGCGCGGCGGTCATCGTCGGTTCGGGCAGTTTGTCGTTTGAAATGATTCGCTATCTGACGGAGCGGTTGCCGGTGATGATTTGCCCCAAGTGGGTGTTCACACGCATCCAACCGATTGCCATCCGCAACGTGCTGGATTATCTGGTGGCCGCGCTGGATTGTCCGGCGAGCGTGGGTCGCATTCTCGAAATCGGCGGGCGGGATGTGCTGACTTACGCCCAAATGATGACGGGTTACGCGCGGGCGCGGGGACTCACCCGGCTGCTGCTGGCCGTGCCGGTGCTGACGCCAAGGCTCTCGTCTTACTGGGTGCATTTCGTCACGCCCATTCCCGCCAACATCGCCCAACCGCTCATCAAAGGTCTGGGCAACGAAGTCATCGTGCGCGACGCGCTGGCAGTGAAACTTTTTCCGGCAATTCAACCGCTCGACTATGAAACCGCTGTCCGCTTGGCATTGGTTAAAATGGACGCCCGGGATGTCGAAACGGCGTGGACAGATGCGCTGACTTCCAGCCAGGGCGACAAAACGCCGGTGACGCTGATCAGCAGCGAAGGCATGATCATCGAACGGCGGCAGCGGATGGTGCCCGCGACCGCCGCCGCGGTGTATCGGAGTTTCTCGCGGCTGGGCGGCAAGCGCGGCTGGTTGTTCATGGATTGGGCGTGGCAAATACGCGGGCTGGTGGATCGGCTATGCGGTGGCGTTGGAATGCGCCGTGGCCGCCGTGATCCCGAAACGCTGCGCGTCGGCGACCCGCTGGATTTTTGGCGCGTGGAAATGGTCGAGCCGGGACGGTTGATCCGGCTGCGGGCGGAAATGTTGGTTCCCGGCCGGGCGTGGCTGGAGTTCAAATCGCTCCCGCAACCGGATGGGCAAACCCTGCTCACGCAAACGGCATTTTTTGCGCCCAAGGGTTTGTTCGGGCTGATTTACTGGTATGTGCTTTATCCGATTCATGCCCTGATCTTCAGTGGTCTTATTCGGCGCATCGGCGAATTGGCTGGCCGTTTGCTGCTGCCCATCGTCGGCGCACTTCTGTTCACTATTCAGTGAAGCCAAAACCTTCCTTTCTGCGCCGGAGAGGGGGCTGGAACGGGGTGCATTATTCTCAATTCATTATTTTGAAAAAACTTCACCGGAAGCTTGACGGCCTGAGAGGGTTTGGTAAGTTTTCGACAGCTGATGTGGGCGTGAGTGATAGTTGATCGTTTCCGAGATAGAACAGTCAGTTGCAGTAGCAGTACAGTTGACCGATCGTCCCTTAGACAGTCAGTTAGTAGATGCGCCCACATCAGCTACTTTTTCTTTCAGGGTCCTTTACCCGTATCATCCCAAAGTCCATGGAAATGCAGGAGATTTGAGCGTGCCATTTAACCGGGACAAAATCCAGCAGCAGGTCGCCAAACTCGCCGAGAGCGGCGTTTTCATCGGCACTTCGTCGTGGAAATATTCCGGCTGGCGCGGGATGCTTTACGATGAATCCCGGTATGTCTATCACGGCAAATTTGCCGAATCTCGATTTGAGAAAAACTGCCTGACCGAATATGCCGAGGTATTCAAGACCGTGTGCGTGGATGCGGCGTTCTACAAATTCCCCGATGAAAAATATCTGACCGGCTTGGTCTCACAGGTGCCGGCGGATTTCCAATTTGCGTTCAAAGTTACAGACGAAGTCACGATCAAGAAGTTTCCCAACCTGCCCCGCCACGGACACCGTGCTGGCACGCCCAACGAACATTTTCTAAATGCCGGCCTGTTCACCAACGGATTCATCAAGCCGTGCGAGCCTTTTCGCCAAAACATCGGGCTGCTCATGTTTGAATTCTCGCGGTTTTATCCGAGCGACTACGAACACGGCCGCGATTTCCTCGCCGATCTGGACAAGTTTTTGGGTGCGCTTCCAAAAGGCTGGCCGTATGGCGTGGAAATGCGAAACCGAAGCTGGCTTCAACCGGATTATTTCGCCTGCCTAGCCCGCCACGGCGTCACGCATGTTTTCAACAGCTGGGATGCCATGCCGGCGGTGAGTGAACAGATGGCCATGGTCGGCAGCCAGACAAACCCATTCCTGACTGCCGCGCGATTTCTTTTGAAGCCTGGCCGCAAATATGAGGAAGCCGTGAAAACCTTCGCGCCTTACGACTCGGTTAAGGAGAAAAATGAGGACGCCCGCGCTGCTGGCGGCAGGCTCATCACCGGAGGCAAAGCGGGGGCGGGAAAGAAGAAAACCTTTATCTATGTCAACAATCGGCTAGAGGGAAATGCCTTGGAAACCATCAGTGCGATGCTTGATGCGACTGCTTCATAAGAGTCAGCGCAATCTCCCGTTAATGGTTTATTGTGGGCACATCATTTGAAAACACGCACTGCCAACCTTCCTCCTTTGCCAGAGGCGACCGCTAACATCATCGCGTATCACGAGCGAACCAAGCATCATCCAGGGTGCTACGCCCGCGGTCCGCACGGACTAGACTGGGCGACTCAGCCCAATCCCTTCCGCCGCTTCATGGGCGCACCGCTGTTCCGGCTGCCGTTGAACGATCTGGATCAGACGCCCCCAGCGGCAGCTTTATTCGGGACCGCAGCCGTTGCTCCTCAGCCGCTCACGCTCGCGACGCTGGGTTTGTTTTTTGAATTATCATTGGGCCTCTCCGCCCGCAAACAAATTGCCGATTCGAGCTGGTATCTGCGGATCAACCCCTCCAGTGGCAATCTGCATCCGACTGAAGCTTATGCCGTGCTGACTGACCTTGCGGGGCTCCCGGGTGGCATGGGTGTTTATCATTATGCGCCCTTTGAACACGCTTTGGAACAACGGGCACTCTGGACACTGCCCGTCACCTCCGTTGCGGGCGGATTCCATATTGGGCTGAGTTCCATCATCTGGCGCGAGGCCTGGAAATATGGCGAGCGGGCTTTCCGCTATTGCCAGCATGACGTCGGACACGCGCTGGCCGCAATTCGATTTGCTTCCGCCGCGCTGGGCTGGCGCGTCCAGTTCGTGCCGGAGTGGTCTGACGAACTCCTTGCCAAATTGCTCGGTTTGGATCGAGCGGAGGATTTTAAAAATGCGGAAAGGGAAACTCCGGAATTGCTCATCCAAGTGACCACTAGCGGAATTGTCGCACAGCCTTTGCCGCCCGTCGCCGGCACGGCCATTGAATGGTTCGGACGCGCCAACCGTTTGAGCGATTCCCATGTCGAGTGGCCGGCGATTGATGCAGCGGTTAAAGCTTCGGAACGAGTGGCCCAAAGCGAGGAATCATCTGAAGTCGGAAATCGAGTGGATTGGCCGCCTCCGTCACCTCCCGTTTGCCATCACTCAGCCAGCCAGTTGATTCGCCAACGACGCAGCGCCGTGGACTTCGACGGCGTCACCAGCATCACGCGTGAAAAGTTCCTGTCCATTCTGGATGCCACGCTGCCGCGCTCCTCCGCGCCACCGTTTGACGCGTGGCCATTTGCGGCGCGTTTGCATCTGGTGGTCTTTGTGCATCGCGTCATCGGATTGGAGCCTGGTTTGTATCTCTGGCTGCGCGCCCCAGCGGATGCGGAGGCATTGAGATATGCATTTAGTGCAAAACTCAAATGGGAACCTGTAACGGATTCTGTCACCTCGGTCCCGCTCTATCGTCTCGGCGGCGGCGACCTGCGTGATTTCGCGCGGACGCTCTCCTGCCAACAGGACATTGCGGCTGATGGTGCATTCAGTCTGGGGATGCTGGCGCAGTTTGAGCCGGTTCTGCGGAAACGTGGCGCGGCGGCTTACCGGGAATTATTCTGGGAAGCCGGAATGATTGGCCAAGCCCTGTATCTTGCCGCCGAGGCCGCCGGGGTTCGCGGCACCGGCATCGGCTGCTATTTTGATGACGTGCTGCACAATGCGCTGGGGCTGACCGGGCATGACTGGCAGAGCCTTTATCATTTCACGGTCGGTACTCCGGTGGAGGATTTACGTCTGCGGACTGCATCACCTTATGAACATCTTGCGGGGGAAGCTGGATTGCAAGCCTGACTAACCAGACACCTGTTTTGTGTGATGTTAATTAAGGTTTGAACTGGATTTATCAATTTTGACCGGGCGAGCGATTTTGGATGCAGAAACCGCTCAACGGACTCCCGACCGCTTGACGGCTTATTTATTTTGATTTATGGCGAAATGAAGTAAAAATGACTTCAATGAAAACGTTGCCACAAATGGAGATCAGTGACGATTTAGCCGCGCAAATCAATGGGGGCGTGAAAGCCACCGATTTGTGCAAAGCTGATGTGATTCGGCAGGCGCTTCGCATCGGTCTTCCGCAGTTTGCAGCTCGCTTCCAATCGCCTCCGTTGTGGCTTGAAGAGCGGATCCGCGAGGCGTTGATTGAGCCAGCAGAAGCCACCAGCAGCAGACAGTTTGATAAAACCATGGCAGCCATTGCCCATAGGCGCTAATAAACTTGGGGTTTATAAGGCGTTTTACTGGCGCATCCGCCAATACGGTGGCCGCATCGGCATTCAATAGGTGCGTCCTTCAGCAGCGGTCAAATTTGGCCGGGCAACTCAGGAACTGGTCGAGCAGTTGCTTTTCATATTAATTCTGCGGTCCAGCCGCAGCTGCCGCTTGCATTTATTGGAACGGACATTATTTTCTCTTCATGCCGCTCAGGAATTTGGCTTTGGCCGAAGAAGCGTTGTCACTGCCGCCTAGCGAACGGGCGGATTTGGCGAAACTCTTGATTAATAGCCTTGAGAATGAAGGCCGCTCGGACGCAGAAATCAGCATTGAGCTGAACCGCCGTCTGGATAATTTGCTTTCGGGCAATGACGCCGGCTTGAATTTCGAGCAGGTCTTCGGGGCTGCGGATATTATTTCACTCAGATCGTGCACGTGACTTACACGGACACCGCCTTCCAGAAATTATCGACCGCTTCACGCAAAGCCTCCGTGCGCCTTATGCGCAAATATTTCCACCAAGCTGGAAAGAGCCGCCGGTAGCGGGTTTCATTGAAACGCGCGTCAATAAGCAGCACGACACCGCGATCGGTGTCTGACCGAATGACTCTCCCAACGGCTTGAAGCACCCGATTCATGCCTGGAAAAGTGTAGGCATATTCAAAACCTGCCGCGTTTTTATTTTGGAAATAATCGCGGATCAGATTCCTTTCGACGCACAATTGCGGCAGACCCACGCCGACAATCACCGCGCCGATCAGCCGTTCGCCGACCAGATCGATGCCTTCGCCGAAGATGCCGCCCAGAACGGCAAAGCCGACGAGCGTTTCGCCATGCTCCACGGAAAAAGTAGCCAGGAACGCGTCGCGTTCCGGTTCAGTCATTCCGGAACGTTGAACCAGCACAGGGACAGATTGGTGGCGAATCTGAAATGCTTGGAGCGCGTCGTTGAGATATTGATACGACGGAAAATAAACCAAGTAGTTGCCGGGGCGTCCGTTCACCAACGTCCCGACCGCCTCCACCACATCACCGAGTGATTCCGCCCGGCCTTTGAAATGGGTTTGAATCCGATCTTGAATCAGCACCGCCAGATTTTCCGACGGAAAAGGCGAAGCCAGTTGCAACACGGGATCTTCCGGGTCACCGCCCAAAAGGGTTCGATAGTAATCCATCGGCGTAAGCGTCGCGGAGAAGAAGATAGCCGCTTTGCCACGGGCCAGCGCTTTCCGGAGCAGCAAGGAAGGATTCAGACAAAATTGACGCACCTTTACATCGGGATCATTCTCAATGATGGTCACGAAGCGCTCATCATAAAGCTCAGCGGTGCGCCGGAATGAATGCATCTGGAAATAAAGCGCGAGCAGGGCTTCGCGAAACTCTGCCGGTTGGTTTTTTACCAACCAACCCTCCGCCTCTTCGAGCGCAGTTTCGAGAGGCTCAATTAAACTATCAGGAAATTTGGGTCTGGTGCTGACACCGTTTTCTTCATGCCGGATCGTTGCGGCCTTCGCTGGAAACAGATTGAGTTCGACGGAAGTATCGGAGGCCTCAAACGATTCTTCGTGCGGCTCAATCGCGTTGCCCAGTTGCCGCATGGCCGTATGTAGTTCAGCCAATCCCTTGGCGCAACGTGGCGCGGCCTTCTTGATGGCGCGTTTCACGTCCAGAATCTCGCGAGCGTCCAGCTCGGCGGAGAACATCTCCCGTGCCCGATCCACGAGATTGTGCGCTTCATCTACTAGGAAAGTATACGCGCCACCATCCTCTTCAAAGTGCCGCCGCAAATAAACCTGCGGATCAAAAACATAATTGTAATCGCAGACGATCGCGTCGGCCCAGACGGAAACGTCGAGCGAAAGTTCAAACGGACAGACCTGATGTTTCTGCCCGACCGCTTCGAGGGCGGAGCGTGTGATTTCTTCTTGGGCCAAAGCTTCACAAATCGCCGATTTGTTGCGGTCGTAATAACCCAGCGCCAGCGGACAAGTCAGTGGATCGCAAGGGTGACCATCACGAACGCATACCTTTTCTTTGGCGGTCAGCGTCACGGCGCGCAGTTTCAATCCACCTCGGCGAAGGACTGACAATGCATTCTCGGCGATGGCGCGTCCGACCGTGCGGGCGGTCAGATAAAAAATGCGTTCGAGTTTTCCCTCGCCCAGCGCTTTGACGGCCGGAAACAGCACGGAAATGGTTTTGCCAATGCCCGTCGGGGCGGCGAGAAACAATCGGCCACCGTTGGCCATCACCCGATAGGCGGCGACCGCGAGTTCACGCTGGCCCGGGCGATACGCCGGGAAGGGAAACGCCAGCGTGGAGATCGATGCGTTGCGGGCGAGGCACCAGTGATGGTGCGCACGCAGCCAGTCCACATACACGGCGGTGGTGATGGCAAAGAAATCAGACAGCTCGGCGAAGGAAACGGTCTGGCGAAACTCGGTCACTCGGCCGGCCGGCAGTTCCAGATACACGAGTTGAAGAACCAGCTCCTTCAAGGCGTTTTCCTGGGCATGGATGAAGGCGTAAATTTTTGCCTGTGCCCAATGAAGCGGATCGGCTTCGTGGTTCCATGTTCCCTGGACAGTTTTGATTTCCTCCAACAACACTTGGTAGGAGGTGATGAGCAAACCGTCAATGCGTCCACGGATGTGCAGCGTGAATTCCTCCGTTTCCACCAGGTATTCAACGGGCAACTCGGTCAGGTAACCCGAAGGTCGCGAGCGCTGGATTTTCTGATGGCCGCGAATGCCAGCCAACGCCCGGTCGGAGCCGACAAACTCGCGCGCACCGCCGAGATCGCCTGCCCGCAGGACAAACTCGACCAGGTCGCGCACCGAAATCGTGTGGATCGGTTTTGATGCCGGCACACTCATGGATTGTTCAAATTCTCATTGGGGAACAGCCCGGTTGAATCCATCCGTTGTTTGAGCGCGCGCGGTTCTGGAATCACGAACGGTCGCGTGCGTCGGGATTTGGCCTCCATAAATTGGATTACCATTTCCAAGTCGGCGTCCCGCATCGCCTGGTCATGGGCGTATGCCAGCGGCTTTGTCTGTTCGCCCACCCAGGCAACAAACCCATCGTTATCGCCAGCGAAGAGAGGTGTCAAAACCATCTCGATTGCGCGGAAGTCTGCTTCACAGTTTCGAGCATAAGAAATAGTGGCGATTTCCCCCAGGCGCCCATGAGCCCAGCCGGCCGGCATGGCGGTGGATCCAGAGGCCGGATTCAGCGCAAACCAAAGCAGACGAAGCAACGCGGCGCGCAAATGGACGATGCCACTGCCGAATGGGCCAAAAGCCTGCCAGTCCGCAGCGGGGGCTTCAGAAATTGCCAGAGCCAACCGCGTTTCATCCCGCTGCCAGACTAGAAATCGGGGTGTCGCCGGCCATACGCCAGCTCGGTTGAATTTGGGCCGTAGCGCCAGCAACAATTCAGCCTCTTTGGCCAGTGCGGCCGCTTCGTCCGCGCATCCCTGCAATTCAATGCGCGCCACCGCGCGCAGCAGCCGCAGATGACGCCGGGCCAGCCGGTCGGGATTGGCCACCCGGTAGCTGTTCAGCCGCTTTTTGAGGTTCTTGGCTTTGCCGACATAAAGAACGTTTTCCTGCGCATCGCGCATCAGGTAAACGCCTGGACGCTCGGTCAGTTGCTGGAAGAAATCCTGGCCCAACCGCTGGACCAAGGGTCGCGGATCAGCAAACAGCAATGTCTGGGACGCCGGCACGATGCAATTTAACGCGAGTGCCTGGGACAACGGAAGTCCAACCAGATATTTTCATTCGCAGTTTTCAAACCGGCGGTGGATTTCTTTCGGTAAATCCGCGTTGATGAAAATAGGGATATGCCAGTGGCACAGTGCTCGCCGCATCCAGTTTGGCCACTTGCTCGCGGGTCAGGTTCCAACCCACCGCACCCAGGTTGGCGCGCAGCTGCTCTTCGTTGCGCGCGCCGATGACGAGCGTGGAAACGGTGGGACGCTGGAGCAGCCAATTCAGTGCTATCTGCGGAACGGTCTTGCCGGTCTCCTTGGCAATTTCATCAAGCGCATCCACCACTTTGTAAAGATGGTCGTCAGCAACTTGCGGTCCAATATCCGCATTCAACTTGGATTGCAGGCGGGAGCCCGGCGGCAACGGCTGGCCGCGCCGGATTTTGCCGGTGAGCTTGGCCCAGCCCAGCGGGCTCCACACGACGGCGCCCACTTTTTGATCCAGCCCCAGCGGCATCAACTCCCATTCATAATCACGACCGACCAGTGAGTAATATGCCTGATGCGCCACATAACGGGAGTAGCCGTATTTCTCGGCGATCGCCAGCGATTTCATCAGGTGCCAGCCTGAAAAGTTGGAGCAACCCAGATAACGGATTTTTCCGGACCGCACGAGATCGTCGAGTGTGCTCAAGGTTTCTTCAATCGGGGTCAGGGCATCAAAACCGTGCAGTTGAAACAGGTCAAGATAGTCCGTGCCCAAACGTTTCAGGGAACCTTCCACGGCGCGAATCAAATGAAAACGTGAGGAGCCAACATCGTTGGGTCCGTCGCCGAGACGAAACGTGGCCTTGGTGGAAATAAGCACTTTATCGCGTCGCCCTGCGATGGCCTTTCCCAAAATTTCCTCGGCCATGCCGGCGGAATAAATGTCGGCGCTGTCGAACATCGTGAGTCCGGCTTCGAGGCAGATGTCCACGAGTCGCGTCGCTTCGGGCACGCCGTTGTTTCCCCACGCGGCGAAGAGTTCACCTTTACCGCCAAAGGTTCCGGTGCCGAGGGTCAAAACCGGGACCTTGAATCCCGAACCGCCGAGTTGTCGATATTCCATATTATTTTTGTTCGTTAATGGGTTTCAAAAACAGACCCGCCACGATCTCGTATGAATGGAGCCGGTCTGCCAGCTGATAAAAATCCGAATATAAAATGAGTTCGTCGGCCTGGGTCCGTTGCAGAAATTCCCGCAGCTTGCGCGCCACCGTCGTGGGGCTGCCAATCACGGCGGCGCCCAGAAATGTTTCCACGGAGCGCTGCTCGGCGTCATTCCAGAGCCCGTTCATGCTCGCCACCGGCGGTGGCGTGAAGATGGGCTGACCGCGAATCAATCGCAGAATCCGTTGCTTGGAAGAAGTCGCCAGATGTTCAGCTTCCTCATCCGTGTCCGCGGCCAGAACGGGCAGCCCGACCATTAAATAGGGCTGAGTCAGCGTCGCCGAGGGCTTAAAATATTCCCGATAAATCTGAATTGCTTCGAGCATCATTTGCGGAGCGAATTGGCCGGCGAAGGCAAACGGCAAACCCAGCGTTGCCGCCAACTGGGCGCTGAACGTGCTGGAACCCAGCAGCCAGATGGGCACATTGGAGTTGCCGCCGGGCACGGCTTGAACCCGCTGGTTGGGTGACACCGGACCGAGCAAGTGGCGCAGCACTTCCAACTGCTGCGGAAATTGTTCGCCCGCATTGGGGCTGCGGTTCAACAGCTGCGCAGTAAAGGCGTCTGAACCCGCAGCGCGGCCAAGTCCCAGATCAATCCGACCGGGATAAAGTGCCTCGAGCGTGCCAAATTGTTCGGCGATCAGGAGTGGCGAATGATTCGGCAACATGATGCCGCCGGAACCGACGCGAATGGTTTTCGTGGCACCAGCGACGTGTCCAATCAACACCGAAGTCGCCGCACTCGCGATGCCGGGCATGTTATGATGTTCCGCCAGCCAAAATCGGCGATAACCCCACGTCTCCGCCGCTTGCGCCAGTTTCACCGTATTGCGGAAACTCTCCGCAACTGTTCCGCCCTCGCGAACGGTGGCGAGATCAAGCACGGAAAGCGCGATGGTTGATTCCTGCTTCATCACGCCACCGACTCCAGCACCGGATAATCGGTGTAGCCCTTGGGCCCGGAAGCATAAAAGGTGGACTGATCCGGAACGTTGAGCGGGGCATTCTGCCGGAAACGTGCCGGCAAATCTGGATTCGCGAGCAAGGGAACTCCAAACGCGACCGCATCCGCTTCACCCGCCGCCAGCACTTGATTGGCCGTGGCCTGAGTAAAACCTTCGTTCGCAATGTAACTGCCGCCGAACGCCGCCTTTAATTGCGGCCCGATCCGATTGTCGCCGAGTGATTCGCGGGCGCAAATAAATGCGATGTGTCGCTTGCCCAATTCGCGCGCCACATAACTAAACGTGGC
>Ga0302274_10003157_pt1 | contig 14769 bp, 15 predicted proteins | sample III_Bog_N2_1_FD_198755 | JGI IMG/M metagenome (GOLD analysis project Ga0302274, IMG submission 198755) | Peat permafrost microbial communities from Stordalen Mire near Abisko, Sweden - III_Bog_N2_1 | ecosystem: Environmental > Terrestrial > Soil > Wetlands > Peat | place: Sweden: Abisko...
AATTGTGTGCAAAAGGGCCCAGGGGAACCTTCCTAAATTTCTCATCGGGGGAGTGCGTAAATCCATCGACGCTATTCGGAAGAACTTAGTTACCCCAAGTTCGAATTAGGCACTGTTTAATTTCAAAGAGGGAAGGCTACAAATTTAATCCAGGAGTGAGCCGTTGAGAACAGCGAGAGTCCGCGCGAACAGGGGCAATTTTTATTGCGGGCTGAAAGCAATCCTCTTGGTTTTCAACAAAAATGGAACCCCGAAGGGTTCCATTCTTGCAGCAATTTGAATCAATGGGTCTTACTTGGCCGCGGCTTTCAATCCGGCCTGTTCGGCCAGGGCGGCGGCCTTGTCGGTGGCCTCCCAGGTGAACTCCGGCTCGGTGCGGCCGAAGTGGCCGTAGGCGGCGGTCTTCTGGTAGATGGGGCGGCGCAGGTTCAGGCTCTCGATGATCTTCTTGGGCGTGAGCGAGAAGTTCTTGCGCACCAGTTCGGTCAGTTTGGCCTCGCCAACCTTGCCCGTGCCGAATGTATCGACGCGGACGCTGACCGGCTCCGCCACGCCGATGGCGTAGGCAAGCTGGACCTCGGCGCGGTCGGCTAGCCCCGCCGCCACGATGTTCTTGGCGATGTAGCGGGCCATGTAAGCCGCCGAGCGATCCACCTTCGTCGGGTCTTTGCCGCTGAAGGCGCCGCCGCCGTGACGGCCCGCGCCGCCGTAGGTGTCCACGATGATCTTGCGGCCGGTGAGGCCGGTGTCGCCCATGGGTCCGCCAATGACGAAGCGGCCTGTGGGGTTGATGTGGTACTTGGTGTGCTCGTCCAGCCACGCGGCGGGCAGCACAGCCTGAATGACGTGCTTGAGAATGTCGGCGTGCAGATCCTCGTTGCTGACGCTCTCGGCGTGCTGGCTGCTGATGACCACGGCGTCGATGCGGGAAGGCTTGCCGTTTTCGTCGTACTCCACCGTGACCTGGCTCTTGCCGTCGGGGCGCAGGTAGGGCAGCTTGCCGTTCTTGCGCACCGCCGTCAACTGGCGGCAGAGCTTGTGGGCCAGCGAGATGGGGGCCGGCATCAGCTCGGGTGTTTCGTTGGAGGCGTAGCCGAACATCATGCCCTGGTCGCCGGCGCCGCCGGTGTCAACGCCCTGGGCAATGTCGCCCGACTGCTTGTTGATGGTGGAAATGACGGCGCAGGTGTTGGAGTCGAAGCCATAGGCCGCGTTGTCGTAGCCGATGGAGGCAACGACGCCGCGCACCAGCGACTGGAAATCGACGTAGGCTTTGGTGGTGATTTCGCCGGCTATGACCACCAGGCCGGTGGCCGTCAGCGTCTCGGCGGCGACGCGGCTGTAGGGATCCTGCTCCAGGCAGGCATCCAGGATGGCGTCGGAGATCTGGTCTGCCATCTTGTCCGGATGGCCTTCGGTGACGCTCTCAGAGGTAAACAAGAAACGGTCGCTCAACTTAACTCTCCTCCCATTGCAGGGAATTCAATTTGGGCAGCCTGGCACGAGGACCGATTCATGCTGGGTCACCGGCGCGGAAAGCTGGATTCACTCACCGCATCGGACCCACTCTCGCACAGCAACTGCCAGCACCGTCAGGCATACGCCTTGGGATGCATCGTTCTATGGTAATTGCCGCGAGCGGATGGGAGCAAAGGCTTGCATTGAACGGGGAGCAGGGCACGCTCAAAGGGGCCATACGCGGGGTGAACAGAAACAGGCGAAGCCTTGCCAGCGCCTGCAATTGTTATGAATATGCCGAAAAACACTGCTCAGAAGAGATTCATCGGCAGCAGGGTGGTCCACCAGCCCTCGCGCATGCCAAAGTAGCGCACCGCCAGGAAAACGCCCGCAATCCCCACCAGCAGCAGCAGAATCGCACCAACCCAGCGCAGGCGCTTCTCCGTCGCGTAGCCGCGCTGGCTGCGAGCCCTGCCCACGTTGGCGGCAAACTCCAGCCAACTGCGGTCATCGTCGAGCATCTGCCCGCTGGCGGCATAGGCCTTGAGAAACCGCTCCGTCCACTCGTCAGGGTCGATGCCGACGGCGTTCGCGTAGCCGCGAACGATGCCCTTGCTGAGAATCCCGCCGGGAAGCATACGAAACCTGTCCTGCTCCAGCGCAACCAGGTGGCGCTGGCCGATCTTGGTTACCGCCGTGATGTCTTCCAGCGCGATGCCGCGGGACAGCCGCTCCATGCGCAGGTCTTCTCCAAAGTTGGCCATCGCTAACCAGAAACGCGCTTGTTGCAAGCTCGTTTACCCCTCAACAATAAACCTGCTTCCCGCTCAGGTCAAAGCGTTTTAATTACTTTTTCCCTTTATTTTCATGTGGCTGCGTATTTTTTGCCGGACTGAAGATGCATGCAACAGCGATTCAACCCTTGCGCCTGGCGTGAAATGAGACCGTTCCGGGCCGCGGCTGAGCCGACTTGCGCCCTCTCGCCGCCTGTCCGGCTCCGCCAGCCCGGGGCTGTTACCCTGAAAGTGAGGGCATTTCCAGCATTTTGCAGCCCGTCGGAGCCGTCATCGGGAATGAATAAGCTCATCTTTGCCAATCTGTTGCACCGACCTGTCCGCTCCATCATCAGCGTGCTGGCGGTAGCCATTGAAGTGGTCATGATCCTGTCCATCGTGGGCATCTTCATGGGCATGTTGAATGACTCCAAACAGCGCACCAACGGCATCGGCGCGGATTTGGTGGTGCGCCCCTCCAATACCAGCTTCCTGAGCGGCGTCAGCGGCGCGCCCATGCCCGCCCGCACCGCCGAGGTCTTCCGCCGCATGGATCACGTGGCCGTGGCCTCCCCGGTAATCACCAGCTTCTCCATGGCCGGCTCGGTGGAGATTCTCTATGGCATCGATTACCCCAGTTACAACGCTCTGAAGCCCTTCAACTGGGTCGCGGGCGGACCGTTTCAGGGGCCGTACGACGTGATTGTCGACGATGTTTATACGCGCACCGGCCAGGGCCACCACCTGGGAGAGACCATCGAGATTCTCAACCACCCGTTCCGCATCTGCGGCGTGGTGGAGAGCGGCAAGGGCGGGCGCAAGATGGTGCCCATCGAGACGCTGGGCGTGCTGATCGGCTCGGAGGGAAAAGCCTCCGTCATTTACGTGAAAAGCGACAACGTGGCCAATGAGGACGCCATCGTGAAGGAGATCGCCGCCACCAAAGGGCTGGAGGGCTACCACGTGCAGACCATGGACGAGTTGCTCTCGCAATACACGCCGGCGAAGTTTCCCGGTTTCGATCTGGCCCTGGATGTGGTGATCACGATTGCCGTCATCGTCGGCTTTCTGGTGATCTTCCAGACCATGTACACGGCGGTGCTGGAGCGGACCCGCGAGATCGGGATTCTCAAGTCGATGGGCGCCTCCAAGCCAACCATCGTCGGCATGGTGCTGCGCGAGTGCATGGTGCTGGCCGTAGTTGGCGTGCTGGTGGGCATCGCTGCCACCTTTGGAGTCCAGGCTCTGCTGCATGTGAGGTTTCCCTCCTTCGCCTTTGAGCTGACCGTGGCCTGGATCGCCAACGGAGCCGCCATCGCCTTTGCCGGAGCCGTCAGCGGCGCCCTCTACCCAGCCTGGATGGCCGCCCGCAAGGACCCCATCGACGCGCTGGCATACGAATAGGATTCCGGTTATGCCGGGTTGAGATTTCCCGGCATAGCCCTTGTACACTGAAATCGTTCCACAGGATTCCCCATGAAAAAACTTGTCCTCAGCCTCTATGCCGCCGTCACCATCGCCCTCCTCGCATGGGGCTTTTATCAGGCCATCTTCATCGCTCCCGCGGACAACCGGCTGGGCGGGCAAGGCGAACTCTATCGCATCATCTTCTACCATGTTCCCTCGTTCATTGCCGCCTTTCTCTTCTTCGCCATCTCGCTGGCCGGTTCCATCGGCTATCTGAGTTTCCGCCACAGCCACAATACATGGGCGCAGATCTCCGACGCTTTGGCCCTGGCCGGAGCCGAGGTGGGCGTCGTTTTCTGCACCGTCGGCCTCATCACCGGCCCCATGTGGGGACGCCGCGCCTGGGGCATCTGGTGGACCTGGGACACGCGGCTGACCACCACCCTGGTTCTCTGGCTCATCTACGTCAGTTACCTGCTGCTGCGCCGCTTTGCCGCCGGCCCGCAGATGCAGACGCTGGCCGCCGTCCTGGGCATCTTCGGCGCTCTCGACGTGCCCATCGTCTACATGTCCACCCGTTGGTGGCGCACTCAGCACCCCGCGCCAGTCTTCGGCGGAGATGCCGAATCCGGTTTCAAGGATCCTAGAATGTTGCACGCTTTTAGCTGGAACATCCTCGCATGGCTCGCCTGGGGCCTGCTCATCCTGGTGTTGCGCTACTACGCCGAACGCCGCAGCCAGAAGGCCGCCGCGCAGGATGTGCAAGACGCCCTGAACGCATGAACCCGGCCTGAATCTGCCGCAAAAGAGGTAAATGATGAGAAAACTCGCAATCGGCCTTCTATTCGCTCTCCCCATAGCCCTCTTCGCATGGGCCTGCTCCCTCGTTCTCTTTGCCCCTTCCGAGCCCCCCCTCGACTGGATGCGGCATATGTCCGTCGCCGATCACGATGCTCTCGTGGCGCTTCTCGACCACCAGTACCTGGTTGCCGCCTACGCCGTCACCTGGGCCATTCAACTGGGCTATCTGGCCTGGCTCGGCCTGCGCTGGCAGACGCAAAAGCGTGCTACCTCCCGCACGGCCAGTTTTTCCAGATAATTTTCCACTGGGGCGCACAATTTCTCTTGCGTGCTGAGCGGGTTATGAGATTATATGTTTCGGAGCGCCAATTAGGACGAAAGGAAAACAAAGCCGGCGCTAGAGCAGGAAAGGAATCTCCCCTCCCCCCTATTTCCTGTGAAATTCATTCCATCCCCCCCGGAATGTGACACCCGGAACACTTGTTCCCGGTCGAGCATTGCTTGTACTTAAGTTTTTCCCAATTCTGCCGATAAGCCCTTGGAAGAGGGTGCGGAGGCGAGAGCAATCTCTTGCCCTCGGACGCCCTGCCCGGTATGCCGGGAGAACGGAATGATCCATGCCTGCTAATTTCGGTGACATCACGGCCTTCCATCACGAGGAGGCAGACCGGCATTATGCGCTCGCACAGGCGGCGCGCGACCGGGGAAGCTTTGCTGAAGCTGATTTTCAGGCCGGACTGGCCGCGCGTTGGGATGAAGTTGCCCAGGAACAAACGATTGGAATGCGACATGAGCCCACCCGCACCAGCGCCAGGCGCAAGCCAAACTGCCGGCCCCCGCAGCCGCCCCCCATGCCATTCGCGGTCGTCTGCTTGTTGGCCGTTGTGCGCCGCGTCAAGAGTATCGCTGCGGCAATCCGCCAATTCGTGACCAAGCGAAGTACTCCCATTGGCGAGCTTCCGCTACGCTAATCGTGAACAGCGAACATTGCCGCATCTTTGCGGGGAAGCTGACAAACGAGGACCGTTGAAAGCTACGGCAGCTTGAACGCTTTCAGGGCAATGGCGTTGGGCGCGCGCCCGGCGGGAAGCAGGGTAAAAAACGAAAGCGTGGCCGTGCGCACCACGGCAACATCTCCAGAGCGGGAATCGACGACAAAGAGCAGCAGGCCGGAGCTGGAAAACGCCAGCGCCGAAGGGCCGTCGCCGACATGGATGGAGGGTCTTATGCGCTGGCCTTCGTCGATGGAGTAGACAGTAACGTACTGGGAGCGGAAGTTAGCCACAAAGAGCACGGAATTGTCCGCGGAGACGAGGCCGCGCACAGGAGTGTCTCCGATGATGGTGACGCTGTTGATGTCGTTGGTATTGGTGATGACTTCAGAGATGGAATCAGAGAGCGAGTTGAGGGCGAACAACTCTCCGCCATCCGGCTTGAGGGCTAGCTGCAACGGCGCCTGCCCCACATCGAGCAGGGCTTCCAGGCGGTCGGGCCGGGCGGGGACGACTTGCGCGCTGCCGGGTTGAGCGGGACGAATTTCGGCGTGAGCCAGGGCGATGGCCATGATCTGGTGGCCGGCTGAGCAAGGCACAAAAGCTTTGGAGGAATCGGGGAGAATGACGGCGTCCGATGCGCCGGGGCAGCCTTCGAAGATCGCGCGGAGGCGCCGTGTTGCCGGATCGAAGAGGCTGACCGAGTTGCCACGCCGGTTGGCGACGACCAGGGTCTTGTTGTCGGGGGAGAGGCGGGCGGCGGCCGGCTCCTCGCCGGCTCCCATGGCCGCGATTTCGCGCCGCGCCTTGAGGTCCAGCACGGAGATGGTATTGGAGCCGGAGTTGGCCACGTAGGCCAGGCTGCCCGTGGAATCGATCTCGATGGAGACCGGCAGGCGGTGAACATTGATGGCGCCCGCGACAGCATTGTTTTCCGCATTGATGACCGATACGGTGCCCTGGCCGTCCGCGGCGCCGGAATTCACCACGTAAACTTCGTTGCGGGTGGGACTGACAGCGACGGCTACAGGCTTTTGTCCCACCGCAAGCTCACGGTCCACGCGCACATTGACCACGTCCAAAACAGTGACCGTGTTGCTGCCGCCGTTGGTGACGTAGGCGTATTCGCGGTAGTTGGACGGATACTGCGGGAAGTCCTGGGAGCGGCAGCCGGTGAGGGCCAGCAGGGCAAGAACGGAAAAGCGGACGATCGTGGCGTTCGACGGTAGGTTCATGCGTTCACGCTTTTGCGGCCTCGATGCGAACACCGCGGGGCAGATTGCGGCCAACCACCGGGGCGATCTGTTCCAGTTCGTCCATCATGCGGGCGAACTGATCGGGATAAATGGACTGGGGGCCGTCCGAGAGAGCTTTTTCAGGATGGTCGTGGACCTCAACAAGGATTCCGTCTGCGCCTGAAGCGACCGCGGCGCGGGCCATGGGAAGCACGCTGTCGCGCTTTCCGGTGCCGTGGCTGGGATCAACCAGAATCGGCAGGTGGCTCACCCGCTGGACTGCCGGGATGATGCTCAGGTCCAGGGTGTTGCGCGTGTGATCGGCAAAGGTGCGCACCCCGCGCTCGCAGAGGATCACCTCGTAATTGCCCTCGCTCATCACGTACTCGGCGGCCATTAAAAACTCATCTAGAGTAGCCGACAGGCCGCGCTTGATCATCACCGGCTTGCGCAGTTGGCCGGCGCGCTTCAGCAGGGAAAAGTTCTGCATATTGCGCGCGCCGATCTGCACCACGTCTGCCCACTCGGCAACCAGGTCCAGAGTTTCGTTGTCGATGGCCTCAGTGACAATGCGCAACCCGAAGCGCGAGCGAATTTCAGCCATGATGCGCAGCGCTTCCAGGCCCAGACCTTGAAAGGCATAGGGCGATGTACGGGGCTTGTAAGCTCCGCCGCGAAAAAACTGCGCTCCCGAGGCAGCCACCAGCTCAGCAATGGCGAAGGCCTGTTCGCGGCTTTCGATGGAGCAGGGCCCGGCGACGATGGCCAGGCCTTTCCCGCCGATGGCGGCATCGGTGCCGGCGAACCGGATGACGGTGTCTTCTTCCTTCACATCCCGGCTGGCCAGCTTATAAGCCTTGGAGACGCGAATGACTTCGGCAACGCCGGGGAGCTCTTCCAGATTGCCGCGGTCTACTTCGCCCTGGTTGCCGGTAATGCCGACAGCGGTGCGCTGGGCTCCGGGAAGCGGGTGAGCACGGAAGCCCAACCGTTCAATGGATTCGCAGACCGCCTGGATTTGCTCCTGCGTTGCCTGCGCTTTCATGACAACCAACATGGCTGAACCCCTCGAACCATCAGTCTAACGGCTGGGACGGCGAAGGGCAATTGCGGGAGGGCGAAAGCTGTGCGGGTGCATCACGATTTCTGGCAGGCGCGGGCTTTGCAGGCCAGCTTGTACTATGGAGGAATGAGCCGTTCTCTCATCCGGGGTGTGTTGCTGGCGCTGCTGATTGTGGCATCGCTGGCTCCGCTGGCCGAGAGCTTCGATTCCTGGGACGCAACGCCCGGACTGGCCGACGATACGGAGTTCAACGTGGCCGCGCTGGCGCTGGCCGCCGGCCTGTTTGCGACGGTGGCCTTGCTGGCGGTTCGACTCTGCTGTCCGCGCTCTCCGCTGGCGCATTTCAGTCTGCCGAAAAACGGCAAAACGCTTTACGGAACCGTGCTTTTGCCCTTCTTCCCCGGCTGTTCTCCGCCGGGTATGCCTCTTCGCATTTGATCCTTTTCAATGCATTCCTTCTTCGAGGATTGCGGTCCGGTGACGCGTGTTCGCTCCGGCGCCGCGCCGTCGGCGTTTCCACGCGTGCAAAGTGAAAAGGATCATTCATGAGAAAGAGAAGTTTTGCATCGATGCCATGGGCATCGATCCTGGGGATATGCCTCCTGGCCGGGCTGAAGAGCGCCGCGATGGGCCAGGCTTCGAGCGTAAAATCCGCTCCAGCCGCCCAGGATGTTCTGCCGGTCTATATCGAGGAATTTTTTCTATCGGAAGCCGTGCGCAGTGAAGAACACGGCGAGTTGCAGTTGACTTTGGACGGAATGGCATCCAAAGGCCGGGGCAGCGCGGCGGACGGTAAGTCTGCTGATTTGGACATTGAGTACGGCATTACCCGGCGCCTGCAATTCGGAATGGAAATGCCCTACGGCATCCAGTCCACGGCAAGCAGCGAACTGCCGGTAAGCTGGAGCACGCTGAACACCAGCTTGTTGTATCAGTTCATCCGCAGCAACCGTCCCTTTGCCCTGAGCGGCGCAATAGGAGTGAATTTGCCGTTGACCTCGCGTGGCAGTGTCAGTTATGAGCCGGAGGTGATGGCGGCCAAAGGATTCGGCAAACTGCAGATACACACCAGCTTCATTCCTGAGTTAAGCGACGATGATAAGTCCTTCGAGTACAACGTAGCCGCGTTACGCCCATTCGCTCACCATCTGATTCCGACGCTGGAGTTCAATGGGAGGCGCAACTCCGGCGTGAACAGTTTCTACGTGACTCCGGGAATCTACAGGCATCTGCCGCATCGGCTGGAGATGGGGATGGCCATGCCGGCGGGAATAGGCAGAGCAAGCAGTCCCGTGGGCGTAGTGTTCAAGATGACCTGGGAGATAGGCGGCGACGATGATGATTGACTGGTTGCGGGGAAAGTAACTCGGGCTACCAGCGGTGGGGAAAGCTGAGGTCCACAGCGGACGCTGGGATTGGGGCTGGATTGTTCACGGCTCCGCTGTGTAGCTCAGAATCCACTCCGCCTGCTCTTGCGTATCGGGCACAGGTTCGCCGCGAGCCGCTTCAACGGCCTTCAGAGCCGCCTCGGGCTGCCAACCCAGATGAATGAGCATGCAGGCCGCAACGATGGCGGACCTGCCGATGCTGCCCCGGCAATGGATGCCGACCGATTCCCCGGCGCGGAGGCGAGCCGCCAGTCCGGCAACAAATTTTCGGAAGGAAACCGTGTTCGTAGGAACACGCGTGTAGGAGAACGGGTAAGAGAGAAAATTCAAACCAACATGCACGGCTGCCGGGCCTTCGTCCGCCAGGCCAAGCGAGCCCGCTTCCCAGTGTTCCAGCAAGGAAACCAGGGTCTGGATGCCGCTGTGCTTCAATCGGAGCAGTTCTTCCTCCAGCAAGGCGTCGCCTTGCGGACGAAGGACGATGGCCAACGGCGCAAGCAGGTCACCTTTGATCCAAAAGATGTCTTTCATGACGCACAGGCTCCTACGAACCTTTGGATGCGGTCGGGGACGCTGGGGATGCCCAAGCCTGGCACTGCAACCTCTTCGATCAGCGGAATAAGCTTATCAAACTCAGGTCCAGTATGGGAGCCGGGGAGGGCGTTGTCCGCGAACAGCATGCCGGTGGACGAAGCAGTAACGCGGATGCGGGGAGGGGTGGGCATCACAGTAATGATGATAGATGGTAATCGAAGCAAAGCGCACGGAATAACTTCAAATTAAGGAGTTACGAGAAATGTACCCAGCCGTGCGGTTCGAGGGTCTGCGCTCCTTGCGGGGAGATTAACTCCATTGTGGACCGGCCTGCGCGGGGTTTCAGGATGCGGCCGATGCGTGTCACGGGGACGCCGGCGATCGCGCGAGGCACGCGGGCGGTAGGCGGAGCGGTGAAGAGCAGTTCGTAGTCCTCGCCTCCGTGGAGGGCCTGGGCGAGGGTTGCTGCCGGGTGGATGGGCAGGGCAGCCGCATCGACCTCAGCCGCTACGCCGGACTCCTTGCAGAGATGAGCAAGGTCGGTGGAGAGTCCGTCGCTCACATCGAGAGCTGCCGAAGCCAGGCCGCGACGTTGCAGCCAGAGACCCTGGGGAATGCGCGGCTGGGGATAGAGGTGTGGGGCAAGTAACTCTTCCAGTCTCTTTGGGATGCGAGGCGGGTTGGGTCCGGCAGGCGAGGCCAGATCGGCCAAACGGGCAAGGCCCGCGGCGGCTCCGCCCAGAGCGCCGGTGACGTAGAGCAGGTCGCCCGGCTTTGCATTGGAACGTAGCAGTGCCCGTCCGCGGGGCACGGCGCCAATCAGGACTATGTCAGCCATGGCTACGGGGGATTCAGCCAGATCGCCGCCAGCTAACGGGGTAGTGAAGGCCTCCGCCAGGGCCAGAAAACCGTCGAGAAAGCGCTGCACCCAGGTACGAGATCCGGCGCGGCGACGTCCTGACGCAGCCACAGTGAGCAACCGCGGTAACCCCAGGGAAAGAAAGGCGGCTACGGGCCTGGCGCCCATGGCGGCCAGGTCGCTCAATCCGCGCGCCAATACCCGATGCCCTACAGCTTCCGGCTGATGCCAGTCAAGGCGGAAATGACGGCCGTCTATCGACAAATCCGTGGTTACGGCCAGCTCCTCGCCTCTCCGGGGAGTCAGAAGGGCACAGTCGTCGCCAATACCCAGGCGGAGGCCCCCTTTCTGGCTCAGGCCGGCGGCGCGGGCAGCACGTTGGCGAATCTCCGCGAGCAGGGCGAGTTCGCCTCGTCCGCAACTGGCTTCGAAATGGGTCTGCATCATCCGCACCTTATGAGAATAGGATAAACCGTTGGGATTCTGACGTGTGGGTCTAGCGCAGGGACTGTCTAACGCCGATATTGCACCTGGAAAGGCAATGCTTCCTGCATCAAAGCTGTTGACCGCGCACGATGAGCTTTGTTAGCCTTTATAGGCGATCCGGCAAGCGCGCCAGACTGGTGTGTGCGTTGTGATACAGTCCGGAAGGCTCTTTTGCATTAGGCTTTTCTTAAGTACACGGCGAATTGCGGCCCTGCCGACAGCAGGGATGAAGGGCGAAAATGCTGCGCAAACGCTATTACATTTTATTTGTCGCTAGAGATGAGGACGGGCGGATTCGCAAGATTCCCTTGCCGCTTCGCTATGCCTATGGATTCGTGGCCGCGGCGCTGGTGGGAGCGTTCACCATCGTGGGGCTGGCCGGTTCCTACACGCGCATGCTGCTCAAAACCGAGAGTTTCAACCAGGTCCGCCAGGATCGCGAGACACTGCGCAAGGACTACAAGCAGATGGCGCAGATCGCGCATGACCGCAATGTGCAGGTAGCCTCGCTGGGCGCCTTGGCAAATGAAGTGACCGCGCTCTACGGACTGCGGCAAAATAAGCTTGCTGCTACCAAAAAAGAAGCTGCCTCCACCGCCGCGGCCGAACCCACGCCCGCCAGCCTGGGCGTGACAGACGATGTAGACACGCAGCAGGTCAAGCTCACCATCGACCAGTTTTATGTGCTGCGGGCGCAAGCCATGAGCGGCCAGATCTCCCGCGCTCTGGAAGGCGGCCTCTCGCCCAGCTTTACCGGCGACTGGACGGAGCTGGCCGATGCGCCCTCACTTTGGCCGCTGGAGGGCCGTGTAGGTTCCAGCTTTGGTGAGCGCCAGGATCCGATCAATGGCGAAGGCGCCTTCCACCAGGGCATCGACATTGACGCGCCTGTCGGCACGCCGGTGCGCGCAGCGGCTGATGGCGACGTGACCGTTGCCGACATGAACGCCGGATACGGCCGCGAGATCATGCTCGACCATGGCCACGATGTAATCACTCTCTACGGGCATCTTTCCGCCATAGCGGTCGTAGTTGGCCAGCATGTGCTTCGCGGCCAGGTGATCGGTTTGGTAGGCCAGTCCGGCCGCGCCACCGGCCCGCACCTGCACTATGAAGTGCGCGTTCATCATGTTGCGGTCAACCCGCACAAGTATCTGCGTACCACCTACCAACAGACCGCCTTCAGCGATTCAGGCGAAGCCGCTCCACCGGCAATGTAAGAGATTCACCGCAATGCATTCACCATCGGCTCCCATCGCGGGAGCCGGTGCTGTCTTAGAGCGAAACCAGAATAAACGTGCCCTTACAAAAATTGTTCGGGTGACTTTTTCTTAAGGAAAAAGCCACTTGGCGGAGTTGCTTTCGGGATACAGTAACTCTGGTTTCGCTATAGGGCCTGTCCAATAATTGGCTTTGCGTGAGCGTACGCGCTGCTACCTGGCCGTGCCTGATCCGGCGGAAGCTTCTGGCAGGGAGTTAGCGTTCCCGGCCTGATTGCTGAACAAGGCAGGCGAAAGCTTAGCCGTGATCACCACCCGTTCGCGCTTCTGATTAATCTCAGCGGTCTTCAGCAGCTCTTTCAGGCTCTTGTTGGCGGAGTTGTCGGCCAGGGGGAGGGTAAAGATGCGAGAGCTGATCAAAAGAATATTGAGCGCCTCGGCCTGGCTGGCGGCTTTGCCGATGCTGGGAGCAATCTCCACCACTTTGACATTCAGCGCGCCTCCCAACGACAAGGCCGGCGTCACGCTGGCAATGTACGTCGAATCGGCCTCCAACGGCAGCGAGAAGCCAAAAATCTGGATAGCGCCCCTCTCGGTGAAAGGCAACTCGATATGGCCCACGCCCCAGGCCAGCGAGAGCAGCGGCACCTCGCTGTAGTGCTGGCGGAGCAAAGTCGATCCTGCAAAGGGCCATGCGGCGGTCGCGTGCCGGTCAAGCATGGAGTGAATCTGCTCCGGCGTTGGCGTGTTGGAGACGGCCACCATGTCGTAGCCGATCTGCGCCACGCGCACGGTGCGGCTCTCGGACGGAATGCTGTAGATGGTGTGCCCGGCGTAAGACTCTCGGCTGGCGGCGTGAGCGTCGAGCCATGTGTTGAGGCGCTTGCCGGTAATCTTACCCACCAGCACCATCGAATACGCCACTGGCCCATTGGGTCCGTTGGGGTCTGCCATGCGGTGCAGGGCAATGGCCGCCTCATCCAGGTCGCGCTCCGGGTCGATGCCGATGGCGTCAATGAACTGCTGGTACTCCGGCACGCGCTCGGGCGGCTTGGGATTCCGGGGCAGGAAGGACCGCACCGGCCTGAGGTTTACATAGACAATGCCGTCGGACTCAGGCAGCAGCCGCGCGGCCTCCGGCGGAGCCTTGGAACGCAGGAAGATGGCCACGGCCAGAAAAAGCAGGACCGCGGCCACTATCCAGAGCGTTCTACGCGTGCGTCGGTTCATGAAAGGCCGTCAGAAATAAAGGTATCACCCGGAACCCTGGCCGGCTCTGCATTCTGTGCCTTGATTCGCTCTGCTCGGCGTCACTTGATGGGCATTCCTTGCGTTGCGAATGAGGCAAGCGAAAGCGAACTAATCGAAAATACTATTGCGCTTAGTGACACTATATGCAAATGTATTTGCGCTTGGGTACAAATCTGGTGCTGGCGGCTGACGTGAAAGTCGCTTTTCAGCGAAACTATGGAACGCTCAAAGTGCGCTTTGAAGGGCTGGAGGCGTTCGTCGCCCGCCTGACAGAAGGCCGCCCTTGACCCCGTAGGAATTGAGACGTCCAGCTCAGGAGCGCAGGAAGATGGCCACGGCCAGAAAAAGCAGGACCGCGGCCACTATCCAGAGCGTTCTGCGCGTGCGTCGGTTCATACTTTTCAGCCAACAGGAAAACGTCAGTATAACCCTACCACCGTTGACTGCGTTACATGGAGTCTTAATTCACACCAAAGTCGAAGACGCGGCTTGAACTATTAGCTCCGGTCATGTAGGGACCTGCGCCAGCCCCACCAGTTGGTGAGACGAAGCCGAACTCGCCTGTCGTGAGCGGCGCGTTCAGTGTAACTTTATAGACGCCTGGCCTGAGTTTGGTGTAAGTAAAAGCGACCATGGCTTTGTCATCCATTCCGCCAGACGCGGTATATGCGTTGAAACTTCCAGTGGTGGTCTCACGCGTATCCTTTTTTACGTCGAAGCGAAGCAAGGTGTATTCATTCGGCGTGCTGGTTCCTCCAAAGAAGCTCTGTGCATTACTTAGGCCCTCACCCTGCCGCTCGAAGTAGAAATAAAAAGTTGCATTCGGGTCTGTAATACGGACATTTGAGTGTGCATTCCGAATGACCGCTTTGAATTTGGACTTCGCGATCCCGTAGGTTATTCCCGTTACAAACATACCTCCGGCTTTGCTCTGGCTGTAGACCGACGGCTCCAGCATGGTCATCTTCGACCCTGCAGGGGAATTGTTGCTGAAGGTGTAGATGCCTGGTTCATGCGGCGAAGCCGGATCATCCGGGTCAGAAGCGGCGGGCGTAGGATTTGGAGGCGGAGCAACCGAAATTGAAGACGTTACAACTGGCACAGGTGCGGATAACTTCGCCACAATCGCCGCGACCTCCCTGTCACTGACGCCCGCAGTCTTGAGGGCAATAATTCCATCGGCCGAGATGTCATAGTTTCCGGCCGCTCCACTAATGGTGGTAACAATCAAATCCTCTGAAAGGCCGGCTTTAACCAGCTTGATAACAGAGTCGTTGTTCATTGCCTGCTGGGCAACGAACA
>Ga0302274_10003165_pt1 | contig 14749 bp, 13 predicted proteins | sample III_Bog_N2_1_FD_198755 | JGI IMG/M metagenome (GOLD analysis project Ga0302274, IMG submission 198755) | Peat permafrost microbial communities from Stordalen Mire near Abisko, Sweden - III_Bog_N2_1 | ecosystem: Environmental > Terrestrial > Soil > Wetlands > Peat | place: Sweden: Abisko...
AAAAATGAATTACCAACGCAACTAAACAAAACCTTAAAAAGAGTTAACGAATTACTTAAAACAAGCCTTAGTGGTGGACAAAGAAAAAGCGTTGACGAAATTAAAAACTCAACTGATAATTCACTGTTAACTATTAAGGATATTTTTAAGCCGAAAATAAAAAAGTGAAAAAGCTATCAGGAATAAAAACCCCCGCTATGCCAAACAACTCCCACTCATCTTAGGCTGCGTCTAAGTCGCTTTTTTTGTGAATATACCCGTCCGAAGGGCGTTCAGCCGGGCGGCCATTCACATACAGTAACTAATCCTTTTCTTAATACATTAAATAGTATCATTGTAGTTTAAAACTACCATGTCTGTTCCTCTACACATAGCTCAACTAAAATAAAAATCTATCGTTGCGCTTGCGTTGTTTTTTTTTCCGTAATTTCAATACTTTTACTTCCTGTAACTATTAAACCATGAAAACTACCAAAACCTTACCTGCCGTAATTAATGCTTTTATTAAAGCCACCAACGACCACAACGGCGACGCTTTTATTGCGTGTTTTGCAGATGATGCATTTTGTAACGACTTTGCAAGAAACTTTTGGGGCAAAGCTGCTATTAAGCAATGGAGCGACAAAGAAATGATTGGCGACAAAGTGACCTTTAAAATTGATGAAGCTATTGAACATTATGGCGAATACCTGGTTACTGCTTTAACGGATGGTAATTATGATAAATCAAAATCACCGGACCCTACCTACCTCGATTACTTTTTCACACTGCGCGGAGATAAGATAGTGACGCTGATCATTACCAAAAACAAGGAAAAGAGTGCTAAATAGAAACCCGAAACTTTGTGTCCCAACTTTTCGCATTGGGCCTAATTCAAAAGTAATTTTACAGCAATTGTTCTTTGAAAGGTTTGCAATAAATTCAGCAGATTGCTTCGTCGTTCCTCCTCGCAATAACGGTAGTAATGGAGGTATTTTCCGGTCCGCTTTGCGGACCGATAAGCCCCTCAATTAAGTCTGTCATTGCGATGGCGCTTTTCAGCGCCAGAAGCAATCTCTTGAAATAGGGGCTAAGGCTCGATAACAATACGACAACAAACTGACAACAACAGGTACTAAAAACTTCCTGACAAGGTGCTTATAACAAATTGATAGATAAGTAATTGAATATTTTAATGTCAGGAACATTAAAGTTTATTATCATTTTCTGCCGTTGGAAGTTTTAAAGCTCTCTCAGCTTAGGTTGCGCCTAAGAAGTTTTTTGTTGTGAATATTCCCGTCCGAACGGCATTTACATAGGTAATTATTTTTTTTCTTTCTACGCATAATCCTCCTATTTGATGATAATGCAATGAAGGCGTTTATTAAAAGAGTATCACCTTAAGACGGAAAATTATCTTGCCTCCTGCTTCATTTACTGGTTCAGTAATTTAAACAACTCTGTTAAATCAGGCGATAATATAATTTCAGTCCGGCGGTTTAAGGCTCTTCCTGCATCGGTTTTATTGTCTGCTACAGGAAAATATTTTGAACGGCCTGAAGCGATAATAGTATGCGGATCCACTTTATAGTCATTGGTAAGAATGCGCACAATAGAATTAGCCCGTGCTGTACTAAGCGCCCAGTTGTCTTCATATTTACCTGCTATAGGAATAGAATCTGTATGGCCCTCTACATCCACAGTAATACCTGACGTGGCAATAAGAACATCAGCCAGGTTTTTTAGCGCCAGCTTGCCTTCAGGGTTTACTACTGCACTGCCTGACGGAAACAAGAGTTTCTCCTGTAGGGAAACATACAACTTGCCATCTTTTAGTGTAACAGTCAATTCATCAGGTTTAAAATTTATCAAAGCATCTGCAACTGTCTTTTTCAATTTGGTCATTATATCCTTTTGAGCCTGTATTAAGCCCTCTAATGTTTTCAATCGCTTTGCCTGGTCTTCAATGGTCATGTTTGAGCTGGCAATGTTTGATTGATAATCAGCAGATAGGTTTTTAGTGTAGTTATGTAAATTCACGGTATCTTTTTCGAGTCCTCTTACCTGTGTATTGCAATCGCTTAACTGGTTGTTACAAGTGTTTAATTGTGAATGGGTGCCTGTACTATCCTGCTGCAAATTACTTACCCTTTTTTGCGAGCTTAGCAGTTCCCGTTTTGGTACGCAGGAAGTAAAAAGAAGGATAACCGCCGATAATAGTATGATGTATTTTTTCATGAAGTATGGTTTATTAACAAAGACTAAAAGTAAGCCTGCATTAATCTATATCTATTATATAACTTTTAAAAAAAGTTACATCATTCACACATTTATAGAGGGAGGGATTTTTATCTTATCAAAGTTTACATCAAAGTACTATGCAGAGATAGAAGGGAGGCTTTTAGGGAGGGAAAACTCGCCTTAGGTGGCACCTAAGTCGTTTTTGTTGTGAATAGTCATTCACATATAGCAACTAATCCTTTTCTGTCCGTAAAATTAAAGGATGCAATTAGTTACCTTGTCACCACCACTTTCTTCACCTCTATGCCTTCATCCGATTTCAGAGAAACGAAATACATTCCCGCTGGTTGAGTATTGAGGTCTATTATCCCTAAATCCCCTGAAGGGGATTTATTAACAGATTGATAAATCTCTTCCCCCAATAAATTATAAATTTCTACTAAGTAACCATTTTGGTTACCCATAGTTTTTATAGTAAATTGCCCCGATGTTGGGTTAGGATAAATTGACAGTTGGTTACTATTTGCTGCTAATTGATTTATACCTGTAAAGGGTGAATCGATCTCAAGCAGGTCGCCAAAAGGACATGCGCCGTCTGCGCCTGTAAAATTATGTAAATCGGTTTCTTTACCTGTGGAAATATTATAACTGAAAATTATGCCGGAGTCATTCGCACCTCCATAGCAGGTCATTCCATAAAGTACTCTGTTGCTCGCCTGTATAAGTGAGCTATAAGCATATTTTCCATCGGTATCGCCTCCTGCAAAATCATGTAAATCAGTTTCTGCACTCGTAGTTATGTTGTAACTGAAAATCGTACCCGAATCATACGTACCGCCCAAAGCGGTCATCCCGTAAAGCAAACCATTATCAGCCAATATAAGAGCGCCTAAAGGCCTTAGCCCGTTAGTGCCGCCAAAACTGTGTAAAACAAACTCTGTACCTGTGGTAATATTGTAACTGAAAATTGTGCCTTCGTCATTAGTACCACCCCACGCTGTTGTTCCATAAAGCAAGCTGTCGTTAACCTGAAGAAGTGAGCCATAAGGATTTTGTCCGTCAGTATCGCTGCCAAAATAATGTAAAACGGATTCTACGCCTGTGAAAATATTATAACTAAAAAGCGTGCCATCGCCATAAACACCATTAACGCCCTTATTAACGCCGCCAAATGGAGTTAACCCGTAAAGCAAGCTGTCATTGGTTTGAATGAGTGAGCCATAAGGGTTTTGCCCGTCAGTATCACTGCCAAAATTATGTAAGACGGTTTCTATGCCTGTTGAAATATTATAACTGAAAATCGTACCTGAAGAATTAGCCGCCGAGCCTCCGAGTGAAGTCATTCCATAAAGTAAGTTGTCTTTTGCCTGGAGAAGCGAACCATAGGGGTTGAACCCATCATCAGGAAAGCTATAAAAATCATGTAAAACAATTTCTGCACCTGTTGAAATATTGTAACTGAAAATTGTTCCCCCGGGATTAACGCCGCCTAATACAGTCATTCCGTAAAGTAAACCGTTGCTTGCCCTGATCAGTGAGCCATAAGGAACCTGCCCGTCAGCACTGCTGCCAAAATTGTGTAAATCAGTATCCTTGCCCGTTGATGTATTGTAGCTGAAAATTGTGCCTTTATGATTGGCACCTCCATAACTTGGCTTTCCCCATAGGATAGGGTTTTGAGCCCGACACAATGAGGTAGTAATGGCAAAGAGGAGTATAATATTTAACCACTTATTTTTCGTAAAATTAAATTTTAGAAGCTATTTTAGTTTAAAGTTACGAATAATAAACTACGTGCTACAGTACCTCTTTCTGCCCAGAAACTCAGCTGTTACAGATTTTCCGTCACTGTTTCAAATAATGAAGGGCCACAACTCCTGATTTAAGAACCTGCGACTCTGCCAGTTTTAAATTTAATTTACCGGGCAAGGCGGTATCTTCAAACAATCGCCTTCCTTCACCAACAATAACAGGATGGACGACAAAATAAAACTCATCAACCAGGTTAAGCGCTATTAACTGCTCGGGCAGGTCTACACCACCAACTGAAATTCTTTTGCCCGGTTGCTGTTTGAGTTTTAGGAATTCATCGCGGAGGTTATCGCGGATAATTCTTGTTTTGCCTTCGGCGCTGCTTAATGATTTGGAAACAACTACTTTGTTGATGGCGGTAAATACACGGGCATAGTCATTTTCCGCCTTTGTTTCTGACTGGCTTTTTGCAATATCGGGCCAGTATGGAACCATCAATTCATAGGTTTTACGTCCGTACACGATAAGGTCAACATCACGCATAAGTTTAGTATAATAATCAAGCATCTCTTCGCTACCACCAAATTTGGTATGGTCGCAGCAGCCGTCTGTACTAAGATTAATGGCGTAGAATACGTTTCTCATTGGATTGGTTTTAATGTGCTCAAAAGTTCATTCAGGTAGTTCAAGGTCATTGTAAACCCTTCTTTAAAGCCTCTTGCAATTAGCTTCTCCATGCGGTCAAGGGATTCATTTTTAATAGTAATACACACGGTGGTGGTTCCATTTTGTTCGCTAAAATTCAAATCCCAGTCTGAGCCAGGTAATTCAGGGTTTTCATCTTTGTCGGCAAAAGCATTTATCATTTTAAAATTGGTTTTGGGGCTAATGGACGTAAATTTTTGCACTGACCAGTGCTCTTGCCCTTCGGGACTTACCATAGCATAAAACCGCCGCCCGCCAACTTTAAAGTCCATAAATTTTGTTTTTGATGCAAAGGGTTTAGGCGCCCACCATTGGTCAAGCATTTCCTGTTTAGTAAAAGCATCCCATACCAGCGGAAGGCCGGCAGCAAATTGCCTTGTTACGGTTACCGTTTTTGTGGCTTTGTCAACGGTAAAATCAAATAGCAAACTGTTGTTCATTTCTTATTTTTTTTGAGGTTTAATAATAGGGCATCTAATTGTTTAAACTGGGTTTCTAAAATAGTTTTGAATTGCTGCATATAGTTATCAATCTCTTTCATTTTAGTGGCGTTGATGTGGTAATAAATTTCCCGTCCCTTTTGTTGTTGCTTCACCAGCTTACATTCCGTAAGAATTTGAATATGCTTTGATACCGCTTGCCGGCTGGTATGAAATTCATCGGCAATGGCATTGGGTGTCATGGCTTGGGCTGCTATCAGTAATAAAATGGCCCGCCGTGTGGGATCAGCTATTGCCTGAAAAACATCACGTCTTGTTTTCATTGCTCAACTATTTGATTGCAAAAATATGCAATTATTTGGTTGCGCAAAATTTATTTTAAAATATTTTTAAACCTACTACCCTCTGACTCCCTAAAGTGAGAATTGTTTTACTGCAAAACAGTTGGTATAGGAACTAATGATACAGCAAGCGCGAGGGCGGTAGATTGATTATAAATTCAGGAGATCACTTAATCGTTCCTCTCATGTGGACAGTGATAATTATAATGTCAATTGATATTCTTTTTTGATCAATTCAATAAGTTGTTGTGCGGCAATGCTTCGTTCATTTCCAATTTTTTCACCCAATATCAATGCGCCATAAACATATTGTGCGCTGGTAAGTAACTGATTTATTATAACGGGGTCTTCGGTAAGTAACGCCGTGCCATCGGCAGGTATTTCTTTTTTTTCTTTTATTATTTTAAGTAGTAATTCGCCATCAAATAGTTTCCCCATTATATTTCCATAATCCGCACCCCAAGTCATAATAGAGTCGTTGTATTTTTTGAGTTCGCTTATTGAATAATAATAATATGAAATACTGCCGGCCACTTGTTTACTGTTTATAAGCCGTAAGTTTCCGGAACTTTTCATTTCTTCGTAAGTACGTTCCATTAGCAATAACTGCTTATACTGTGGTAATACCATTCGTGCTGCATAAGCCAATTTAGTAATGTGTTGTTTTCTTTCAGGGCTTTTTATTAGTTGCACAACTGTGTCGATCAATTCAAACACAACTTTGTTATTGTTTGTATATTTATCGTAAAGAACAATATCGGCTTTTAAGTCCTCTAAAATATTTAGCATATAAACTTTCTCCTGTTTTTTTTCTGCCAGTCGTTCTCTTATATTCTCAGCCAAAAAGCCCAAATAAACAGCAAGGAACAGCAAAAAAAACTCAAAGAAATAATGTGCAATGGTTTCCATTGGGACTGTTAGAATTTGTACTAAAGGTAAATAATTATAAATAAAAATACATAGTACAAACAACTTTTTCTTAGGGAGAAATAAAAAGTAAGAAACGGGGTATTAGCCCTGTTTCTTACTTAATTTTAAGCAGACATGCTCGAGTTTATTTTAGCCTTAGTGTTCCTTTACCGGTTAAATAACCATCCTGGTAAACTTCGGCTATGTAGTTACCTTCTACAAACCCGCTTGGATTTGTCCATTCCATTTCAACATGCAATGTTTGCAAATTGTAAGGAACAGTTTTGGCAAGAGTATATTGTTCCTGTTGACCTATGGTATCTGTACCATTAATTTCAGCAAGTTTAAATAAGCCTGAACCTTGTGATGCATCACTCAAAACATTTCCTTTCGGATCAGTTAATACCAGGTAGAAAGTTTTATCGCCGGCATCAATATCATTGTTAGCAGGAACATCGAAATTGATTCTTACACGTTTAGCTTTCTTGTCATTTGCTGTGGTTCTTTCTTTACCGCTTGATGTTAATTTCACAGCTTCACTTGTAAAGTTTTGAGGTACAAGTAAGGATGCTTTTGTAAGCTTGGTACTAAGTGTCGTATTCGTTGTAGTGAGCTGCTGATTAGTAGTTACAGCTGTAGTAAGACTTGTACCCAATGAATCATTCTTCACAATTAATACGTGATTTTGAGATTGTAAATCGGCGATTTGATTTTTTAAATCACCCACCATAGTGTTAAGTGTATCAATGCTTTTTTGATACTGGTCAGCTGCCAATTTTCCATTTCTTTTCGCAATGGCTAAGTTTTTTTCCATCTCACTAAGCTTGGCTATCCTATTATTTAGAATAGTGTCAAGGCTGGCATTTTGTCCTTTGTAAGAATAAAGTGAGTCCATTTCACTATGGTATCTTGCATCTAGATCGGCAATGTGTATGCTATCTGTATTAAGAGTTTGTGTTTGGGCAGTTACAACTTGAGATGAGCGATGGTTACTAAAAACCAAATAACCACAAGCTAAAACCAGGATAACTATAAGAACAATGTAAGCAGTAGAGCGATCATTCTTTTGTTGAGGTTCCTGGACCGGAGTTTCATTTTCGTCTGTCATAGATAATAGTTTTAAAGGTTAAAAAATAAATCTACTATTCAGTTCTCCGTCTATTACCTTTCAAACAACATGCCGAAAATGGTTTATTGATGGTATATTTTTCATCCCTCAACTTTGTTGATAAAATAGCGCTAACAAAAACACTGACAAAAAAATACCATTTTTAGCCCAATGATTTGTAACTATAAAGTTGTTTGTAAGGTTTTGTTAATGTTGATTTTATTTTCAGCTTTGTATTCTAATGTTTATTTAATGCACTCTAATTATGCAGATTAGAATAATTGGCAGCAAATTTGCAAATATGGTATTATATTAAATCGAAAAAATATGAAAAAAATTATTTTAGTCTTGTTTGTTTTATCACTGTCAGCGGTTTCAATCAGTGCTCAGGCGCAGATTGCCGTTTCAGTGGCAATTGCACCACCTGCTTTACCTGTATATGTGCAACCCGTCTGTCCCGTAGATGGCTACATATGGGAGCCTGGTTATTGGGCCTATGGTGATGATGGTTATTATTGGGTTCCCGGCGTGTGGGTAGCACCTCCTACTGTTGGTTATTTATGGACACCATGTTGGTGGGGATGGGAAGGTGGCCGATACCTATTTCATGAAGGTTATTGGGGCCCAACGGTTGGCTATTATGGTGGCATAAATTATGGCTTTGGATATTTTGGCGTAGGCTTTACCGGCGGACGTTGGGATGGCGGCCGGTTTTTCTATAACACAGCAGTGATGCGTGTAAATCCGGGATTTTCGCATAATGTATACGTAGATAGAACAGTTATAACTCGTCCTGCAACACGAGCCAGTTTTAATGGCCCAGGAGGTTATAACAGAAGGCCATCTGATGCGGAAATGGCAGCAGAAAAGGATGCTCATGTATCAAGAGCAACTAATGAACAAGTAACGCACAGGCAAAATATGGTTGCCAATAAAGCACAATATTTTAATACCAATCGTGGTCGCCCTGCAACTGCAACAATGGAAAGAGTTGGTGGTCGTTCATTTAATGCCAAAGGTAGAGAAGGTGGCGGCGGAGGCGGCAAGCGCAAATAAAGAATGAACTTATATAATATATAAAAAAATAAAGCCTCCAACTGGAGGCTTTATTTTTTAGGTATAGTATTACTTTTTAGGTTCAACTAATCCACGGTTCTCTAACATGGGTTCAATATCAGGATCGCTGCCTAACCAGTTGCGGTACATAGTAGCAAGGTCTTCAGCAGTATTGCCACGAGACAATACCATATCACGGAAACGTTGTCCGTTCTCACGAGTAAGTCCACCATGGGTTTTAAACCAGGCGAAGGCAGCATCATCTAACATTTCAGTCCATAGGTAAGCATAGTAGCCAGATGCGTAACCATTACTCCAAATATGCAAGAAGTAAGTAGACCGGTATCTTGGTGGTACTTGTGGGAGATCAAGATGTGTTTTACGTAAAGCTTGTGCTTCAAAGCTGTCAACATTATCAATAGTGGTACCGGCAGAAATAGTGTGCCATTCCATATCAAGACTTGCTGCTGCCAATATTTCTGTAAGCCTGTAGCCTTGATTAAAAGTGGCAGCTTTATGTATCTTATCTACTAAAGCTTGTGGCATTGCTTCACCCGTTTTGTAATGCTTAGCATAGTTATTAAATACTTGAGGGAAAGATGCCCAATGTTCATTAAACTGAGAGGGAAATTCAACAAAATCGCGAGGGGTAGCTGTGCCGGATATGCTCAAATATTGTTGATTGGCAAACATTCCATGTAAGCCGTGGCCAAACTCATGGAACATAGTAGTTACGTCATCAAAGCTAATCAAAGCCGGTTGCCCTTCGGCAGGTTTAGTAAAATTGCAAATGTTATATATAACAGGTTTTGTACCCAATAATTTTGATTGACCGATAAGATTATCCATCCATGCGCCACCATTCTTATTGTCACGTTTAAAATAGTCACAATAAAAAAGAGCTAATGAACTGCCATCTTTATCAAACACTTCAAACACACGTACATCTTTGTTCCAAACCGGTAAGTCTTTACGTTCTTTAAAAGTAAGTCCGTAAAGTTGGTTAGCGGCATAGAACACACCGTTTTGTAACACGCTGTTCAATTCAAAATAGGGCTTTACCTGGCTTTCATCCAAATCAAATTTGGCTTTGCGCACTTGTTCTGAGTAGAAGTTCCAATCCCAAGGTTCTAATTTAAAACCGCCCTTTTGTGAGTCAATTAGTTTTTGAATATCGGCGGCTTCCATTTTTGCTTTTGCTGTGGCGGTAGGTACTAAGCGGTCAAGAAATGCTTCAACAGTTTCAGGTTTTTTTGCCATCTGGTCCATTAAGGTTAAGGCAGCATAATTCGGGAATCCAATTAGCTTAGCCTTTTGCGCGCGTATAGCAGCAATACGTAAGATAGTAGCACGGGTATCATTAGAATCACCTTTCTCAGCACGGTTAATGGATGATTCAAAAAGCTTTTGACGAGTAGCACGATTAGTGAGTGATTGTAAGTCGGGTTGTTGGGTGGTGTTTTGTAATGGTATCATCCATTTGCCATCTTGCTTACTGGCTTTAGCTGCGGCAGCAGCAGAAGCTAATTCTTCATCTGAAAGGCCAGCCAAATCAGTTTTGTCGCTAACTATTAATGCACCTGCTTTAGCAGAAGCCAATAATTGGTTCGTATATTTTGCTTCCAATGAAGCATCTTCTTTATTCAGGCTTTTAAGGGTGTCTTTCTGTTTGTCTGAGAGATTGGCGCCAGATAATGTAAATCTTTGGTAATAGAACTCAACCAGGCGGTTTGATTCACTGTCAAGTTTTAATTGAGCCCGTTGGTTATAAATTGTCTCAACGCGTTTAAATAATTTAGTATTTAAGAAAATGGCATCATTAGCAGCAGAAAGATCAGGTGCCACATCTTCAGATACTTTTTGCAATACCGAATCGGTATTAGCGCCTGTCAATAAATTAAATACTCCATTTACACGGCGAAGTAATGCTCCACTCTTCTCTAAAGCCATCAATGTATTTTCAAAGGTAGGCGCATCAGTATTTTCGGCAATCTTATTTACCTCATCAAGTTGTTGTTTAATACCTTCTTCTATAGCCGGTTTAAAATCGGCATCTTTAATTTTAGAGAAATCGGCAGTTTGAAAAGGCAGTGTGCTTGCGCTGGCAAAGTAATTATCTGGTGACATAGTAGTTTTGTTTTCAGCAGGTTGTTTGTTCGTGCATGATACTAACAACATCATGGATGTTAATGCTAATAGAGAGTATGGTTTCATAAGTAAGTTTGTAAATGGGAGCGCAATATAGTAAAATCAAATGCTTTGAAAAAGCAGCTTTTTCAATATTGAATGAGGTAAGTTTTAATCCCTTATTTTTGCGCCAATGTTAAAGTTCCTGCTTACACCATTTGCATTGCTTTACGGTATAGCCATATTTATACGTAATAGGTTATATGATTGGCGGATATTGAAGAGTTTTGAGTTCGATTTTCCTGTTATTTGCATTGGCAACCTTTCTGTTGGGGGTACAGGTAAAACCCCTCATACTGAATATATTATTGCATTGTTGGATGAATTTTTTTCTGTAGGTATAGTAAGCCGCGGTTATGGCAGAAGAACAAATGGCTATTTATTGGCCAATGAAAACTCTACCGTTGCTGATATTGGAGATGAACCTTTGCAAATAATAACTAATTACCCTAAGGTAGCGTTCGCTGTAGGAGAGGATAGGGGCTTTGCTATTCCTCATCTTATTCGTGATGAACCCGATACCAAAGTGATATTATTAGATGATGCCTACCAGCACCGGTCAGTTAAGGCAGGATTGAATATTCTTTTGACAGATTACAGCAGATTATATTGCAATGATTGGTTATTACCAGTGGGCAGGTTACGTGAGTTTAGTTCAGGCAGTAAACGTGCTAATGTAATTGTAGTTACTAAGTGCCCGACGACTTTATCACAGGAAGAAAAGACTACCATCATCAATAAATTAAAACCACAAGCCTTTCAAAAGGTATTTTTCTCTTCTCTTTACTACGGTCAATGTTCTAGTTTTTTAGATGGAAAGAAAACAATAGAACTTAAAAAAGATGCTCACATTCTTTTAGTTTGTGGAATTGCTAATAGTAATTCTTTGGAAAATTATCTGTCTTCAAAAACGGCCTCAGTAACAACTCTTAATTTTGGCGATCATCATTTTTACAATGAAAGAGATATTGAAAAAGTGAGATTGGCGTTTGAGCAAATTAAGGCAGATTCAAAATTTATTATTACCACTCAAAAAGATGCAGTTAAATTAAATACGTTTAAAAATTTCTTTCTAGCAAACAATTTGCCATTATATATACAGCCTGTTCGACCGCAGTTTGATGATGCTGAAAGCAAACAGTTCAGCACTTTGATCTTTGATTATGTTTCAAAATATTATAGTGGGGTTGAAGCAACAACAAATGATTGAAATTAGCATCTTTGCAAAAGCTATTTATGAATAATTTATTGCAGAAGATATCTGAAACCGTTGCTTACCTGTCACCTAAAACTTCTTTAAAACCGGGGGCAGGTATTATACTCGGCTCAGGTTTGGGAGGTTTAGTTTCTAAGATAGATGTTGAAACAACAATTCCATATAAAGACATACCTAATTTTTCAGCAACAACAGTTTTAGGCCATAAAGGCAATCTCATCTTTGGCAAATTAAGTGGTAAACCAGTAATTGTAATGCAGGGGCGATTTCATTATTATGAAGGCTACTCCATGCAACAAGTTACTTTTCCCCTTCGCGTTATGAAAGCGCTTGGTGTTAAAACTATCTTTTTAACTAATGCGGCAGGTGGCGTAAATCAGGATTATCATATCGGCGATTTAATGATAATAAAGGACCATATCAACTTAGTAAATGATAATCCGTTGCGAGGTGTTAGTTATGATGAACTCGGTCCCCGTTTTCCCGACCAGCATCATGTTTATGACAACACACTTGTTGAACGTGGGCTTAAAGCTGCCAACCAACACAATATTACATGCCATTTAGGAGTATATGTAGGCGTGAACGGCCCAAACTTTGAAACTCCGGCAGAATACCGTTACTTGCGTATTATAGGTGGCGATGCTGTGGGTATGAGTACAGTACCCGAAGCTATTGTGGCTGGCCACGCTGGCTTGAGAACATTCGGTATTTCAGTAATTACTGATGAAGGTAATGCTGTAAAACCAATAGAATCATCGCATCAAAAAGTGCTGGAGGCGGCTGATGTAGCAGGACAGAAACTATTTACTATCATTAAAGAACTAATTGCAGTATTGTGAAGCAAATTTTTATTAGTTGTGTTTTATTAATAGCATACTGCCATACTTTTGCTACCGGCACTGATTCTAGTTTGTATAAAAAGTATTATGGTTTCCGTATTCAATATGTTTATGCTAATGATTTTGACCATGCCATTTCATTGGATTCATCGCTCAGTGGTTTTCAAATGTACGATCCCTCCACTACGAATTTCGGTAATGTTGAAATAGGCAATTTTGGTTACGCCACCTACTCTGAAATTTTTACACCTCCTGTTTTTACCGATTTTGATCTTGGGTTACATCAATTTGATCCTTATTTATTTTCTACTGATAAAACAAAATATTATTATGCCGTTCACCCAATGACCCAGGTACAATACACTATTGCCTCTAAGGGAGAACAAATGTTAACACTATCCCACACCCAAAATATTAACCGCAATTGGAACGTAGGATTAGATCTTAACATTCTTCGCTCATCAGGTTTTTATACCCACCAGCGTACTGATTATACCAACCTTGATGCCTACACCTGGTACAAAGGCAAAAAGCAACATTACAACCTGTTCGCCTCATTTGTAATTAATGATGAACAGGTAAGGGAAAACGGCGGTGTAAAGAACGATAGCGTATTTATTGATCCTAGCATATTCATTAAAACACTTGCCCCCATTCGTTTAGATACAGCAGAAAATTTTTTACGTTCATATAGTGTGTCCGTTCAGCAATCGTGGGATATTGGCAGCTATACTGACATCACTATAAACGACTCTACCATCTACAAAAAACTCGTTCCTGTGCTCCGAATTCAGGATAATATTACTTACACCAGTTCATTATACCGCTATACTGACGATTCTTCTGATAATTCATTTTACTCCACCATAGCAAAGAACAATTTGCTTACAATGGATTCATTAAGTTTTAAACACTTCTCAAATGCTATTGGCTTTTCTGTATTAGATAAACAGGATCAATTTTTACCGGCCCTGTTTACCAATAACCGCTTAACCGCTTCTTTTAATACAGATTGGTACAGCATAAAACAATCTGCACTTGACACATCCTTTCTTACCTTAGGTTTACGAGCCTCCTACTATACCAATGTCGTTCACCCTAATTCTATTTTTTATGATCTTTCAGGTGGTTACAGTATTCTTAACTTTAATAAAAACATTTATAAACTTACAGCCTCTGTTGGTTTTGCTTTTAAAGATTCTACCTCAACCATAACTGCTACTGCCAATAGTTATTCAACTCCTCCGTCATTTGTATCTACTTATTTCAATTCTAACTTTAATAACTGGAACAATAATTTTAATCTCGAAAAAATACAATCTCTTGCTTTAATATTTAATTTACCCAAATGGAAAACTAATTTTACAATTACCTTGTACAATGTAAGCGATTATATTTACTGGGGCAGCCAAATAACACAACCCATATTATTTACACCCCCCATTTCGTTTCCCGTTCCGTTTCAATTCCCGGTAAGTGCGCCGTATAACGACCGGCCTTATCAATTATCTTCATCCATAAATACGCTGATCTTTTATTTGCAAAAGGATATTAAGTTTTTTAAAAATTTCCATTTTAATAACCGGTTGCTTTACCAGGATGTATTGTCGCAAGCCAATTATGTTCATTTACCCTCTTTTGTTTTGCGCACCAGTTTGTACTATGGCAACGATCTGTTCAAACACGCCTTGCATAGTGAAATTGGTATTGATGTGAATTATAACACTGCATTTGATGTACCCAATTATATGCCCGAAACCGGCCAATTCTTTTTACAATATTCAACTGAATATCCAACATACCCTGTTGCCGATTTTTTTATATCCATTCGTATAAAAACCTTACGTGCCTTTTTTAAAGTGGCCAATTTCGATCAGAATGTTTTTGAGCCGGGTTATTTTACCGCGCTTCATTACCCTATGCCCGATCTGAATTTTCAGGCCGGCTTTAACTGGACGTTTCGTAATTAAGCA
>Ga0302274_10003172_pt1 | contig 14733 bp, 10 predicted proteins | sample III_Bog_N2_1_FD_198755 | JGI IMG/M metagenome (GOLD analysis project Ga0302274, IMG submission 198755) | Peat permafrost microbial communities from Stordalen Mire near Abisko, Sweden - III_Bog_N2_1 | ecosystem: Environmental > Terrestrial > Soil > Wetlands > Peat | place: Sweden: Abisko...
CGCCGGCTTTCAATGCCGCCGCCTTGTCCGTCGCTTCCCACGTAAAGTCCTTGCCTTCGCGCCCAAAGTGCCCATACGCTGCAGTCGCCTTGTAGATGGGGCGGCGCAGATTGAGGCTCTCGATGATGCCCTTTGGAGTCAGTGAGAAGTTAGCCCGCACCAGCGCCTCGAGCTTGTCTTCCTCCACCTTGCCGGTCCCGAAGGTATCCACCAGAACACTTACCGGCTCCGCCACGCCGATTGCATAGGCCAACTGCACCTCGCAACGGTCGGCCAGACCGGCAGCTACAATGTTCTTCGCAATGTAGCGCGCCATGTACGCCGCCGAGCGGTCGACCTTGGTTGGGTCCTTGCCGCTGAACGCGCCGCCGCCGTGACGGCCCATGCCGCCGTACGTATCGACGATGATCTTGCGCCCGGTCAACCCGGTGTCGCCCATCGGGCCGCCGATAACGAAACGCCCCGTCGGATTAATGTGGTACTTGGTGCCCGCATCCAGCAGGTTCGCCGGAATCACTGCCTGGATCACGTGCTTCAGGATGTCGCCGCGCAACTCGTCGTTGCCCACAGTCTCCGCATGCTGCGTGGAAATCACCACTGCATCCACCCGCACCGGCTTATTGTTCGCGCCGTACTCCACCGTCACCTGGCTCTTGCCGTCGGGTCGCAGATACGACATCAGGCCGGACTTGCGCACCTCGGAGAGCCGGTGCGTCAGCTTGTGCGCCAGCGAGATCGGCATAGGCATCAGTTCAGGCGTCTCGTTGGTGGCATACCCGAACATCATGCCCTGGTCGCCGGCGCCGCCCGTGTCTACACCCATGGCAATGTCGCCCGACTGCTTGTTGATCGTCGAGATGACCGCGCATGTATTCGAATCGAACCCGTACAGCGCATTGTCGTAGCCAATGGAGCTGACCGTGCCCCGCACCAGACTTTGGAAGTCCACGTAGGCCTTGGTCGTAATCTCGCCCGCAATCACCACCAGGCCGGTGCAGGTCAGCGTCTCGCACGCCACCCGACTGAACGGGTCCTCGGCCAAACAAGCGTCCAGAATTGCGTCCGAGATCTGGTCGGCAATCTTATCGGGGTGACCCTCGGTCACGGATTCACTGGTAAACAAAAAGCGGTCGCGTTTCGCCAAATCGATTCCTCCGTTACATCTGGTCCGGGATTCCCCGCACCCTTTGATTTTACCTTCGCCGATGCGGTTCGGCAAAAGCTGGGGTGCCACGGTGCGAGAACCGGCCCTGAACCGCAGAATCCGGCATTAGACGGGAAGGAGTGTCTCCCTGCGGATCTGCTCCTACGGCTTCCATGCCCGCATTAAAGAAATCGGCGCCCGCCGGGTGGGCAGGCGCCGATTTTATTTTGTTTGAGTTAGAAGCTGAGTTTGCCGGCCACCTGCAGAATTCGCGGATCACGCGTCGCTGTGATCTGACCGAATGTGCTGCTGGTGGAAGTCGTTCCGACAGTTCCCCAGTTGGTGTGGTTCATCACGTTGAAACCCTCGCCGCGCAACTGGAAGGTTGTTCCGCGATACACCTTGAAGTTGCGGAACAGACCAACGTCCAGCCGGTTGAAGCCGGGGCCGTCGACCAGTCCTCGGCGCTCGTTGCCAACCTGGAAACTGGTTGGAGAAGGCGCCATGAACGCGGTCTGGTTGAACCAGTGCAGCCGCTTGTGCAGTAGAACTTGACCATAGCCGTCGTTCGGGTTCAACACCACATTGGGCCGCATGCTCGCCGCACTGGGTCCCAGAAGTCCCAGCCCGGCTGAATCATTCGCCACTCCGCCAGCAGTCTGCTGGTTGTAAATGCTGGTCAGGCCACCGTAGTTCACCGTGCCACTGGAGGACATCGTCGGCGTAAGCGGCAGGCCCGAGTTCACAATGTACAGACCCGACATCTCCCATCCGCCGACAATCTTGCCAACGATGCTCTGCTGGTCCTTCATCCAGGGAAGTTCCCAGACGCCATCGATGGACAATATGTCGTTGCGGTTGTAGGAGCTGGGGCCATACTCAGCCGCCAGGTTATAGGTGTTCTGCGGTGCGGTGGAATAGTCGTTCTGTGCGTTTGTCAGACCACGGCTGAACGTATAATTCGCGTCGATCATGCTCTTGCCGCTGAACTTCTTGGTGAACTTCACCTGCAGCGAGTTGTAGTTGGAGTTGAAGATCGTCTGCACGTCGTTGATCGCCGTGTAGCCCAGATACGGACGGATCTGGTTCAGAGGAGCCTCGCAGGTCTGGCTGATCCAACCGTTCAGATTGCAGGTTGGGCTCTGACCGGGACCGATGCTGGTGTGCGTGTAGGCCCCCGGGCGGATTTGGTTGAGGTCGATGACGCCCTGCAGGTGCGTCCCGTGATCGCCAAAGTAGCCGATATCGAGCGACATAGTCGGCGTAATCGCCTGCTGCACATCCAATGAGAACTGCTGTGTGTACGGGGTCTGGTAGTTCAAGGGCGATCCATGCAGAGAAGGCGGAAGCCCAGTGGCCGTGTTGAGTGTAGCCCCTGCGGGGTTATCAAGCATCGCCGTCGCATAGTTGTTGGTAGCCACATAGGGAGGGTTGCCGAAGACTGCCGACTCGTACATGCTCACAGCCGACTGGTCGTATGCGATGCCGTAGCCTCCGCGCAGTGCCGTCTTGCCATCGCCATACACATCCCAGGCGAACCCAACGCGAGGCGCCCAGTCATGCTTCGACGCATGTCCAACTTCCTGACCCCAGGGGGAGCCGTGACCATTGATGGGTGGTGCGCCCGACGGCTCCGTGAACGGAAATGCCGTCGAACCCTCAGCGCTCTCCTGCGCGATAAAATCCGGGCTGCCCAGGATGATTCCGTTCAACGGATCGGCAACCGTGTTCGGCTGATACGCATTCAATCCATTGACATTGGGACAATTTGCCAGCGTATAGGTCGTCACCACGCCACTCGACGTGTAGGACGTCACAGAGGTGGTCTGTCCGGCCATGGTGCAGAGGTTGCCGTTGCTGGCAATGGTCTCCGCGTTCAAAGCCTTGTAGGTCGCCGGGTCGAAGTTCGACAACTCATTGCCGACGTCATACGGCTGGCCAAAATAGCTATAGCGGATGCCCAGGTTGACCGTCAGGCGCCGCGAGGCTCTCCAATCGTCCTGCCCGTATAGCTCGATACCATTCTCGTTGATGTTCGGGGTGGGAGCTTGCGACGCTTGCGTAAACCCGCCATTTGCATTGCCGATGAGGAAGTTCGCGAACTCCGAATCGAACGTGCTGGGAACGCTGGCGCTCAGCAACCCGGCTTGTGCCGCCGTGGGCGACGACAGGCCAAACGTAAAGCCACCCTGGTTAGCGGTCCCAGTGGCGTTCTCCATCTTCTGATAGTGGTTGTAGGTCAGGCCGAACTTCAGTGTGTGCTGTCCCTTCACCTTGGTGATGTTGCCAAAGCCGTTGTGATTGATGTTGTGGTCGTTATAAATACCATCGCTGGAGATGCCCGATATGTTGCCCGCGGCAAATCCAATGTTTGGTACCACACCAAGCGTGCTGACAAAGGGCAATGTCGGCTTAACATCGGGCGAGTTCGCGCTGGCTACGTATCCGATCGGAGTGCTGATCACTGCGCCGGAGCTGTACGCATAGCCCATATCAACCAGCAAGGATGGACGCACTTCAATGGTGACATGCCCCAGATGCTGCGTCCCTGGCGAGTGAGTCGAAGTCGTCGAAACCCCAGGCATACCGCCGCCGATAAACAGCCCGCCGCCTTCGACCGTGGGCAGATCGTCATGCAGATAGCGATAGAAGACATTGGTCTTCTTACCCAGCGCGTAATCGACGCGCGCAAACTCCTGATTGTCATTGAAGACGTTGCGGATATTGTTGATCACGGTGTGCGGATCAACGCCCGCCGCGATCTGCGCGGGAGTTACGTTCGGCTGTGGAACCTTTGAATACACGTCCTTGATGTATGCCTGCGCCGTCGGCGAGAGTGTCGTCAGTTTCGTCGCGTAGCCCGTGCAGGCGCCTGCCGTGAAGGTTTGGCAAACCGCGACCGTCCCCTGAGCACCAGTACTGCTATAGGCGTTGGTAAAGTCGCCTTGCTGCTCAGCGAGCGTCGGCACATATGCGGTGGCCGAAGCGTATTGAACGACCCGGCGGAATTCCTGCGAATAGTAGAAGAATGCCTTGTCCTTGCCGTTGTACAGGTGGGGAATCACGATCGGTCCGCCCACCTTGAAGCCGAAGTCGTTATAGCGCAGCAAAGGCGTCGGGACTACAGTCGTGGTGTTTTTGTTGAAGTAGTTGTTCGCATTGAACACGTTGTTGCGGAAGAACTCATACGCCCCGCCATGCAGTGCGTTGGTTCCGGATGCGGTCACGACGTTCACCTGGCTGCTTGCGCTACGGCCATACTCAGCCTCATACGTACCGCGCAGCACCTGAACTTCGGCGATTGCATCCACACTGGGATACGCCAGCAGGGTTAGATTCGCTCCGCGGTCCACGTTGTCTGCGCCATCAATCGTCCAGTTGTTGGCCGTGGGACGACCGCCGTTGACCGAGAACGCCACCTGGGCCGACGTGCCCGAGGGCAGCGAAGCGCCAATGTAAAGCTGGTCGTTGGTCGCGCTGCCGTAGGAGACGCCCGGCTGCAGGGTCAGCAGCTGTTCATAATTCCGGTTGTTCAACACCAGTTCGCGTATCTGCGTGCCATTGATCAGGCCTTCGCTCATGCCGTTTTCCAGGTTTACAGGAGCCTGGTTGGCCACCACGTTCACCGTCTCGGTCGGAGCGCCTACAACCAGCTTCGTGTCCGCCTTCAGCGCGTCCTCCGCATGCAGCACCAGCCCGGTCACCGTGGCGGTCTTGAAGCCCTTCATCGCGATGGTGACCGAATAGTTACCCAAAGGCAGCGAACTCGCCGTGTAGTACCCGACCTTGTCCGTCTTCAGGGTCCGCTCGACGAACGCGCGGTCGGTGTTGGTCAGGGTCACGACTGCGCCGCTCACGGCAGCCCCGGTCGCATCCGCAACCGTTCCGCTGATGCTTCCTGAAATCTCCTGCGCGCGGGCCAGCCATGTTCCCGCCATCAACAGCACAACCCACACCGCACCCCGAACCCAGCGTCTAGACAGCGTCATCATCATCTCCTGAAAAACTTCCTTGCATACAACCGACGGGCTTTGCCAGCCTTTTTGACTGCGTTAAACTTCAGCTCGCCTGCCCTCGGTACACACAAATGCCGAAGAGCGGTCATGCCGTGAATGTAGTGCGCGGCGGGGATTTATTTTCTCAGCGCGCGCTTACAAACAATTTCAATCGAGGAAACAGTAAATTACCTGGACGGTCCATTGTCAACCCAAGACTTTAGGTAGACCCAAATCATTGGAGCGGGAAGTAGCCGGCGGTGGGTCGCCAGCCGCCAGCCGCACCACCCCGCCAGGGCCAGCACCAGCAGAATCAGGCCCACCCGGAGCCCCCGCGAGTGGGCTCCCCGGCCCATCACAACGCGGTTATTCTTCACATTTTCGGCAAAAGTCGCCCACTCCACCTCATTCGGGTCGTTCACCCCGCTCTCGCGGCAGCTCTCCTCAAACCGCTTCATCCAGTCGCGTTCTTCCAGGCCGAGCGCACCCAGGTAACTCCGAACGAACCCCCGTCGAAAAACACCTCCGGGCAGTTCCCCCAGGGCTCCCGCCTCCAGCGCACGGATATGCCTTGCCGGCACCTTGGTCGCCTGGCAGATGGTTTCGAGCGCCATCCCCCGCTCCTCGCGTGCCCGCCGCAACTCCTCGCCGAATGCTGCCAATCCGCCCTCTTGCGTCATGTATTTCTATTGTGGGCCGCTACTCGCTCCATACCATAAGCGATTGCATCCGCCAAATCAAAGGAATTTCACCTCTTTTGGCCACCGGAACCCGCCTAACACCCCCCTGTGCCGCGCCTCCGCCGAGCGCCCGCCCTGATAAACTTGGTACAAACGTGTGCGCATCCCCTTCCCAGAACGTGTCCCCCTCAACCGCGTTGCCATCTTCGCGGTCGTTCTGTTTTTGCTGCAGCAACTCGAGCGGACGTCGCTCTACTTCAGCGTCGGCTGTACAGCGTTCATCCTGATCTCCGCTCTCGCCTTCAATGCCGCGGGTGGGCTAACCCGGGCCGCCGGCGCCTATGTCTTCTTCTACTCCACGCTGGTCGTCATCGTGGGCATCTGTTACAAGGCCTTTTTAGGCGAACCGGCCCAGAGCAACCTGGTCGACCCGAAGACAGACATCGAGGTCTACATCGCCGGCATCAGTGCCATGTATGCCGCCGTCATCGTCAGCCGCCGCTTTGCGCGGAGGTCTGCCCTGATGCAAAACCTGATATCTGGTACCAAGTTGTACCGCTCCTCCGTTGGCTGCATTGTCGTCGGAGCGCTCGGCGGATTCGCCATTGCATTGCTGGGTTCCAGCGCAGGTCCGCTGATCAGTGCGTTCGCCCAGTTCAATCAGCTGATCCCGCTTGGCATTGTCGCCGGTGTGATGTACGAGATTCGCCGCAGCGGCGGTACCCGAACCCTGAATCTGCCCGTCGCAATCGCCATCGCATACTATTTCTTTGTGTACGGCATCATCGGATTCTCCAAGCAGGGGATGCTCACACCGCTGGTCTGCTGGGCACTTCCGGCATTCGCTGCGCGAGTTCGGCTCTCCGTGTTGCAGATCGCCGCTTGTTGCGTCACCGTATTCGTCGTCTTCCAATACCTGGTCCCCTATGCCCAGTACGGGCGTAAGTTCATGGAACCCAATCAGAGCATCAAGCAACGCGTGGACATCGCGATCCGGCTCATCGAGCATCCGTCTCAGACTCGGCAGGACTATGAAGATGAGTATGCCGACCAGGCCCAGTACTACAACACACAACAGGGCTTCTGGGACCGCCTGCAGTTCGTCTCTGTCGACGACGGCCTCAACAACATTACCGACCAGGGTAGGGTCTATGGCCTGTTGCCCATCCAGCTCGCAGCCCTCAATGTGGTCCCGCATATCTTCTGGAAGGACAAGCCCGAGGTCAACTTCGGCATCCGGTATTCCCACGAGATCACTGGAATCGAGGACACGGAGGACAACACCAACATCGGCATCTCCTTCAGCCCCACCGCGGAGGCTTACCACATGGACAAGTGGCGGGGGGTCCTGGTGGTTGCTCCGCTCATCTGGTTCGTCCTGTTTTTCGTCCTGGATTCCCTGCTGGGAGACCTCCGCACCACTCCGTGGGGCCTGCTTGCACTTGCACTGATCAGCCACATTGCGCCCGAGGGTGCTCTGACTGGAGCAATCTACCTCGTCACCGTCGGAGTGGAAATATTGATCTTCTGCGCCTTCTTTGCAGCCTGGGTTGCGCCCCTCTTTGGCGATGCTGTGCTGGGCCCGCAACGCTCCCCATCGCAGCCTCACCTGGCCGCAATCAACCCACGCATCTCCTAGTATCCACCCGGCCGCGGCATTCTTCTTACCAGCGACTGACGCACCTAAGGGCCAGCCACGCTGCCTTCCGCATGGATGCCATCCGGGCTCCGCAGAAACGGAAACGGACGAATGTGGCGATTGTCCAGCATACCTCCGCCGGTCGCCATATTCAGCAGCATCACCACGATGCAGGCCCGCCTCAGGTTCGCCGGCAGCCGCACCGGCTCGCCCCCGAACAGCCGCGAAACCAGCAGCAGCATCAGGAATGCGTTCAGGCATAGCAACTCATTCCATCTGCTCTTGTCCCACCCGAACAGATGAAGGCTGAGCGGTGCCAGCGTGGCCATGACGGCTCCCGCATAGAGCCAGCGATGCCGCCCCGGCATCCAACGCCGCAGCAGTAGAAGCGTCGCCCACGAGAGTACTGCCGCCGTGGGGCAGAAAAACAACAGGCTCTCCACCTGAGCCGGCCAGAAGGTAGGGCGCGCCCACACCGACCTCATCACCGCCAGGTTCTCCTGTGGAGTGCGCGGCAGCACCTTGAACACCTCCGGCTCCAGCCACCGATCGGCCTTCAAGGAATTCGCAGTCCTCAGTTGGTCGGCCTGCGCCTGGGTAATGGATGCGTGCCGGCCGAGATATGCCACCAATGCCACACCGATAAGGAGCAACGCTACGCCACCTGCCCATGCCACCCTGCGCTGCCGTTCACTCTGCGCCGTCCCTGCTCCAAACAGCACGCTGACCACCAGCAGTGGAAGAAATGCAAAGAAGAACTGTTCATGGATCAATATGCCCGCAGTGGCGCACGCCAGGGCCGCCAGCAGCCGCCAGGCCGTCGAACGAAGGAAGAGCGGCGCAACACACAACAACGCCAGAGGGATATCCAGGTAGCCGTTGAGATTGGCCAGATAGGTCACGCTGTAGCTCGATGCATACACCGCCAGCAGCTCGCCCGGAGGCGTGCGTTCGACTACCTTCGACGTGCGCGCCAGCAGCGCAAGCGCGGCAAACAACAGCAGCAGCAGCAGCGTTGAGACCACAACGAAGTGCCCGTACTGCCCCAGCCCCAGCGGCCGGCCAACCATCGTCCCGAACAGTCCCCGCCGCATAAAACCGACACTGTAATCGAACTGCGCCTGGGTATACGACCACGCATTCGGCTCGCGGAGCCCCTTGGCAAAAGCAATCGCGCCAAGTCCCAATGTCGTCCATCGCCAGAACTGCGGACTATCCCATGTGTTGGCTTCCGCGACCGCTAACCCGTCGTTCCGCGCTGGTTGCTTCTCCACGGACTCCCCGTTCCCCATGGGGTCGAGGGTATCAGAGTGGTCACACGCTACGGTATGATCCTTGTATGGGGACGTCCTGGAAGCAGGGTATGTTGCGCACCATCGGACATCGCCACTGGCTGCGCGGGCGCGACCGCCTGCTGCGCACCTTCGACGACCCCGACAACCATTCGCCGCAGCCCTTCGAGACAGACTTTTTCGGCGTCTCCTACTCCGGCGACCTGGCCAACTTCATCGACTGGTCGGTCTTCTACCTCGGAGCCTTCGCCATCCACGAACTCATGCTGCTGGGCGCATTGGCCGACGCACTCCGTGCGCGAGGCCGCCCGGTCAGCTTCTTCGACGTGGGCGCCAACATCGGGCACCACACGCTCTTCATGTCCGGGCACGCCGACCGCGTTTTCAGCTTCGAACCCTTCTCCGTGGTGCGCGACGAGATGCACCGCAAGCTTGCCCACGCCCACGTTCGCAACGCGACCATCTTTCCAGTCGCACTCGGCAATCGCAACGAGACGGCCACCTTTCACCCGCCCACCGGATGCAACCAGGGCACCGGAACGCTTGGGGAGACGCTGCCCGACAACGCCTCCGACGAGGTCATCTCCGTTGAGGTCGTGCGCGGCGACGACTTCTTCGCCGCCAATCAGCTTCCGCCTATCTCGCTGCTCAAGATGGACGTGGAAGGTTTCGAGGTCAATGCCATCGAAGGCATGCGAGAGACGCTATTGCGCGACCGTCCGCCCATCCTGATGGAGATTCAGCGCGACCTCGAGCCCGGTAGCGGCCCCGGGAAAAGCACAGGAATTGAACCGCTGCTCTATCCGGACCATCTTCTCTTCGAGGTGGGCGTCCAGCGCGGCGGCTACACCCTGACGCCGTTTGCGAAGGGCAAGACCGAAGAAGCCCTCGTCCTCCCCGCCGAACTCGCCGGAATCATTCCTGGCACAAGCGCGCGCTAAAGACCAATCCCCCGTCTGCCACTTCTCTGAACTTTGCGGAGTGTCGCATTCTCACCGGGCAGAGACGATACTGGAGAGGAGAGCCGACACCATGCCCAATCCAGTATCAGCCAACACCAGCGCACTGCCACAGCCATCCCACCCCGTGCCAGCCGTATTCCCCGGACGCCAGTGGCAGCAGGTGCTGGCGCGCGACGAACGCGCCGACGGTCAATTCTTCTACGCCGTCAAATCGACGAAGATCTACTGCCGCCCAAGCTGCCCCAGTCGCCGCCCCGCGCGCAAAAATGTCTCCTTCTTCCCCACCGCCGTCGCCGCCGAGCAGGCCGGCTTCCGTGCCTGCAAGCGCTGCGAACCCGACCGCGCCACACCGCGCCCCGATCCGCAGGCCAGCCTCATCGCAACAGCCACCGAGTACCTGACCGAGCACGCCGCCGAGCGCACCCGTCTCGCCGACCTGGCCAAGGCCACCGGCGTTGGCCGCTTGACCCTGCTGCGTGGATTCCGCCGCGTCCTCGGCGTCAGCCCCGGAGAGTTCGCCAAGGCGCAGCGCGTCGCCCGCTTCAAGGACGCACTCCGCCCCGCCCCGCATGTCGCCGCTCCCACTCCGCAGCCCACGCCTCCCGCGCCCGCCAAGCGCATCACCGACGCCATCTACGAGGCCGGCTTCGGCTCCTCCAGTCGCCTCTACGAGTCCAGCAACGACTCCCTCGGCATGACTCCGCGAACCATGCGCGCGGGCGGCGCCGGCCTGCTCATCCGCTACACCACCGCCGCCAGCCCGCTCGGCCGCATGCTGGTCGCCGCCACGCCCTCCGGCGTCTGCGCCATCGCCTTCGGCCGCGACGACGCCGAGCTCCTCGCCGATCTGCGCACACGCTTCGACAAAGCCCAGCTCGTCGCCGCCAAGGGTACCTCCGGCTGGCTTGCGGATGCCGTCGCCTTCGTCACCAGCCAGACCACTGAGCACCCACTTGCCGCTACCTTCCCGCTGGACGTGCGCGCCACCGCCTTTCAGCAGCGCGTATGGAAGGCCCTGCAGCAGATCCCTCGCGGCCAGACGCGCAGCTACGGCGAACTCGCCCGCGAGCTTGGCAGCCCCACCGCCGCCCGCGCCGTCGGCGCCGCCATCGGCTCCAACCCAGTCGCCATCGCCATCCCGTGCCATCGCGTCATCGGCCAGGATGGCAGCCTCACCGGCTACCACTGGGGCGTCGAGCGCAAGCGCAAACTCCTCACCGCCGAGGGCGCAATTGCATAGCAATACCACCTTTTTTGAAGGAACGTCATCCTGAGCTAGGGCGCTCACTGCTTTATTGTGAGCACCGCAGTCGAAGGACCTGTCCTGAGCCCGCCGAAGGAACCTGCCATCCAGCCTGCACGACCAAGACGTTTGCCCCGTTCGGGCAGTCATTTACTTTGTCGGCTATCGCAACCGAGGCCGTTTCCGCCCCTCAGGCTCCGTCGCCCGCACCTTCCGCGGCCGAATCTTCTTCGTTCAGGATGTCCGCAAACTCCGACGAATCGAAGACCTCGCCGCACAATTGACACTCCACAAACTCTACGTCTTCCTCGCGGGCGACGACGCGAACCTGTGGATGTTTACACGATGCCGGCATAGGGGGAGGGGTTGGGCTTCTCAAAATTCTGCCCTCGCACAATCCCGTTGTCAATCTGAAATTCCCTTAATTCCGATGAATTTAGTCGTAATTACCGTTTCCCCCTTCTCCGGGGCTCTCAGCTTTGCCGGGTTTTGCACCGAAAGCGCTTTCAGACGCCCCCAGGCACCTTGCCACCCGCCCCCATCCCGCCGTACACTAACTAGGACCGATACGGTCGGATTACCATTCCGGTTACCATCCGGCAATACACCGTAACCGTGAGAGTCCTTATATGCTGCGTCTGACCAAAAAAGCCGACTACGGTCTCATGGCCCTCAAGTACCTGGCGGAGCAGTCCCACCCGGCTGACAGCCCCGTCGCCCAGAGCGCAAAAGACATCGCCCAGGCCTACCACATCCCGCCACCGCTGCTCGCCAAGATCCTCCAGACCCTCGCCCGCGCCGGCATTCTCGTCTCCCACGCCGGCACCAACGGTGGCTACGCGCTGGCCCGCCCGGCCAGCCAGATCTCGGCGTTCGAGGTCATTCGTGCCATCGATGGCCCACTCTTCATCACCAGTTGCATCACAATCCATGGGGCCTGCGACCTGGCCGGCCATTGCACCATCAAAGAACCACTGCGCAAGGTCAACGACTCCATCACCGAATTGCTCAGCCGGATTCACATCAGCGACCTGGTCGATAGCTCGGAAGGGGCGCCAGGAAGCGAAGTAGCCGCAGTAGCCGCCGGTCTGGTCAGCATCCTGGCCTGACACCGGAGTTTTTCAAGTACGGAAGCATCGCAACACCACGCGCGGGCGTCGCAACAGCAGAGCGCCGAAGGCGCGACATATGCCAGCCTAGGCCGAATGCCTAGGTCAGAGGCAGAAGAAAGAACCAGAGGGCTGAAGGCCCGACACATACCGACCCAGCCCAAAGGGCATGGGGCAGGGCAGAAGGAGCAATACATGAGCATTGAAAACGGGACCAGCAACAACGGCAACAGCACCGGGGTCGTCATCTCTCACTCCTCCACCCCGCTGCCCCAGGGCGTGCATCTCCCGCTCTACATGGACAACCACGCCACCACCCCGCTCGACCCGCGCGTGCTGGAGGCGATGATGCCCTACTTCACCGGCAAGTTCGGCAACGCCGCCAGCCGCAACCACCAGTTCGGCTGGGAAGCCGAAGAGGCCGTCGAGATCGCACGCGGCCAGATCGCCAAACTCATCGGCTGCACTTCCAAGGAGATCATCTTCACGTCCGGCGCCACCGAGTCCAACAACCTCGCCATCAAGGGCATCGCCGAGATGTATCGCGAACGCGGCAACCACATCATCACCCAGGTCACCGAGCACAAGGCGGTCCTGGACACCTGCAAGAAGCTCGAAAAGATGGGCTACATCGTCACCTATCTGCCTGTGCAGGCCGACGGCCTCATCGACCTCGACGACCTCAAGCGCGCCATCGTGACCGAAGGCCCCAATAAGACCATCCTCGTCTCCATCATGTACGCCAACAACGAAATCGGCGTCGTACAGCCAATTCGTGCAATCGGCAAGCTCTGCCACGAGAAGGGCGTCCTCTTCCACACCGACGCCGTCCAGGCCGTCGGCAAGATCCCTGTCGACGTCCTCGCCGACAACATCGACGTGCTCTCGCTCAGCGGCCACAAGCTGTACGGCCCCAAGGGCGTCGGCGCGCTCTACGTTCGCCGCCGCAACCCGCGTGTCCAGATCACCGAGCAGATCAACGGCGGCGGCCACGAGCGCGGCATGCGCAGCGGCACGCTCAACGTCCCCGGCATCGTCGGCCTCGGCGCAGCCTGCGAAATCTGCCAGAGCGAAATGGCCGCCGAAGCCGTCCGCGAAGCAGAACTTCGCGACTACCTCAAGGACAAGCTCGAGGCCGCCCTCGACTACACCCAGGTCAACGGCAACATGCAGCATCACCTGCCCGGCAACCTCAACATGAGCTTCGTCTACGTCGAAGGCGAGTCGCTCCTGATGGGCATCAACGACATCGCCGTCTCGTCCGGCTCGGCCTGCACCTCGGCCACGCTGGAACCCAGCTACGTTCTCAAGGCTCTCGGCCTCGGCGACGAGATCGCCCACAGCTCGATCCGCTTCGGCCTCGGCCGCTTCAACACCAAAGCCGAAGTCGACTACGTCGCCGACAAGATCATCGACGTTGTCCTCAAGCTCCGCGAGCTCAGCCCGCTCTACGAGATGGTCAAGGAAGGCATCGACCTTACCAAGATCGAATGGGCCGCCCACTGATTTCCTTCGCTCGTCATTCGTACCAGGCTCGTCATTCTGAGCCGCAGGCTCAGAATCTCGGTATTTAGCTTTGTTAGCTGAATGAAACCTCCAGGAATGCCAACGCACCAAGCGCCAACGGCGCGCAACATACCAGCCTAGGCCGCAGGCCTAGGTTGGGCCAGAAGAAAGAACCAGAGGGCTGAAGGCCCGACACATGCTCTTCTGAAGGAAATGGTGCTTTATGCCGAATGCGCTCAACAACGAACCAACGCTAAAGCTACTTGCACTGCGGGCGAAAATCGAGGCGGGAATTGCAAGCGGAATCGCGACCGGTGACATCTTCGCCGGGGTTCGACGCAAAGCAGGATTGCCACCCCGCGAAAGACGATTTGTTATAACGAACGACCCCACAGAATCATCCAATAAATAGCCACGTCTTAGGAGAAAACATCATGGCATACAGCGACAAGGTAGTAGACCACTACGAACATCCCCGCAACGTCGGTACCCTCGACAAGAGCTCGTCCGAAGTCGGCACCGGCCTGGTCGGCGCGCCCGAATGCGGCGACGTCATGCGCCTCCAGATCCGCGTCAACCCCGAAACCCAGGTCATCGAGGACGCCAAGTTCAAGACCTTCGGCTGCGGCTCGGCCATCGCCTCCAGCTCGCTCGCCACCGAGTGGGTCAAGGGCAAGACCGTCGCCGAGGCCCTGACGATCACCAACACCGACATCGTCAAAGAACTCGCGCTCCCGCCGGTCAAAATCCACTGCTCGGTCCTCGCCGAAGACGCCATCCGCGCCGCCATCGGCGACTGGAAGAAGAAGAACCACGTCACCGAGGAAGCCAACGCAGCCGTCGCAACCACCGCCGCCGCCCACTAACCGGGCGCGCTGAAGGCGCGCTCTATCCTAGCCTGGGGCAACGCCCCAGGTTTGGGTGCGGTAGAAGAACTGCGGGCTGAAGGCCCGCGCTAAAGGCCCCGTAGAAGGCACGCCCTATGTCCATGGTCACCCTCCAAACCGAAACTCCCAAAGGCGCCGTTGCCGCACCCACGGTCGCCGCGGCCCCGCCGTCCCCCATGCTCCTTGCCGACGGCGAATCCGACGCCGCCAAGACCATCCGCGTCACCGTCCGCGCGCTCAAGCGCATCCGCGTCGCCATGGCCAGGGAGAACATCT
>Ga0302274_10003178_pt1 | contig 14726 bp, 12 predicted proteins | sample III_Bog_N2_1_FD_198755 | JGI IMG/M metagenome (GOLD analysis project Ga0302274, IMG submission 198755) | Peat permafrost microbial communities from Stordalen Mire near Abisko, Sweden - III_Bog_N2_1 | ecosystem: Environmental > Terrestrial > Soil > Wetlands > Peat | place: Sweden: Abisko...
GGACCGCACCCGGCCGGTCACGGCGGCCCTGGCCAACCTGGCGATGTCCGATGCCGTCGGCTTGCCGGGCGTGCTGGACGCGGCGGGCTACAATTATCAGGAATCGCGCTACGCCGAGGATCATCGTCAGTATCCGCACCGGATCATTTACGGCAGCGAAAACAGCCATAATTACGATGCCTGGCTGGCCGTGCGCGACACCGCCTTTATTTCGGGGCAGTTTCTCTGGACGGGCGCGGATTATCTGGGCGAGGCCGATGCCTGGCCCAACCGCGCCAGCGCCGCCGGTCTGCTCGACCTGTGCGGTTTCACAAAGCCGCTCGGCTGGTTCCGCCAAAGCCTCTGGAGCAGCCAGCCGATGGTCCACCTGTGCGTGGCCACGAACAGCAACGCCGAGCGACGTCGCGGCGGTTTCTGGGGCGTGGAAAGCTGGAACAACTGGCCCGTGGACCGCACCGTCACCGTGCATTGTTTTGCCAATTGCCCCGAAGTCTCGCTGCTGGTTAATGGCAAGCGGGTCGGCACCAGGAAAATCACCGAGGCGGAACGGGGCGTGTTGCGTTGGGAACTTCCCTACGAACCCGGCACCTTGACCGCCATTGGCCAGACCACCAATGGGCAGGAAATCTGCCGCGACACGCTCACCACCACGGGCCCGGCCGCGCGCGTGCAATTGCTGCCCGACGTGCGCACGCTCGCCGCCAACGGCAAGGACATCTGCCATCTGGAATTTCAGGTCGTGGATGCGCAGGGTCTGCGGGTGCCGGATGCGGCCTCGGCCGTGACCTTCGCGGTGACGGGTCCCGGGAAAATCCTTGGCTTGGGCAACGCGGATGTGAACAGCGTGGAAGACTGCAAAGGCAACATCCACTCGGTGTTTCAAGGTCGCGGTCTGGCGATTTTGCAAAGCGGCACGGCGGCTGGGAAGGTTAGCATCACCGCCACCGCGACCGGCCTGGCACCCGCGAGTGTCACGCTGACGTGCCAATGATGGGAATGGGACCGCCGGTGCCGGCGGCGCGGCCGATCATTAGCCTGAATGTTGTTATTGGCTGGGTGCTACAAATATGTCGCGCCTGCGGCGCTGGGGGCATACACGTTCGCATCCGTTTTTGAAAGGCCACGGAACGCCGGTTTAGAAACCTGCGCTACGACGTTGGAATGCCTTCGTGTCAGCAGAAGAATGGTTGCGCGCTTACAGCGCTTGATGGTAATCGTGGTATCAAACCCAGGGCGTTGCCCTGGGCTGTCCTGTGGCGGCCTTTCAGGCCTTTCATTTGACCCTTCTTTTCGGAAGCGGAAAGGCAAAATTTCACCATTGACGGAACAACTCAGGGGTTGCGATACGGCAGGCTTGGAAGCCTGCGCTACAAGGGTTTGCGTGGGGTTGGCTGACTTCACGGTGAATGCCTGGCCGCCCCGATCCATCGCCCCAAATCGCAAACCAACCGGCTTTTGCCTTTTAATCGGACCCGGATTCGTGTTTCATTCAGCAGTTTCGATTTATGCCCAAGCGCACCGACATTCATAGTGTCCTCATCATCGGCGCCGGTCCGATCATCATCGGCCAGGCGTGCGAGTTTGATTATTCCGGCACCCAGGCCTGCAAAGCCCTCCGCGAGGAGGGCTACCGCGTGGTGCTCGTCAACTCCAATCCGGCCACCATCATGACCGACCCGGAGTTCGCGGAGCGCACCTACATTGAACCCATCACGCCCGAGGTTGTGGAGAAGATCATCGTGCGTGAGAAAGAGGAGATGAAACGGCTCGGGGCCGCCGGCAAACTCGTGCTGCTGCCCACCCTCGGCGGCCAGACCGCCCTGAACACCGCCATGGCCCTCCACAAAAACGGCGCGCTCGCCCGGCACGACGTGGAGATGATCGGCGCCAAGCCCGACGCCATCAACAAGGGCGAGGACCGCCTCATGTTCAAGGAGCTCATGCTCAGCATCGGGCTGGATGTGCCCATCTCCGGCGTGGCCCACAACATGAACGAAGCGCGCGACATCGCCGAGAAAGTCGGCCGACTCCCCCTCATCATCCGCCCCGCCTTCACCCTGGGCGGCACCGGCGGCGGCATTGCCTACAACCGCGATGAATTCGAGGAAATCGCCAAGCGCGGCATCGACCTCTCCCCCGTCTCGGAAATCCTCATTGAGGAATCCCTCCTCGGCTGGAAGGAATATGAAATGGAAGTGATGCGCGACCAGGCCGACAACTGCGTCATCATCTGCTCCATCGAAAACTTCGACCCCATGGGCGTGCACACCGGCGACAGCATCACCGTCGCCCCCATCCAGACCCTCACCGACAAGGAATACCAGCTCATGCGCGACCAGAGCTTCGCCGTGATCCGGGCGGTCGGCGTGGAAACCGGCGGCTCCAACATCCAGTTTGGCGTCAGCCCGGACACCGGTCGCATGGTGATCATTGAAATGAACCCGCGCGTGAGCCGCAGCTCCGCCCTCGCCTCCAAGGCCACCGGCTTTCCCATCGCCAAAATCGCCGCCAAGCTCGCCATCGGCTATCTCCTGGACGAGCTCAGAAACGACATCACGCGCGAAACCCCCGCCAGCTTTGAGCCCAGCATTGATTACGTCGTCACCAAAATCCCCCGGTTCGCCTTCGAAAAATTCCCGCAGGCCGACCCCACGCTCACCACGATGATGAAAAGCGTGGGCGAAGCCATGGCCATCGGCCGCACGTTCAAGGAAAGCCTGCAAAAATGCCTGCGTTCCCTGGAAATCGGCCGCAGCGGCCTGGGCGGCGACGGCAAACCCTGGCGCATTGGCACCGAAGTCTATGGCGACCGCGACATCCTGCCGCGCGAAGTCATCAGCCGCAAACTCAGCGTGCCCAACGCCGAACGCATTTTCTTCATCCGCCACGCCCTCCGCGCCGGTTTCAGCATCGAAGAGATATTCAACCTCACCAAGATTGACCGCTGGTTCCTGGTCCAGCTCAAGGAAATCGTGGATTTCGAGGAGGAACTGGCGCGCCTGCGGGTTGGTTAACCGGTCTTTGCCCATGCCAGTCACCTGTCCCCAATGCCGCACCGAGATTCCGCTGGCCGACGTCAACGTCGCCACCGACATCGCCTTGTGCCGCCGCTGCGGAACGACCTATAGCTTCGCCGAATTGCAACTCGACCGCGATGAAACCGCCGGCGTGGATCTTGCCCGCCCGCCGCGCGGCGCTTGGTTGCGTCGCCAGGCCAATGAATTTGAAGTCGGCGCCACCACCCGTTCGTTCGCCGCCTTGATCCTCATCCCCTTCACGCTAGTCTGGGCCGGCGGTTCCATGGGTGGCCTTTACGGCACGCAAATTTCGCACCACAAATTTGATTTGTTCCAGTCCTTGTTTGGTATTCCCTTTTTGCTGGGTTCCGTGGCGCTGGTGACGCTCTCGCTGATGACGACGTTGGGCAAAGTCGTGGTGCGGGCTTCCGGCGATCAAGGCGTGGTCTTCGTGGGCGTCGGCCCCTTGGGCTGGACCCGGAAATTCCGCCGCAGCGAAATCAAGATGGCGCGCGTGGCCATGTCCAAGTGGCAGCAAAACAACCGCAACGTCCCGCAGTTGGAACTGGACGGCCCCGTGCCCATCCGCTTCGGCAGCGGCCTGACCGAGGCGCGCCGCCATTTCATGCTCGCCGCCCTGCGCCAATACCTGCGCGGCTGAGCCGGAACGATGCTTTTGAAACCACCGATGGACGCCGATGGACACCGAGTGGTCGATGTGGGCGGTGGGATGCCCTGCACGGCCTCGGCCCAGGTGGCCAGTGATTGCGCGCCGCAACTCAAGCCGGACTGGTCGTTTTATGGCGAGGTCAATGGCATGCGAGCCTACAGCCGGGTGCATCAAGTCGTGTGTGTTGCGAAATGGAAGGACCTGGGTGCAACCAAACAAACTTGGCGGGTTTTCGCCGGGGCCACAACCAAGGACGAACTCGGCCGCATTGCGACCGGGTTGGGGATTGAATGGGAATGAAGTATGGATGTTGCCACCGAAGTATCGCGCCGCGCTTCAACCCGAACTCCGAAATGGGCAATGAAATCGAATCGACCTGTCGCGAGCCCATCGTTGGTGGGGCGCGTCACTCCGTGCGCCCGCGCCGGCCACCAGCGGGTGCAATTTTGCCCTGAGCCGGAACGATTCAATAACACAGATTTAAAACCACGGATGAACACAGATGAACACGGATAAAAACGTGATTTTCCAGCCGTCCAGAAAGCGCACCGTTTAGTAGTGACCGGCGGAAAACCAGGCCGGAGCGCCCTTCTGACCTTTCTGCATCTGTGTTTATCCGTGTCCATCTGTGGCGGGTTTAATTAAACCCTTTGTTTATTAGGGTTTGCTCACACAATGGACGGCCACTGTCAGCAAAAATGTCAGTCACAGGGCGAATGATAGAACTATTCGCCACTACTGTTCAAGATTTGCTGAAACTCGCCAAAACGGACGTTCACAAACGCCGTTGAAACGGGACTGGAATTTCGATTCAGAGAATCATCTATGAAATCGAAATTCAACCTGTTCCGGCGCGGTGCAGTTTTCTACATGGAGGACACCGCCACCGGCAAGCAAACGAGTTTGCGAACCAAAGACGAAACCGAGGCCAAGAGCCTGCTAAACGCCCGCAACGAGGCGCAACGCCAGCCGGTGCTAAACTTGCACCTTGCCCGCGCCTTCCTGACGGCCAGTGACCCGGCCTTTGTGGAACGCACATGGCAGACCGTCATGGAGCAGTTGCAATCGCGGGGCAAGGACAGCAGCCGGGAGCGTTATGCCAGCGTGTTCAAGTCGCCGTCCTTTGACGGACTGCGGAACAAAAAACTTCTGGAAACGAACGCCGATGATTTTTTTACGGTATTCAAACAGGGAAAAGTCGCCATCACCTATTTTTTGAAACGGCTGCATAACTTCGCCTTGAGTTTGGGCTGGATTGCCCTGCCGGTGGTTGCCCCCTACTTGTGGCCGAAATACGAGGCCAAAGAGCGGCGCGGCATCACGCCGGATGAACAGCAGAGCATTCTAGCCATTGAGAAAAAAGCCGAATGGAAATTGTTTTTGGAACTGCTATGGGAAACGGGCGCGGCGCAAGGGGACGCCGCCGCCATGACCGCCGAGGACATTGACTGGCAGACCCGCACCATCACCTATTTTCGCATGAAAACCGGCTCGCGGGCACAGTTCACGATCAGCAGGAAACTGGAAACCGTGTTAGGCCATTTGCCGACCACTGGCGCATTGTTCCCGAAACTCTCGACGTTTACGGCAAACGACCGGGCGAGCCGGTTTCGTCGCCGTTGTGAGCGGGCGGGAGTCAACGGAGTGACGTTGCATAGCTATCGTTACGCATGGGCGGAATGTTCTTTAGTATGCATCAAGCCATTTCAGCCATGTTTGACCGATTTGCCGCACAAACACACGGCAGGGCAGTCAAAACCGCCTTTATCTGCACACGGGACGGCAATTGGACGTTTGACACGCTCTGTGGGTCTGATAATAATTTTGACCTATGGACTATTATATTGGTGTATTTGGAAAAGATAACACATGGTGCATGGTTTCAGATTGTCCGTTCGTTGTTGAAGACAGGAAGGGGGATAGATTCATTTCAGTCAGCACCATTAAAGATGCAGCACAATATTTCGAGTCGAATGCCATTTACACCATTTATGCATGGAATGAGGGAATATGGAGTGAGGTTCATTTCCTGACCACGACCGACAAGCCTTCAAAATCCATTGGGTTTCGTCCGTCTCACGAATAAAACAAGGTGACGACATTATAACTGAAGTATATTATGCCATCGTATATCACAACAAACTTTGATAAACTCGCACACCATCATTACATTATTAATCCACAAACAACAACTTCGTGGTTTAACTTTGCCAAAGGCAAACTTGATAAATATGTTAAAAAATTCGGTGACGATTTCTGTTTAGTTATAAACTGTTCAAAGAAATGTGACGATGCTTATATTCTTCCATTCAAGGAATTCAAGGATTTATTTACGAAAGAAAATTTGAAAGAAGAAAAAAGTACGAAAGCCAAACATAGATGGAGTGGCCACATTGATAAGCATACGCAAGAAATTAAGTTGGAACCTGCTAACCAAAAGCATGAAAAACCGGCATTCGAGTATCACAACAAATTCCATCTATTGCAGAATGCCCCATTGCCATTTCCAGAAGAAAAAAAAGTAGAAGATTGGGACTAGACCGCAAACGCAAAAAGTGGGATTAGTGTTTGGCACCTATCCCGCTTGAACTACTATGGCATTGCCAGTCGGGCGTGTGTGGACATGGCGTTTTAGTATTATTACGCACAAGCCAAGACCCGCTTTACCGCCGTAGCCGTCCAAGTCCCGCCCCGTGCGGTTTTCTCGCCTCTCTTGTTCATGCAGGAAGCAATTTTGGCGAGCGTATTAACGCCCGTGCCTTGGATTTCATATATGGCCTTCAATGCGGTTGTGGCGAATTCCGCCTTGCGGGCTTTGATCGCACTCACCGCCATTGGCCATGCTCTAGCGGCGTTCGGATTCCCAACCCGTTGCCGATCAGGGCATTTCTCAAATGTTCCTTCCCAACCTCGGTATTCGGGGTTGACTGGACTTTTGAGCGGCCCTGCCGTCCAACGGGTGCAGGACAAAATTCTTCTGGCCTTCCAAAGCTCGAACGGGCGTTTTGTAGCTATTTGCCGGGGTTGAACTTTTTTCATAAAAAACACACCTTGGACAGCCAGTGTCCAAGGTCCCGGTTAGGCTTTCAAATCCAAAAGCCATGAACCAAGCCCCCAAAACGCTCCATTCCAACCAAACGCGCCAACCTGTGCTCCCCAGACCTCATCCGCTTCCATCCAGCGCCATGCCAAAGGCGTGCTGCCCGGACCCTTTAGGCTTCCGTTGCCGCGTGCCGGGTGCTACAAATGCCCCATGGCGCAATTCAACATCGGTTTCCTGGGCGCGGGCAAAATGGCCACCGCCCTGGCCAAAGGTTTTCTCCACGCCAAACTCGTCTCCCCCGACCGCCTCTTCGCGGCCGACCCCTTTCCGGCGGCGCGGGAACAATTTGCGCGGGACACCGGCGCCAAGACCTTTGTCGTCAACATCAAAGTCGCCCGGGCCGCCACCATCCTGATTCTGGCCACCAAGCCCGATCAAGCGGCGTCCGCGCTGACCGAGATCGCCAGCGCCCTGACCCCTGATCACCTCCTGATTTCCATCGCCGCCGGCGTGTCGCTGGCCAGGTTGGAGGCGCCCCTGCCCACCGGCACCCGCGTTATTCGCGTCATGCCCAACACCCCCGCCCTCGTCGGTGCCGGGGCCGCCGGCTTCGCCACCGGCACCCACGCGACGGATGCCGACGGCGACCTCGCCCGGCAATTGTTGTCCGCCGTGGGCCTGGCCTTGTCCGTCAAGGAAAGCCTGCTGGACGCCGTCACCGGTTTGAGCGGCAGCGGCCCGGCGTACGTCTATCAATTCATTGAGGCCCTCAGCGATGGCGGCGTTGCGGCGGGACTGCCGCGCGACGTGGCCACGCGGCTCGCGGCCCAAACCGTGTTGGGAGGCGCCAAAATGGTTTTGGAGACCGGCCTGCATCCCGGAGCCTTGAAAGACCAGGTCACCAGTCCCGGCGGCACCACCATTGAAGGCGTGCATGAACTGGAAAAGGGCGCCTTCCGCGCCACCGTCATCAACGCCGTCCGCGCGGCGGCGGCGAAATCCAAGCAACTGGGCCAGGGCTAGGCCGGCTCCCATGACCGAGCCACCAGTCGAACTGCCAATTGATGGCGTGCTGGACCTGCACACCTTCCACCCGCGCGACATCAAACAACTCGTGCCCGACTATCTGTCGGCCTGCCAGGCGCGCGGCATCCTGCAAGTGCGCCTCATCCACGGCAAAGGCATCGGCCACCTGCGGCGCACCGTACAATCCATCTTAAAACAACACCCCGCCGTCATTTCCTACGCCTCGGATTATCCGGAATTTGGCGGCTGGGGTGCCACGCGGGTGCAACTGTGCCCCGCCGGTCAGCCTCGTCCGGAAGGGTTCAACAAAAAGGATTTATAACCACGGATGGACACAGATAAACACGGATAAAAATGCGGTTTCATGCCGTCCATGATGTGACCGGCGGAGAACCGGACCGGGACGTCGTTCCGACATTTCTTCATCCGTGTTCATCTGTGTCCATCCGTGGTGAAATAAATCCTTAACTGGACCTTCAGTCTCAGGTTTAATCGCGCACGACTTTCTTGCCGCTGACCTCAACTTCTGGCTTAATGCGCACCGCTTTAAATCATGTCAGCAAAGAAAAAGAACGAATCGGACCAGCCGGAATTGACCGGCGGCCTGCAACCGGCCACGCCCGGCAACGTCCCCGCCACCCCGGCTGCCGCCCAAACCACTGAGCCCGTTGCGCCCGCCCCCGAGGCCGGCAGCGCGAATCCCGCCCATGGCGGCGATCACGTCGTGGCCGAAAGCATTGAAGCCCTCGCGCATGCCCCCTTTGATCCCAAGCAGCTCGCCGTCGGCCTGCACACGCGCGTCAACCGCGGCTTTCTCGAATACGCCAGCTATGTCATCCGCGACCGCGCCATCCCCAATCTGGCCGACGGTTTGAAGCCGGTCCAACGCCGCATTCTTTGGGCGCTCCACGAAAAGGACGACGGCCGCTTCATCAAGGTCGCCAATGTCGTGGGTCACACCATGCAATATCATCCCCACGGCGACGCCTCCATTGGCGATGCGCTCGTGGTGCTCGCCAACAAACGTTACCTTATCGAGGGCCAGGGCAACTACGGCAATCTCTTCACCGGCGACCCCGCCGCCGCGCCGCGTTACATCGAATGCCGCCTCACCGAGCTCGCGCGCACGGAAATGTTCAACGACGAAATCACCGGGTTCATTGCCAGCTACGACGGCCGCAACAAGGAGCCCGTCACCCTCCCCAGCAAGCTGCCGGTCACCCTCATGCTCGGCACGGAAGGCATCGCCGTCGGCCTGAGCGCGCGCATTTTGCCGCACAATTTCCCGGAGCTGCTCCAGGCGCAGATCGCCATCCTCAAAGACCAGCCCTTCAAATGCCTGCCTGATTTCCCCACCGGCGGCCTCATGGACGCCCGCGATTATCAGGACGGCAAAGGGTCGGTCAAAGTCCGCGCCCGGATCAAGACCAAGGATGAATCCACCGTGCTCATCACGGAGATTCCGCCCTCCACCACCACCGAATCGCTCATCGAATCCATTGAGGACGCCGCGCGCAAGGGCAAACTCAAGGTCAAATCCATCAACGATTTCACCTCCGAAACCGCCGAGATCGAAATCAAATGCCCGTCCGGCGTGGAGGCGGAAAAAATGGAGGACGCCCTCTATGCCTTCACCGATTGCGAGGTCACGATTGCCAGCCGCATCATCGTCATCAAAAACAACCGTCCGGTCGAGCTGACCGTCAGCGAGGTCCTGCGCGAAAACACCGCCCAGCTTGTGGCCGTGCTCCAGCGCGAACTCGAATTGCGCGAGCGGCAGCTGGTGGACGAACTGCATTACCGCACGCTCGAACGCATCTTCATCGAGGAGCGCATCTACAAGAAGATTGAGCAGTGCAAAACCAACGACTCCGTCACCGCCGCCGTGTACGAAGGCTTCAAGCCCTTCCAGAAAGAGCTCGTCCGCGAACTCGTGGCCGCCGATGTGGACCGGCTGTTGCAGGTGCGCATCCGCCGCATTTCGCTGTTCGACATCAACCAGCACCGGGAGCAGATGGAAAAAACCAAGGGGGAGCTGGACCAGACCCGGAAGAACCTGAAGAACCTGACCAAGTTTGTCATCAGCCATCTCGAAGCCTTGCTGGCCAAATACGGCCCCCAATACCCGCGCCTGACGACGAAATCCGCGCGGCACGAGGAAGTGGATGTCAAAGCCGTGGCGTTCAAGGCGTTCAAAGTGGCCTACGATCGCGAGAGCGGTTATGTGGGCTATAAGGTTTCCGGCGAGGAATTCAAGCTGGAATGCACCAAATTCGACAAGCTCCTGCTCGTCTTCCGCGACGGCACCTACCGCGTCACCGAGCTGCCGGAAAAATTGTTCATCGGCCAGGAATTGTATTTCTGCGGCCTGCCGGACCGCGAAAAGGTTTTCACCTGCGCCTACACCGATCGCGAGGCGACCTACCTCAAGCGGTTCACTTTTGGCGGCAGCATTCTGGACAAGGTCTATGCGTGCATCCCGGAAAAGTCACGGCTCCTGTACTTCGCGCCGGACACGCCGAAGGTGTTGTACGTGCGCTACAAACCCGCGCCGCACCAGAAAATCTCGCAGCAAACCTGCGATCCCTCGCTCGTGGAGGTCAAGAATCCCCGCACCCTGGGCCGCCAGATTTCCTTCAAGGACATCTCCTCCATCACCGACGCCCCGACCCGCGGCTGGGACGAAACCGCCCCCACCACGAAAATCGTGTTTGTCTGAGCGCCTTTCCAAGTCAACTCACGCCCGCTGAATCAAACCTCACGCATCCTATTATGAATTCGCTCGGAGTTATCGCACCTTACAAATACGAAGGCATGTGGGTCTTCGACGATGAGAATGTCGGACTTGTCCGCGAGCCGTTCGTTTCCGGCGTTGATACCATGATTGACCGGCTGGTCCGGACCATTCCAAATGCGGAGCAGGGTTTCCGATTGATTTTTTCGGCCATGCCTTTTCCCGGCCACACCGTCGAGCTTGTTTGGCGGCGTGAAGAGTCTGGCGGCAATTGGTATTACTCGCCTCAATTCGACTTGGAGGGCTGGCTGTGTCCGGCACTTTTCAAGTATTTCGAAAGCGCCCCCCGCCGCCTGTATGGTCGTGCCGAGCCAAAGCCAGGTTAAGCCCGAACTCCGAAGTGGGCAATGAAATCGAAAAGCCCTGCCGCGAGCCCAGCGCGGTAGGGCGCGTCACTCCGTGCGCGCCGCGCCTGCAACCACCGGGCGCAAAACTTCCCCGGCGTCGCCCTCCCGACCCGCTACCGATTAAGACCGTTCTCGAGTTTCCCGTCCCAACTTCGGAGTTCAGGTTTAGTTAGAGCGCCCCTGGCAGAAAAACTGTCTGCGCTATCAGCACCCATCCCGCCCTTTGGTTTTTCGCTTTTCGGGCCATGGCCTTTCCGCCAACCTTTGCCCCATGTCGTTCCTGCCCCTGGTCAGAATCTGGCTCCTGCTTTCCGCGCTCGCCAGCGTGGCCGGCTGGCTCCTGTCGGCCGTGGGACAACTCAACCGCCCCGGTTACGCCGCCGTCGCCGGCTTGGGGTTGCTCGGACTTTTTCTAACCCGGCGCGAATGGCTCCGCGACGGCCACGCCTTCTCCTGGCCCCGCGTGCAAGCCCGCTTTGCCCGTCCCCTGCCGCTGGCGCTCGCCGCGCTCGCCGCGCTCGTGTTGCTGGGCGGCATCCTGTATGCGCCCGGTAATTACGACGCGCTGACATACCGTCTGCCCCGGGTGCTCCACTGGCTGGCGCAGGGACGCTGGCATTGGATTCACACCACCAATTACCGCATGAACAACCGCAGTTGCGGCTTTGAATGGCTGATGACGCCCGTTTTCCTGGCCACCCGCTCCGACCGCGCGCTGTTTCTCATCAATTTCCTGCCCTTTCTGCTCCTGCCCGGCCTTGTGTTCAGCGTCTTCACCCGGTTGGGTGTGAATGCCCGCGTGGCGTGGCAATGGATGTGGCTGCTGCCCACCGGTTATAACTTCCTGCTCCAGGCCGCCAGCCTGGGCAACGACGCCTTTGCCGCCGCCTATGCGCTGGCAGCGGTGGACTTTGCCCTGCGCGCCGCGTCCTCCCGGCGCATTGCGGACGTCTGGTTTTCGTTGCTGGCGGCGGCCCTGTTGACCGGCGCCAAGTCGGGCAACCTGCCCCTGCTGCTGCCCTGGGCCATGCTGTTCATTCCGGTGGCGCCTCGGCTGTTATCCCGCATGGTGCCAAGCCTGCTCGTTATTCTGGCCGCCGCGATGGCCTCCTGTTTGCCCACCGCCCTGCTGAACAGTTTAAACTGCGCCGACTGGACCGGATTGTCCCTCGAACGGCCCGAGGTCGCCATGCACCATCCCTTGGTCGGCATCCTGGGCAACTCGATCATGTTTGGGTTAAGCAACTTCACCCCCACCCTTTTTCCGCTCGCCGGGTGGTGGGTCAATGCCGCCCCCGCGCTGTTGCCCGGCTTCAAATTATTCGCCGCCCACTTCGAAGGGAACTTCTATCGCTTGGGCGAAATCCCCACCGAAGAATGGTCCGGACTGGGTTTCGGCTTGAGCTGCCTCCTGGCGGCGGGTGTCGGGTTGGCGCTGTTCTCTCGTCGAAGTCAGGCAGCGCCAGTTTCCAAACCGGCCGGCCCGGCGGATCCGCTTTCCCCCACGCCTTGGTTCCGCCTGGCCGGGCCCTCAAAAATTCTGCTGGCCTCGCCCTATGTCTCCCTGCTGTTTTTCTTCGCCAAATCCGGCATGATGACCATCGGACGGCTCGTCTCCGCCTATTATCCACTGCTGCTGCCCCTCCTGATAAGCCACCCTTCCGCTTCCGCGCTGGTGCGGCATCGCTGGTGGCGGCGCGCCACTGGAGTTGTGCTTTGGCTGGCCTTGGTCGCGGTCGTGCTGACTCCGGCCAGGCCGTTATGGCCCGTGCAGAACGTGCTGGCCCATGCGAACGATGCCAGTTCCAGCCCTTCTTTCCTCCACCGCGTCAAAAACGTGTACCAGGTTTACGCCGACCGGCCGGACCCCTTCGCCGCCTTGCGCGCCGCCCTGCCGGATAACGCGGTCGTGGGCTTTGTGGCCGACAGCAACGACCCCGAAGTTTCCCTCTGGCGGCCCTATGGCCATCGCCGCGTCGTGGACCTTCTGCCCACCGACACCCCCGCCTGGATTCAGTCCCAGGGGATTGAATACGCCGTGGTGGGGGAAATGTACTTGTTCCTCCACCATCAAACCTTGGCGACCTGGTTGCCACCGCACCACGCCACCGTGATCGCCTCCACCACCGTCACGCTCACCGTTGCCGACGGCCTGCATCATTGGTACGTGGTCCAGTTCGCCCCCGTGGGAAACGCGTCACCCCAAACAACCGGCGTCACGCCCCAGTAGCGGCCCCATCTCCGCAATCACCTCCGCCACGTCAATTTCCCGGATCTGGCGGGACGTTTTTGGCGTCACGACCCATTCGGGATGCTGGTACGGCACACAAGCGCCGGGATTCTTGTGCATCATCAACATCAGCACGCGCCGCCCTTGGGCCACCCCCAAATGTCCCAGGCCCGTGTCGCCGCCCAGCGTCAGGGTGGCCAGCCGCACCAGCCCGGCGGAGACCAGCAGCGGCAGATTCGTCGCCACGCAAAATTGTTCCGCGCGCGCCCGCTCCATGCGCGCCGCCTCGGCGGGCCCGCCCACCCAGATCACCTGCACCCCCGCCGCGCGCCAGTGCCGCGCCACGGCCAGGAAATTCTCGAACGGCCAGTTCTTTTGCGCCGTGCTGGTGAAAGGCTGGATCACCAGGCTGGGCCGCGCCACGTCCAGGGCATGGTCCGTGAAAAAACGGCGGGCGGCCGCCAGCACCTCCGCCGGCAGCACAAACTCGTTTTGGACCGCGCGCGCGCTCACGCCGCAGCCCGCCAGCAGCCGCAAATTCCAATCCGCCGGATGCAGTTGATCATCGCGCACCAGCCCGTGCGTGTATGCCCAACTACGCCCCTTGCCATACACGCTGCCCCACCGCTCCCGCGCCCCCGTCAGCCGCGCCATCCAGGCGGTTTCGCCGAACCCCTGGAAATCCACGACATGCGTGAACTTCCCCGCGCGCAGCCGGCGCAGCAGACCGAAAAACTCCGCGCCCACTTTGAGCGGGTTGCCGCTGCGCAGCGCAGCCCGGTCCAGCACCATCACGCCTTGCACCTGCGCAAAGCCGCGCAACAACGCCGCGTTTTCCCGGGAGGTCAGGAAGGTGATTTTGGCGGTGGGAAAACGCTCGCGCAGAGCGGCGATGGCCGGCAGCGTGAAAACAATGTCGCCGATGGCCTTGAGCCGGATGACCAGGATGTTTTCCATGACGGCCACAACGCATTCAAGCCGGGGCCAGGTGCCGGTCCAGCCCGTGTTCGCAGCGGATTTTCCGGCTGGCCATCGTCTCCGCCAGCCGCGCCAGGCTGGCCGCATGATGTCCGCGCGGAGCCGGCGGATGATTCAGGTGAAACGTGATCGCGCGGCCATAAACAAATTTCCGCCGCCGCCCCAGATGATACAGCCGCGTGCCCAGGTCGGAATCCTCGCCCGTGCCCCAGCCGGTGTAATCCTCGTCAAAGCCGTTCACCGCCACGATGTCCTGCCGCCAGAACGCCATGTTGCAGCCGATGATGCCCCGCTGTCGCGTGTCGCGCCGCACCAGCGCCAGCGGCCAGCGCACCCCCTTCGCCGCGCCAGTGATTTTGCCCGTGAGCATCCAGCCATAAGCGGGAATGGTCTCCGCCGCGAACCGGGGCACGTATTCCTCGCGCACAAAACAGCGCCGCCCCTGCACCCAAAAGCCCGGCTCCGCCAGCGCCGCGTGGTCCGCCACAAAGCGCGGATGCGGCACGCAATCCGCATCGGTGAAAATCAGGTAATCCCCCGTGGCCGCCGCCACCGTTTCATTCAAGATCACCGTCTTGCGAAAACCGTCGTGGGGCTGCCAGACATGCCGCACCGGCACCG
>Ga0302274_10003186_pt1 | contig 14712 bp, 13 predicted proteins | sample III_Bog_N2_1_FD_198755 | JGI IMG/M metagenome (GOLD analysis project Ga0302274, IMG submission 198755) | Peat permafrost microbial communities from Stordalen Mire near Abisko, Sweden - III_Bog_N2_1 | ecosystem: Environmental > Terrestrial > Soil > Wetlands > Peat | place: Sweden: Abisko...
AGCAGCGCGGCAAAGGCGGTCTGGATGCGCTCCAGAATCTTCGCATGCACCGGCCGTCGGCGAATCCATTCGATGAGCGAGAGCGTGATGTGCCCGCCATCCAGCACCGGCAGCGGGAGCATATTCAGCAGCGCGAGATTCACGTTGAGGATGACGCTGAACCACAGCACGCGCCGCCAGCCGTCCTCGTCCTGAAACAGATTGCTATAGACGCGGATGATCATCACCGCGCCGCCGAGCTGCTGCACACCAATCTCGCTATGTGAGAACAGCGCGCCGAAGGTGTTAAAGATTTGTCCCGCGCTGGCCTGGAGCTGTTCCGCCGGGCTGGGATAGACGAGCGTCTTGTTCGTGTCACCCTGCCAGGCCGTGATGCCGAGGAGTGGATAGGCATTGGTCGGCTGTAGCGGCTTCACCGGCAGGATGGCGCGGTCGAACTGTTCGCCGCCGCGACGGATGGTAAGCGTGATTGGTTTCACCACACCGTTGCTCATCTCTTCCTGCGCGGAGTCCACGGCGAACGGGCTGTAAATCTTTTGGCCGTCCAACGCCAAAATCTCATCGCCCGGCTTGAGGCCGGCCATGGCGGCGGGACTGTTCGTGGCGATTTCGGCGATGTCCGCCTTGGCGGCGGACGTGATGAGAATCTTCCGCAGCGCGCGGCGCTCATACCAGTGCGTCTTCGCGTGAAACGGCACGGCGTAAACCGTCGATTCTTTGCCGTCGCGCAGATACTTGATGGCGACGTTCGTGCCGGTGCTGGTGACGACGCGCCACGTCACGCTGTCGGACGTGGTCGGCGCGAAATGATGCACCGGATGGCCGTCCACTTCGAGAATCGTGTCGCCGGGCAACAGTCCGGCCTTGGCGGCGGGGCCGGTCGGGTCAATCCAGCCGACGGTCGTAGAATTATCCGCCTCCACGCTCGGCTTGCCAACCTGCCAGACGACGACGGCAAAAACAAACGCCAGCAGAAAGCTGAACAGCGGCCCGGCGAACGCCACGATGATCTTGTCGAGCGGCGAGACGGGCGGCAAAGTTTCGGCCAGGTGTTCCATTTCGGCCTTGTCGCCGCCGACGCGATCCGACCAGGGTTCAACGATTTTCTTTTCCGGCTGACCGCTTTTGCCCTCGATGGTTTCCATCGTGGCCATCTGCGGCAGCGAAACGTAGCCGCCGGCGGGAATCCAGCCCAGCGCGTATTCCACGCCGCCGATTTTCTTTTTCCAAAGCGGCTTGCCGAACCAGATGGCGAAGCGCTCGACCTTGAGCCCGCGCCACTTGGCGGCGAGGAAATGGCCGAGCTCATGGACGCCGATGAGCAGGTTGAACAGCAGCACCACTTCCAGCGCCACGAGGATGTATCGTAAAATAGTCATGTCGAAACGGGGAAATAATAACCGCGAAATGATTTATCGCAATCATAGAGCGCAGGGAACGGCAAACCGTTCAAATCCGGAAAGCCGGCCGGAACAAGGGATCTCACAACCCGGCGACCGCCTCAAGCCGGCGGGGCCTTGAAAAATCCTGCTGGACGGCCACGCGCGGCAGTCATAGGCTGGGAACATGAAATCAGCGGCCCGCTGGAACCACCGGATGGCCGCCGTCCATCAAATACCATGAACCTCCTCAACACCTTCATATTCTACCCGCACATTTCGAACTGGATTGCCTGCCTCACCTTTTTTGCGGCCTTTGTGCTGACCTTGGCGCCCAATGCCAAAAGAGTGAAGTCCGCAGCGGTGCTGTATTGTTTTGGTCTCCTGGCCCGGCTCATTTACCTCGCGGTTTATAATTTCAGCGTGGTCACTTCGGGCAGCAACGGTTCGTCGGCCGATGTGCATCCGACGATGGCCATTGTTTGCTCGGTTTGGGCGTTGGTTTATGCGACCGCCGCCGTCTGGCTGCTTTGGCCATCCATACCGCAGGCGCGCGCCCTGTTTCTGGGCAAGCTGCTGCATCTGGTGATTCTGCCGCCGTTGGTGCTTTGGCTTTCGATTGGTCTGGTGAACCACAGCATCACCCTGCTGCCTTACGACCTGACCTGGCTGGTTTATGCGCTCCTTTGGTTCCGGATTCGCGAGGCGTATGCCCGCTGAATCTGATATTGTCAAATTCCATTCCGGCCTTCCTGCTTTCCTGATTAAAACTTTCCGACGTGGCATTGGAAAAACCTTCTGGACGGCCACGCGCGGCAGGCATAGTGTGGGAACATGAAATCAGAAGCTGGGCTGCCAATCAATCATTCCTCTTTATCTTTATTATTAAATGGGCGAGGAAACAGTCTGTGCAATACGCCCCACACAACCAACACAATGACGGCAAGCGGCACAGAGGTTTGGCAAAGTCCGACTAGTGAGTCCCATAAGACAACTGGCCAACTAAATTGTAGTTGTCCCATTTGACCCGTTACCTGATGAGATGCCATACACTGCCTAGAAACCTCGAGTATACGCTCAATTGCCACAAAGATTTGAACAAAAATTAGGTAACTCAAAACAAATCCGCCCAATGATTTTGTTACGATAAACCGCCAACCGTGTCTTCGAATTCCAAATAAACTCACAATGCTCGCCGCAACTGATGTTATTGGACCAAATGCTGAAACAAAAATTACCGTTTCAAAAAAATAGTCCTTATAACCCACGAACAAGAGAGCCAAAATTACGCAGATGCCCCACACGGCTATTACTACAAGTGGAGTGATCAGGGCATACCAAGCTGCAATGCTGAAAAATGAGCGATTAGGATTGGGCGTGTTATTCATGTTGCCAGGTTTCCACACTGCTCAAATAAAGCGCACTCCGCACAGGTCGGAGTGCGCTTTTTTAAGACCATTACAATGTGTCGCTAACTTCTTATTGAGTTTTGTCATTGCGGGGCAGATTGGCGGCGATTTGCTGGCCGATCATTTCCGCGTGTTGTTTCATCCGCTTGTCCATCTTGAGGCTTTTCCAGTGATAAATCGCCATGTATGCGGCGATTAACCAGAGAATCAGCGGAGGAGCGATAAATAAAAAAAGCGCGAGCCCGACCAATGCCATCGCTAATGTTATCACAAACATCCCAATTTTTTTCTGAATCAGGAAATACAGGGGCGGACAGATTATTGCTAGTGCGATCATAATGTTAATTCCTTTCTGTGGTTTGTTGTTTTTGTTGCAATATTTGTTTCACTGCGGTTTCTGGTCTTTGTCTGTTTTTTTCGTGTTTTTCTGCTTTTGCTGCGGTTGACCTTTTTGCTGCGACTGTTGTTGTTTGGTCTGGCCAGGCCCAACATTCGGATGCTGTTCGCCATGACCTGGCTCACCAGACCGAACGCCACCGATTTGTTTTTCATGTCCCTGTGCATCTCTTCTGTAAATCTCATTGCGAATAGCGTGTTCTCGCCAATCAGGATGGTCTCTTTCCCATCCGTGGAAACGCTCCAGCCGGTATGAATCACAGACCAGCCAGACATTGCCTGCTCCCAAATAGACATACTGGCCACCAACGAAACCAAAGGTTTCCTCACCAACCACGACGTAAGTTTCAGGAACCATTACCACAGGTTCCGGTGCCACATATACCGTTGCCGGAGCAATTACGAATGGCTGGAATGCCACCGTCCCGTTTGGCTGCATTACACAGCCCGACATAAACACTTATCCTCCTGCCGCTATGGACAGGCTACATACACGCACGTTTTTTGTTTTCATTGTTCAATTTTGGTTGTTTGTTTTTGTTATGTGGCTGCTTTATTCGGCGAGTTCCATGACCCAAATGTTCCATTGCAAACCGCGATTTGAGCGGAAGAAGATGGTCTTGCCGTCTGAACTTACAATGGGATGGTCGTCACGCGAACCGTTTGTGGTCAGCTGTTTCGGGTTCGAACCATCCGCATTCATCATCCAGATGTCATAATTTTGAGTTCCATTGGAAATCCCACGGTCACTGGCAAAGAAGATTTTGGTGCCGTCGGGGGACCAGGCCGGGTGAATGTCATTGCAGTCGGAAGCCGTGGTTAATTGCGTGGGCTGGGAACCATCGGGCTGCATCGTCCAGATTTTCAGCTTGCCGATATTGCGATCCATCACACAGTAAAGAACCGTCTTGCCATCCGGTGACCAACGCCCCTCCTGACCTTCGCGAAGCTGCAACGGCAATCCCGTGGGCAGCCCGTTGGCCGCCAGTTGCAGGCTCCACAATTGTGGAACGGTTGACCCTTGGGTGTAGGCTGTCCACAATAGCGTGTGGCCATCAGGAGAAATCTGCGGATAACGGTCAATGGTCGTTCCTGATGTCACCATGCTATATCCTCCCCCTTGGTTAATGGCTGACATTCGGAATATGCTGTTTTTGCCAGCGCGGCTTGAGGAGAAATAGGTGAATTGTCCATCAGGCGAAAACGTGGGAGCCTCATCAAAATAATGGCCTTCCGTGAACCGCTGCAAACGGCCGCCGGCGGAAACATCAATCGCCCATAAATTTGAGAAGTGAGCCAAGGTTCCATCCGGAGCCGGCTCTTGATCCAGCACGTCCATCAACAACCGCTTGCCATCAGGCGATAGGGCGCTGCCGCCAACCCAACGTGTGGCCGGAAAATCCGAGAGGCGGTGAATCGCCTTCACTGACGGAGAGCGCTCAATCACATCGCTGTCCGCGAAAACGGTGCTGAATTGCACCTGCAACCCCTTGTCGGCAACCGTGACTTCCGGCAGCAGATAACCCGGAATTTGCGTTCCCATGTTCACCTCAACCGTGCTGGGCGAGGTCGGATTCAGAGTGACATTCTTGGAATTGTAAGAAAGAAGCCGTAGCGTATAATTTTGAATTGTATTGGCAACCGAGATGACCATGGGGGTCTGACCAATCTTTTCGCCCGTTTCCGCAAAAATATCGGCTCCACTTGGAGTGCTCGATAACGTAACCTTCGGAAATTCTAAATTGAAAGTAACTTCCGCCGGCTGGCCCGAAGATAGCCAGATGGGTTTGTTGACATATCCGTCCATTCTTAACTCCCCAACCCAAGAGCCGGCGATCTGGCCGACCTTTGGAGTTTGAAAGGGGGTCGTGCCGACCTGGGCTCCCTTGCTATAAACGCTCGCTCCGGTGGGATTGCTATTAATCATCACCGGGGTTCCGCAGCCGGCAAGGAAAAGCGTCGTAATTATTAGTAGTATAGAAGCAAGGGATGTTAATTGGATTTGTTTTTTCATATTTTTGTAATTTTCGTTTTATTTTTTTACTGTTTTTGTTTCAAATTTAAGATTTTCACCCCGCCACCGGGATGCTCACGACATCGCTCCATTGGCCGACGCGCTGGTCGGATTGGATGTAGATGCCCTTGTATTTCCACAGCGCGCTCGTGCCGGCGGGCGGCATGGCGGCGGTGTCGGTGTAATTGGGGATGCTGTCTATGGCCAGAAACACAAAACCCTTGCCATCGCCGCGATCCATCCACAGTTCCAAGGCGTCCATGCCCTGTTTATACCAACCCACCACCACCTGCCCGGCGGTCAGTTGCACGTAAAGAACGGGCTTGAGCGTGGTCGGGTCCACGGGTGTGTCCGTGCCGATGATCTGCAAATCGGCGCCAATGGCGTCGGTGTATTTTTTATTGGTCTTGATGTTGGCGACCAGCGCGGTGAGGCGCTTGAAGATGCCGGGGGCGACCATTGCCGGAGCCGCGCCCAGCACGGGAGCCACGGGCACGTCGCCCAAGGCGGGGTCACCGCCGTTGCGGGCGGCGTTTTTATAGGCCGTCCATTGCTGGGAATACGCGGCCACCTGCCCCTGCGCGTTGAGGCAGAAATGGAAGAAAAGGCCATCGGCCGTGGTGGAGGCAACGTCGGCGGGGTCGAGATTCAACGTGGCCTGGTATTTGGGCAGCTTGCTGCTGATGTTGGTCAGGAGTGAGTCTTTGCCGTTGTCATCGGCGGGGAGCCAGTAGCTTTTCATGGTCTTTGATGTGTTGTTGTTTGTTTGTTGTTTTTGCGGTTAATCCGTAAAAATTGAGAAAGGGATGGAAACCGGCGTTTTGGGGCAGATTTGGGACAAAATGCTGGTTTTGAGCCTCTTGCAATGACTGATAGGCGTCTGATAACGATTGATTGGCGTCTGGCAACGGCTGATTGGCCCCGCGCAATGGCGGATGGAGGCCACGCAGCGGCTGACGGAACCCATGCAACGGCTGGCTGGCCTCCTTCAGCGGTTGAAGGAACTCCGGCAACCAGCGAAGGAAGCCACGCGGCGGCGGATGGAACCCGCGCAGTCATGGCGTGGCCTCCGCCAGTGATTGAATGAGGCCATGCACCCGTCGCGTGAACCCACAGAATCGTCGAGTGAGGCTGGAGAATGGTTGAAGGGACTTTTTCTGCCCGCAGCGGGAATCGGCTTGAAAAATGGAAAATGTTTCCGCCGCGCCACTCGCCGCGTTTAGCGGCGAGCCGTGACCGGCGAGCCATGACCGGCGAGCCATGACCGGCGAGCCAACGCCGGTGCCAAAAGTATTATCGCCATGCTCATAAACTTATCCAGTGAAACCGCCTGATAAAAACAAGAAATTTAATGACTGTCAAGCGGCAGTTGAAAACCAGTTTATGACTCGTGGAACTCGTCCCTCCGAAACGTCCCTGCCGAAAATAAAAACCCCGTTGGAAATTCAGGGAGCTGGAAAGCGGGTCGTGGATTTTACTGCGCCGCCGCCCGCCGCGCCCAGGCGTCCGCCGCCAAAATCTGTTCCAGCGTCGGATGCTCCACCACTTCATGCGCATCCATCGTCCGCCGGACGGTCTCGGTGATCTGCGGGAAATTGATTTTGCGGTTCACAAAGGCGTCCACGGCCACCTCGTTGGCGGCGTTGAAGACCGCCGGCAGCGTCCCGCACGTCTCCCCGGCACGGCGCGCGAGCAGGATGGACGGGAACCGTTCCGTGTCCGGCTCCTCAAACGTCAGCGTGCCGAGCTTGGGGAAATTCGTCTGCACGCGGTCGCTCGCGGCGCGGCCGGGATACGTCAGCGCGTATTGGATGGGCAAACACATGTCCGGCGTCGAGAGCTGCGCGATGAGCGAGCCGTCCACAAACTCCACCATCGAATGCACGATACTCTGCGGATGCACCACCACGCCCACGCGCGCCATCTCGATGTCGAACAGCCAGCGCGCCTCGATCATTTCCAATCCCTTGTTGAACAGGGTGGCGGAATCAATCGTGACCTTCCGCCCCATGACCCACGACGGATGTTTCAGCGCGCGTTCGACGGTGATCTCGGAAAACTTTTCCTTCGGCCAAAGCGTCTTGTCACGGAACGGCCCGCCGCTGGCGGTGAGCCAAAGCTTGCGCACGGATTCCGTCGGCTTGCCGTCGAGGCATTGAAAGATGGCGGAGTGTTCGCTGTCCACCGCGAGGACTTTCACGCCATGCTTGCGCGCCTCGCTCATCACAATTTCACCGGCCATCACTAAAATTTCCTTGGACGCGACAGCGATGTCCTTGCCCGCGCGGATCGCCGCCAGTGCCGGCTGCAATCCCGCCGTGCCGACGATGGCGATGAGCACGATGTCGGCCGCCGGCAGCGTGGCGAGCTTGAGCAAACCGTCGTTGCCGCAGAAAACCTGCGTGGACGCGCCGAGGGCGTCCTGCAATTCCCTGGCCTTCGCCGGGTCGTTGATGGAAATGACGGCGGGCTTGTGCTTGCGCGTTTGCTCCAGCAGCAAATCGGCATTGCCACCGGCAGCGAGACCAATCAGGCGGATTTGATCCGGCAAATCTTCAGCGACCTTGACGGTGCTGGTGCCGATGCTGCCGGTGCTGCCCAAGAGAACTACGTTCTTCATTTGTGATTTACGATATACGATTTACGCGCCGCGAGACGAGCGTGCAGTTTTTGACGAGGCGACGACGATGGCGAGAAGTTCATTCGCTTCCTGCATCAACTTTTTAAGGCGTGCCGGTTTGATCAATCCGTTTTCCACCAGCAATTCCATCCAGAACAAAGATTCGTCACATTCTTCCTCGACGATGCGGAGCTTGTTGATGAAGTCAGCGTTGGACTTGGCACGGCAAACCGCGCGGTAGTTAGCACCCACCGACGTCCCGCTGCGAAGCAACTGTTTGCCCAGCGTCTGGGCGACCCAATGGCTTGGAAGTGCCGAGCAAAGTTTCACGATGCGATTGGCATAGGCCTTCGTGCGGAGCTTCATTTCATCGCGGGTCATAGGCATTGGCTGGAAAATGTTTGCGGCGCGTAAATCGTATATCGCAAATCGTAAATTTCAGGGATGCGTCAGAATATGTCGCAAATATAGATACATGATCGGCGCGTTGAACAATAGGCTGTCGAGCAGGTCAAGAATGCCGCCGATGCCGGGAAACAGCGCGCCGGAATCCTTCACGCCCGCCTCGCGCTTGAAGAGCGATTCAATCAAATCGCCGATGACCGCCGTGATGCTCAAGATCACGCCGAGGATGACGGCGTGCAGATAATTCATCCCGACCATTTTTGCGCCGAAGAAATGCACGAACGCCAGGCTCGCGCCGGTTGAAACCAGAATCGCGCCGCCAAATCCTTCCCACGTCTTGCCGGGGCTGATGCGCGGAATCATCTTGTGCCGGCCGATGAGCGAGCCGATGGCATACGCGCCCATGTCGCTGAACTTGGTGATGAGGATGAAGTAGAGCAGGAAAAATTTCCCCGCGTCCGCCGGGCTACCGGGCGCGAACGGGAAAAAATTGATTTTCTGGATGAAGTTCAGCAGCCACGGCACATACATGAGGCCGAAAAGCGTCGTGGCCATCGCCACGAAGCCGGCAGCATTGTTTTTGGCGAAAAGTTGGCGCACGCACAGGCCGAGCACGAACAGGATCAGGAAACCGGTTTCAAAATCGTTCACGCGCGCCGGCGAGCCGGTCGTGCCGAGGTGGCCGGTGACGTTCAGAAAAGTCCCGACCATCAGCAGCAGGCCGCCGGCAACGCCGGAGATCTTGAAGCAAGCCAGCCCGCGTTTTTCCACCAGGCCGTAAAATTCCACCAGCCCGGCCAGCGCCAGAAACGCGACGAGCAGCACAAACACGCCGTCGGAAATAATGCGGCTGCCGGAAAACATCGCCGCAACCACCACCGTCCACAGCACCACCGTGGACAGCAGCCGGCGCAGAAAGACCTGGGCCTTGGACGGGGTGGCGGCGGTTGGTGCGGACATGCGCGCGGAAATTAACAGGGGCCATGCGAAAAGCCAACGCGATTTGCTTTTGAAAACTGTGGCCGCCCGCAAGGCCAAAAAAGAAAAGAGGCCGGACACTACTCCGGCCTCAATGAGAACTGATGCTCTTAAACACTTTGACGTTTGCACGTCCAACAACAAGGTTAGAATAACACAGTCCGGCGGTTTGGCTTGTCACCAGTTGTGGTTACAATACCAAAAAAGCTTTCCGTCAGCGCTGGAGGAATTTTGCCACCGCTTCCGTGCGCGTGCGCACCTGGAGTTTCTCGTAGATGCGGCGGATGTAGGTGTGGACGGTCTCGTAGCCGATGTTGAGCTTTTCGGCGATTTCTTTGTAGATCAAACCCTGCGCCAGCAAATCCAGCACCTGCTGTTCACGCTCGGAAAGCTCGGACAAATTGCCACTAGACGCGGCGGCGGGTGCGGCGGGCTTCTGGAACGACTGCACCACCAGCCGCGCGATATGCGTGGTCATCGGGGAACCGCCGCGCTGCATCTCGCGGATGGCCTCGATCAAATCTTTCGTCGGCGTGCGCTTGAGCATATAACCGTTGGCGCCGGCGGCGAGCGCGTTGAAAATATTTTCCGTGTCCTCGTAAACCGTCAGCATCATCACCTGCGTCTGCGGCAACAGCGCTTTCAGTTTGCGGACGCACTCGACACCGTTGATGCCGGGCAAATTAATGTCCATGAGCACGACATCCGGCTTCACCTTGGGCAAATCGGCGAGCGCATCCTCGGCGCTGGCGTAATCGGTGGCGAAGCGGAAGCCGTCCGCGCGGGCAATCACCTTGGCCAGCGTGGCGCGCAGTTGGTCGTTGTCCTCGACGATGGAAATGGAAATGGGCATGACTTAAAAAAGGAAGAATGCAGAATGCAGAATGCAGAAACAAGCGCCGAGAGAGAGCCTGAAATTTGTTTCTGACTTCTTCATTCTTGATTCATCATTCCGGGTTGAGGGGCACGGTCAGCCTCACCACCGTCCCGCCATTCGCGCCGGGCTTGATTTCAAATTCACCATGAACATCGGACAGCCGCTTGCGCATGTTTTTCAGGCCGTTCCGCAGTTGCTTGGCCGAAAGGTCGCCGAGGCCGCGTCCGTTGTCGGCGACGGTCAGGATGAATTTATCCGGCTCCAACTGCAGCTTCACGCGCGCCTCGGTGGCCTGCGAATGCTTGACGATATTGTTCACGGCCTCCTTGAACGCGAGGAAAACATTGTGGCGCACTTCCGGCAAAATCGGCGTCGGCGGTAGCTGTGTCGGTAACTCGGCGCGGTAGCTCACGCCGGCCAGCGCAAAATAATCCTGCGCATATTTGCAGGCATAATTCACCAGGCTTTCGAGCGTGTCGTTGGAGGAATTCAGCGCCCAGACAATTTCATCCAGCGAGCGCGTGGTGTCGCGCGCCGTGAGCGAAATCTGCTGCGCGTGCAGCTCGACCTCGCCGGGCAGATGCTTGTCCGCCTCGGCCAGTTCGCCAAGCAGCGCGACCTGCGTGAGGTTCGCGCCAAGCTGGTCGTGCAAATCGCGCGCGATGCGGGCGCGTTCCTTTTCCAGCAGCTCCTTCTGCCGGTGGGCGCGCAACTGGCGCTTCAACTTCGCGGTGGAGATCAAATAGATGATACCGACCAGCGCCCCCAACAAAACCAGCGTGGCCAGGATCAAAAACGACGGACGGCGCCAGAACGGCGGCTCCACTGTCACGGCCAGCGACGCGCCAATTTCATTCCAGACACCGTCCTCGTTGCCGGCGATGACGTGGAAAACAAATTTTCCCGGCGGCAGTTTTTGAAAATGCGCGATGCGTTCACCGCCGATGTCCGTCCAGTTTTTGTCGCGGCCTTCGAGCCGGTATTTGAACCGCGCGCCGGCGGCGGAGTTTTTGGGCGCGGAAAAATTCAGGCTGGCAAACCGGATTTCCAACTGTTCGTTTTCCGGCGTCAGCGTGATCGTGCCGTTCCACACCGCGTTCAACGCGTTGGTTTTCTGCTCCACGCCGTCCACCTGCACGGATTCGATGACGACCGGCGGCGGATTGGTGTCCGGCGTCAAATCCGCCGGGTTCAGTTCGACCACGCCGGCGATGGTGGGGAAAAATAATTTTCCATCCTGCGCACGAATGGCGGCGGGCTGCGCGCCGGCGGAACATTCGCGCGTGAGAAACGTGCGGCAGGATAACGTTTTCACCGTGCCGGCGGCAAAACCGGCCAGCGATTTTTTCTCCACGCGCGCCAAACCTTCATACGAGCCGAGCCACAGATTACCCGCGCCATCGTCCACCATGTAGCCGATGCTGTCGCTTGCCAGCCCGCCGTTGATGGAGGAGCAGATTTTCCAGTCGCCATCCTGAAACCGCGCCAGCCCGTGGCCGAACGTGCCAACCCACAGTGCGCCGTCCGCGTCGGCCAGCAGGCAGGAAATGTCGTTCACGGGCGCGCGGACGGGGACAATCTTTCCGGCGGCCAATTGAAACAGCCCGTCGCGCTCGGTGCCGATCCAGAGATTTCCCGGCGCCTCTTCCGCCAGCGCGCGGACGGCGCTGGCCGGCAGGCCGTCGGCGGCGGTGAAAAAATTCCAGTTCGTCCCGTCAAAGCCGCCGAGGCCGTTTTCGCCGCCCGCCCAGATTTTTCCAGCACGGTCCTCGAAGAGAACAAAAATTTCCCGGCCGATTTTTTGCGCCGCGAACACCGGCTGGAAATAGCCGGCGACAAATTTGAACAGCCCTTCGCCGCGCGTGCCGGCCCAGACCTGCTGCTGCCGGTCCACCAGCACCGTCCAAGCGTTGGAACTCGTGCCGATGCCATAGCCGGTGGCGGCATTCGTCAGCCAATGGGAAATTCCACGGCTGTTGAAGGCCACCCACAATCCGCCCGCCGCGTCTGGCGCGATGGATTGGGCAACTTCGCCGGACAGGCCGGTGGGCGAGGAAAAAACCTTGCGCCGGATGCGGTCCAGCCCGCCGCCATCGGTGCCGGCCCAGAGATTGCCTTCGCGGTCAAGCGAGAGCGACAGCACGAAGTTGTGCGACAGGCCGTCGTCGCGGGTGATGTGAAAACAGCCGCCGTCCGGCTGGAACCAAAATATGCCCGCGCCCTGCGTGCCGACGACCAGGTTGCCGGCGGCGTCTTCCACCGCCGCAGAAATCGGTGTGCCACCCCACGGCTCGTCGCCAAAATCTTTTTCCAGCCGCTCGCCGCGCCACTTTTCCACGCGGCCGTTCTGGAGCTGCCAGTTCACGCCGTTTTTTCCGGGAACGAAAACATGGCTGGCCCGGTAAAAAAGCTGGGAGGGAAACACCGTCGGCTGCAAGTCCAGCCGGCCGGCCTGCCAGCAGAAAAAACTGCCGCCCTTGGTGCTGAACCAGAGCGTGCCGCCGCCGTCCTCAAAGGCGCAGGCGATGGCGCCGGCCGCGCCGCTGCCGGGAAAATTTTGCACCGCGCCGTTTTTGATGGCGCAGAGGCCGGCGGTCTCGGTGCCAACCCACAAAATGTGCCGGCTGTCCTCGAACAGAAAAACGATGCGGTTGCCCGGCAGGCCCGGCGTGTTGTTGACATTGAAACAGGTGAAGGATTTGCCGTCGAAACGCACCAACCCGTTGAGTGTGCCGAGCCAGAGGTAGCCGTCGTGCGCCTGCGCCAGCGCGATGACGGAGCTTTGCGGCAGGCCGTCCTCGGTGCCCCAGACATCCACGCTAAATGGCGCATCCGCCCGCGCGCCCTGACTTAAAAACAGCGCCAGCGCGAGGCCGAGGAGGTGGAATTGGATTCGCCGTTTCAATCTTTGCGCCCAGAATACGCATTTGCGGGCGGATAAAAAGATTTTTCAAAAACCGCTTGCGGGCGGCAACCGATGCGCTACGTTTTAACTGCCCTTGAGAACGGGTGCTCCGTTTTTCCTGTCGAAAGACGAGCGTCGGCGGATCCGGAAATTTACCGTGTGCCGGGTCCGCCGGCTTTTTATTTCAAGTTGGCGATGCCGGCACCGCCCCGCCGTCAAATCCTGCTCGACGCCCCTGCCGTTCGCGGCTAATTTCCCGCCATGTCAAAGGATTCACCGGTGCCGCAAAACAAGATCAACCTGCGGCGCCCGGACATCATGGAGGCCGTGCAGGCCCAGGTGCTGTCGCATTACCGCAGCGAAATCGTCGAGAGCATCCGCGCCAACGGCGGCGTTCTCTCCGCCGAAGGCCTCACCGTGAAGCTCGCGAAAGAGTTCGGCTTCTGCTACGGCGTCGAGCGCGCGATTGACCTCGCCTATGCCGCCAAAAAATATTTTTCCGACGTGTCGCCGCTCACGCCGATTTACCTGCTCGGGGAAATCATCCACAACCCGGAGGTGAACGACCAGATTCGCAACATGGGCATCCAAATTATTTCGCCCAAGCCGACGGACGAAGAGCTGTCACAACTGGAGTCCGGCGATGCCGTGATTATTCCCGCGTTCGGCACCGAGGTCAGCACGCGCAAAAAACTGGAGGCGAAAGGCTGCGCGCTCGTGGACACCACCTGCGGCGACGTGATGAGCGTCTGGAAACGCGTCCGCCAATACTCCAAGGAGCACGTCACCAGCATCATCCACGGCAAGGCCAAGCATGAGGAAACCAAGGCCACCACGTCGCAAGCCCGTGCCTATGGCAGCGGACATTATCTCGTGGTGTTCAACTTGGCGGAAACCGATTACGTCTGTAATTACATCCTGCACGGCGGCGACAAGCATGAATTCTTGAAAAAATTCGAGGGTGCGTATTCCGCCGGCTTCGATCCCGACCTGCATTTGTCGGCCGTCGGCGTCGCCAACCAGACCACGATGCTGCGCGGCGAGACGGAAGAAGTGCAGCGCCGGTTCAAGGCCGTCATGGAAAAAAAATACGGCGCAGACAGCATCGGCAGCCATTTCCGTTTCTTCGACACCATCTGCGGCGCGACGCAGGACCGTCAGGACGCGCTGGAGAAAATGCTGCTGACGCCGCCCAATCTCCTCATCGTCATCGGCGGCTATAATTCCTCCAACACTTCGCATCTCGCGGAAATGGGCGAGGCCAAGCTGCCGACTTACTTCATCAAGAACGCCGCCATGATGGAATCCGGCGCCGTCATCCGGCATTACGACCAGCACAAGAAAGAAGAAGTGGTGACGCAAAACTGGCTGCCGAATGGCACCCTCACCGTCGGCATCACCGCCGGCGCGAGCTGCCCGAACAACCTGATTGAGGACACCATCCGCCGCCTCTTTGAATTGCGCGGCATCTCCGTTGCCGAGCTGTTGAAAAAATAATTTCCTCCGCCATGCCGCGCACTCGCCAGGAACTTGAACGGTTTGAACGTCAGTTTCTCGCGCCCTACGCGCAGTTCAGCGGTGACACGCGCGGGCGCAAGCACGATGAGCCGCCGCCGGTCTGGCGCACGCAATACCAGCGCGACCGCGACCGCGTCATCCACTCGCGCGCCTTCCGACGGCTGGAATACAAGACGCAGGTTTTTCTCAACGGCACCGGCGACCATTTGCG
>Ga0302274_10003191_pt1 | contig 14695 bp, 16 predicted proteins | sample III_Bog_N2_1_FD_198755 | JGI IMG/M metagenome (GOLD analysis project Ga0302274, IMG submission 198755) | Peat permafrost microbial communities from Stordalen Mire near Abisko, Sweden - III_Bog_N2_1 | ecosystem: Environmental > Terrestrial > Soil > Wetlands > Peat | place: Sweden: Abisko...
AAGGCGAAGGCGCTCGCCAAGGAAATCGCCAACCGCCTGAGCCGCGACGGTGCCCGCGCCCAATACCTCACGGAGAAAGACCGGCGCGTGCTGATTCTGGCGCAGACCACCACCGCGCCGCTGGGCTTGGAGGTGGACGAGGTTTGCCGCCGATATGCCGAGTTTCAGGCGCGGCTTACGACCGGCACGCTGGACGAGGCCGTCAGCTTCTACCTTGCCCACGGCCAGCGCGTCCGTCACGGCGCGACCATCGAAAGCGTTTACACCGAATACTTGGAACACCTCGTCAAGCGCGGCGTCGGCCACTACCACCTGCGCGACGTGAAGCGCTATGTTGGCAATTTTGTCGCCGCCTTCCCCGGCTTGATCAGCGCCATCCAGACGACCGCGCTTGACGCTTATCTGTCGCGGCTTGGCGGCAGTGCCCGCAACAAGAACAACCACCGGCACGGCATCATTGCCTTTTTCAACTTCGCCCAGGAGAAAGGATTTTTGCCGCATGGCATCCTTCACGCCGCCGCCGCCACGACCGACTACCGCGAGGCGCGCACGCAGATTTCATCCGAACAACAGGCGATTGATTTGCTCCAGCCCACCGACATTTATTCGCCGGAGGAAATGCGGAAGATTCTGGCGGCAGCCGATGACAGTCTTCGCGCCACGCTGGAGATCAAGGCGTTCAGCGGCGTGCGCACAGAGGAAATTGTCCGGTTGTGGTGGGTGATGGTGGCCGAGGCCGAAGGCTGCCTGAAGGTGCCCGACGCTGTTGGAAAAATTTCCGCGCGGCGTGTGCCGTTGCTGCCCAATCTGCAAACGCGGCTTGCGAAATACTCCGCCGAGTTGAAACGCGAACGGATTTCGGCGGACTTGCCCAGCGCCAATTCACTGACGCGCGCTTGGGCGCGCATCGCCGCGAAAGCTTGCGTTCCTTACAAGCGCAATGCGTTCAGAAATTCCTACATCACCTACCGGCTGATTCTCACGGACGACATTTCCAAGGTTGCCGAGGAGTGCGGCACCAGTCCGAAGATGATCCGGAAAAATTACCAGTCGCGTGCCGCGATTTCCCGCGCCACCGCCGAGGAGTGGTTTGCGCTATGAAGCCAACCCCGCGCCAAGAGGAAAACATCGTCCAACCAGAAATAAATTTTGCTACATAATAATTTAATGAGCTATTCGATTGAAAATTTTGAATTGGTAACGGCCAGCGTCACGGCGGACAAACGCGGACTGGCAGAGCGTTACATGGTTGGCGTTCGCACGATTGAGGAATGGCACGGCATCGGAATCATTCACGGCACGCGCCATGGCAAACGGATTTTTTTTGATGTCGGCGATTGTGACCGCCGCTTGCTGCAATTCAAAAACCCGAAGGACAATTATGGACACAACTGAAAACCCAACGACGGATCGGATATTTGCCGATAAAAAAACACTGGCCGAACGCTACGGCGTCAGCTCGCGAACAATTTCTAACTGGATGAGCGCGGGCTTGCTCGCGTTTTTCAAAATCAAGCGTGTCGTGCGCTTCGACATTCCCGCGTGTGATGCCGCGTTGCGACAACACGGCTTCATCAACAATTTTTGAAATTTATGGAAATCGAAATCCCAAATCAAACCGGGTTTCCGCCGGAAGGCGTGAAACGAAACAACGAACAACCTCTTCCTGCCAAGGCTGTGCCGAAACCGGAAGTCACGATCACAAATCCAATCGTCAAAGCTCAAATGCCCGGCCCGAAGCCGCCGAGCTTGGCGGTAGCCGACGCGGTGGACAAGTGGGTCAAAACTCACAAGTTGATTCAGAATCCGTCACAGCCGGGCATGGTCGAGCTTTCGACCGAGCACCGACATTATTGCGTTGACCAAATTGATTTGCTGCGGCCAACGGTCTATGACGGCGCAGCCGCCATCATCTTCCGTTATCAAGATCGCACCACCGGTCAGGTTCAGGTCGTCATCATCAAGCTGGATCGCCGCGACCATGCGATCCCGTTGGCTCGCGCGATTGCTTGGCGACGGATTCAACTCTTTCCTTACGGTCAGTTCATTCAGGGCACAGACAGCGATTTGACCGATTGTCCGCCGTTCAATCCCGGCCAGTGCGTTGACCATTACTTTCGGAAGCGTTGGCACACGGCGGCCAAGGCTCGACTGGCCGCCGACCAAGCCGCTCTCATCAAGCCGTTGAAGGACGCAGAGGGCAAACTGGCCGAGCAGACCACTCGCATCGCCGGTTTGGACGCGCAGCGCATCGCCGCTGAATGTGCCCTTGCTGATGCTGTTATCGAAGGTCAGCGGGAACACGACCGCGCGGAGACGTGGAAATCTTGCACGCAATGGCTCGTCATCATCATTGTCATCATCATCATTATTTTCGTGGTGCATCACTTATGGCCTCAACACTAAAACCCCCGATGGCGAGCATAGTCGTGTGGCCACAGGCCACACCACGCTCGCAAGGAGGGTGTTCCCTCCTTGACCTCCCATGAATACCCGCCGCCAGCACGTTTTGAAAATCCGCCTTTCCGACTCGGAGCGGGCGCATTTTCAAAGCGTGTTTCCACGGCGGGCGCTCGGAACTTCGTTGCGGGCGCTGGCCCTCGGCCAGCCGGTGCCACGACGCAACGAAGTTGCCGACAGTAAGCGCGATGTCACGCGCCAGCTCGCGCGTATCGGAAACAACCTGAATCAAATCGCGCACGGCATCAATCGCGCCGCCCTGACCGGCGAGCGGATTGACGCCGTGAGAATCGCGGTCGAGTTGGCCGCCATCCGCGCGGCGATGGAGGCGTTATGGTGATCAAGATGCTCGGCGGCAAACGCGCTTCCATTCGTTACCAGTTGCAGAACCCGACCGCGCGTGTCTTGCGCGGCGATCCGGCTATCACGCAACGGTTGATTGACCAGTCGAAATTCTCGCAGAGATACTGCGGCATCGTCTTGAGCTTCGAGGAAAACATCACGGATGCAACGGCAACGGCCATCCTTGATGACTTCCGCAATCTTTTGTGCGGTGGACTTGAAAAAGATGCGTTGGATGTGTTGGTCGTCGGCCATACCGACAAGGTTCATCCGACGACCAAGGCCGTCCGGCCTGACTACCACATCACCGCCGTTGAAACCGATTTACACACTGGCAAGCACGTCACCATTTATCACCACCGCCGCGACCACGACCTGTTTTATGCCTGGGAGCGCATGACCAACATCAAATACGGCTTGAGCCGTCCCGACGACCCCGCCCGGCGGCGCACGATCAACATCGGCAAAAAACTCGGCCAGAGCCGGAAGGATTTGCTCGCCGAAGTGGACGCGGCGGTTTGCGGCGAGGTGAAAGCCGGGCGTGTTGCAAACCGCGCCGATGTCGTCCGGTTTCTTGAGGAGGCCGGATTCACAGTGCCGCGTCAGGGCGACAATTATCTCACGATTGCCGACAAGGACGGCAACCGGACGCGGTTGAAAGGTTTATTTTATGAACGCAGCTTCGATCACCAACGACTTGAAACAGGCGCAACAGCAACGGGAACAGGAGGCGCGGACGAACTCCGAACGGCAACAGACCGAGTGGCAGAATTATTTGCGCGCCGAGTCGCAACTTTTCAAAAACTTTATCGCCGGGGCGGAAAGCCGGTGTCGGAGGTTGATGCTGCTGGCGCTGGCGGTGACGACGCTGGCGGCGTTGCTGGCATCGGTTTTGATGTTGACGGCAGTATGGCGCACGGCACGGGCGGAGTCGCAGCTTCACCAGTTGCAGACGGAGATCATGCAGAGCCAGGACAAGCTGGCGAAGTTGCGCGCCGCGCAATACGTCCCCGTCGGCCAGCCCGTCCGCACTCAGGGCAGAACTTTTATCGAAATCCAAAACGCGGAGTGAATTATGAAAAATACCCAGTCGGAATTAACGCAGATGTTGTTGCGCACATTGGAAGAATTGTTGCGCGATCACGAACAGCAACAGCAGGAACAACGGCAATTTTTCGCGCAGCAGCAGCGGCAATGGGAACAGCAGGTGGCGGACTTGGCCGGGCAGGTGCAGGACTTGCGGGGGCGATTGGAAATTTTATCGGCATCGTTGCAGCCGTTGACCGCGCAGTTGGATTCTGTCAGTGCCCTTTACAATTCCTTGCCCAAATCCTGATTCACGAAATCCAGCGGCGGCAATCTTCACCACATCCCGCCCGGCCAATCATGCCGCCGCCAAGATTCACGCCACCAGCCATCAAGTGATTTTCTCCTGTCCACGCAATTCCATCCAGAGCTTGCCCAAGTGGTTTTCACCGACCCATTGCCTCTCAATCAGCGCCATGCCCCAATAAAACGCATCGCCTCTTGGCCGCGCCGAGCAATCCTCGACAATCAGCTTGTCACCCGTTGCCAGCAGCTTTTCTTTTAGTTCAGCGTGCTGCTTAATTTTTAGTTTCAGGCACGAGCGCATCATTTTGAGATCAATTCCCGAATCTGGTTTATCTAGCAAGCGGCGGTGTTTTTTGGCGACCATCTTCACGGCCATCGGCGACTTTTCCGCGAACAATCTTTTTTGGATTTCGGGATGCCCTTCAAACCGGAGCCATTGGAACAGCGCTTCCGTCGTGCGAAACGTCTGATTCTGGTGAATGACTGAATGCGCCGACATATTGCCCATCCAGCCGTGTTGCTCATCCACCCCGCGAATAAATACCATCTCCGGCATCTCCGGCAATATGGCCTTGTCCTTTATCGCCTTTTTCAACAAAGACATCAGCGCGCTTTTTTCGCCGTCTTCGGCCAGTTTCTTTAATCGTTCCAGCCACTTCAAAAATATCTTCAAGTCCGTGCTGTATCTGGCCGGCACATAATACGAGGTTTGTTTTGGCGGTTTTGCCGGGGCAAGTTTTAGTTTCGTCACCGCCTCCCGAATCACCGCCGCATTGAGCGGCGCATGACCATTTGTTTTCGTGGCCAGCTTCAAAACTTCCAAACGCTTTTCGGGTTGTTTGATGCGTGCTAGTTCACGCGCTTGCGCCTCATTACGAGGCAGCAAAAAATCTCCAATTGGAGACTTTTGCCCCGCCTTGCCATCGCCACTTTGCAGCTTTTTAAGATCGGCGATGACTTTCGCCGACGCGAGCATCCGGTAGCTGTGCGCCCGCCCGAAGTCAAACCGCGCCCGGCAATAGTCTTCAAACTCGCCATACTCCCGATACAGCCTGCCATCCTTGATTTCTTTGAGCTTCAAAACGACCGCCACGAATTGCGTCAGGTTGGTTTCAATCACGGCCTCGCACGCTGCCAACCGCTCTCGTTCTTTGTCCTTGAGCTTTTTAACCGGCGGCAACACTTCCAATTTGCTGCTGCGAATCGGGGAGCGGCGCTTGCCGTCCACTGGCAAAGCCGAATGGCCGTTCGTTGAATTATCTTTGCGCCGGGCAGATGCCCGTGGTTTGGACGCTTGACTTGTTTTCATTGTGGCAGCGGATAGACACGAATCCGTTGCAAAGAAGCATTTTCTAAGCCGAATGGCAACCCCGGCTCACCCGCTTGATTTCTTGCAGTCTGGCAAATCTAGCCAGAGCGGTTGCCTCTTTTTTCGGCAATTGCGGGTTTCAACTTGGACGCTTCCGATTTTTGGCAATTACCACAAACCGCCCCAGCGCCACCGCCGCCGAATTCTTTCGCCTATTTGTCACGTCCGCAACATGCCAAAATTTGAATCAGACAGGGGGCAAAAATATGAGCAATAAATCTTGCCCCAATGCCGCATCCAAAGGAAAATTCGACGATATGAAAATACACCAGAAACCACTTTCATGGATTTTTCTCGTAATCATATTCGCTTCTTGGAATGTGTTGTCAGCAGCCGACCAAGTTTCCTACACTGACATACTCCTCCAGCCTGCTAAATATCTCAACAAAACCGTGACGATGAAAGGTGGCTTCAGCTACAAGAACAACGAACGCAAAAGCTTCACAATAAAACAAGGCGACGATTCGGTTGAGATTGTTTACGAAAAGCTTTCACAAAAGGAGAAGGAAGCGATTTTGGCGGAGAAAAACTTTTCGTGGTCACCCGTTGTCGCAACAGGCGTGCTTATGCGATATTCGGATGCCGAAAACACTTTTTATGTGGAAGCTGAAAATGTTGCCTTCGTGGCTGAAGGCGACAGCACTTCTAAAACGACTAAAGAACAGACTCCAGAATCTTCACCTAGTTTAAAGAGTCCGGTAAACCTTCGGGAGGTTCAACTGAACCAAGAGAAATATATCGACAAAGAAATTAGTGTTGAAGGAATTCTTTCATTGTCCACATATTTCAATTACGGCTACTCTGACCTCAATGGCAATGTCCGGCAAACACATTACGCATTTCGATTAGAAGCGAACGAAACTGAAGCGAATCTATACTGGCGTAAATCGGAAGCAGAATCGGTCAAAGACGCACTTGTAGCCGCAGAAAAACAAGGCGTAAAGAGCTTGTCAGCAAAGGTGGTTTTTGTAATTCGTAAGGATCGATACGAACAAACTGACGATATCTACGCTGAAATTGTCCGGGCTGAAGCAATCCGCCCCGGCTCAACTGCCGAAGATTATCAGCCGTTTTTTGACGCCGCGAAACATGGTGATTTTGGAAGTATCCGGCGATTCTTGTCAGCACCTTCATCAAGCTTATCTTTAAGGTCTGATGTCAATGCCATCGACAATGACGGGAAAACTGCACTGATGCTGGCAATTGAAGCCAGTCACGATTCAGTGGTGCGGACTTTATTAGCGCACGGCGCAAACCCAACCATAAAAGCAAAAAACGGACAAACCGCAGCGGAATTGGCAGCCGCAGGCAATCATGCTGCGACCATTGCACTTGTTAGGACAGCTTTGTCTTTAAGGGGCAAAGCGCCTACACGGCCATTGGTCAACCTTCGCGAAGTTCAGTTAAATCAAGGAAAATATATTGACAAGGAAGTTACGGCCAAGGGAAATATTTCTCTGTCAACCTACTTCAACTATGGTTATTCGGACAATGAAAGCAACGCGCGAAAGACTCATTATTCTTTTCGATTAAAATCTGATGATGTTGAGGCAAACCTTTACTGGACAAAATCAGCAGCACAAGTCGTAAATAACGCCTTGATTAAAGCTGAGGCACAGGGTTTGAAGGACATACCTGCGAGCGTCACTTTTATGATCCGAAAGGATCGGTATCAGCCAACTGATGATATATTTGCAGAGGTTATAGGCATAGATTTGTATTCAGAATCGTCAGCGGGAGTTGAAGATAATCTCAACGCACAACTCTATCGAGCGTTTGACTACGAGGGACAACTTTTTGCTGCCTGTAAGGATGGTAACCGAGCTGCTGTTAACGAAGCTATCGCAAAAGGCGCAGTCGTTGACGCATGCACAGATGATGGCAACACTGCGCTCATGGCTGCTGCGGCTAATGGTCACGCCGATATAATCAAAGATTTGATTACTGCTCACGCATCAGTGAACAAGATTACGCCTGATGGCAATACACCTTTGATGCTCGCAGCCTGGGAAGGAAAGCCGGAAGCAATCAAGGAATTGATTGCCGCTGGGGCAAAACCCGATGCAAAAAAGCCAGACGGAAAAACTGCAATGCACTTGGCGGTTTTTCAGGGGCACACCGACGCTGTAAATGCCCTCCTTGAGAGCAAGGCCAATATTGATTTACAGGATAGTGAAATGTATACGCCTTTGATGGTTGCGGTGGACAAGGAGCGAGTTGATATATTCCAACTGCTACTTGATCATGGCGCACGACAAGGCATCACAAACAGGCAGGGAAATTCAGCTTTGCACCTTGCTTCGTCTATAAAAACCCCAGCAATTGCGAAGCTGCTTCTTGAAAAGGGAGCATCGGTCAACTTACAAAATATAAAACTGGAAACGCCTCTGCTGATTGCCGCAAACAATTGGAACAAAGAAGTTGTAGTTCTCCTTCTTGAGCATGACGCAGACGTGAATATCCAAGACAGGGATGGGACTTCGCCTGCAAATAATAGCAGGCTCTGGGACGTAGCACCGGAAATTGCTGGCTTAATCAAAAAAGCAGCATCGAACCATCAAGCCAAACCGATTGAGGTTGGCCACGACAATGCAGCAATGACCAATAGAAAATCCGCCGACCAAAATCTGGTCGACGAGATGAAACGCGAGATAAAAACGGCGAACTTGAATGCAAATAATCTGCAATTTTTAGTCCATGCTAGGATCTCTACAGAACCAAGCACGCTCGACTCGGATTTGAATGAGGGTGCGGACGTTAATGCTACTGATGTTAAAGGGAATACAGCCTTGATGTTATCTGCCCAACGCGGCCACTTGGAAGTGCTGAAGTTCTTGATTGACAAAGGTGCTGATATTGACAAGACAAATAAAATGGGGAAAACAGCTCTCGATTTGGCCCAGGATGACCAAATAATCGCCGCCATTAAAAAAGCACAATATGCGAAGAAACTCAAACAAGATAGCGGTGTTCGCCTGCCAAAGATATAAAGTATTTACCTTGCTGGTTTATAACGATGTCATACACGCCTGACATGAAATACTTTTACGCCGACAAAGAGAATAAGGCAGTCGGGCCATTGCCGCGCGCCGCTCTGGATAGTCTTAAGGCGACTGGAATCATCTTCGATTTGACAATGGTAATTGAGGAAGGAGCTGTTGAATGGAAGAAATTTAGCGATCTGCCGGCGGCGCAAAAGTTCACCCCGCCGCCACCACCACCGCCGATACCGAGCGCGGGAAATCCCGGTTCAGTGCCGCCAGGACATGAAACATACAAAGAACTGGCAAAGATTGCACAGACGGCAGCAACAAAGCTTTTACAACCGTTTATTACTCCGAGTGATGATGAAGAAAGGCTTCCCATTGATGAAAAGCTGCTGGGTTTTTTGGTGTTTGCCGACGATTTTACGGAAACATGTTGCCAGCAGTTCGCGATTGCGCTTCGCCGGACATCGGCATTGACGGAAGTGCGGGGAATGCCGACGAGTTTTCTCGCCAGACAAATCCGTGATAACTGTTTCGCGAAGACAGACAGAATTCTCGCCAGTTATCTTGAAGCGTTGCAGAACTGCCAGATCGACCTTAAAGCCGCTGCCGGAAGATTGCAGGAGACAAGCGTGTTAGGTTCGGCGCTCAGAGGTGCTGCAGTGGGACAGCTTGCCGGAGGGCTTGGAAAAACAGGGGCGACTCTGGGAATTTTTAATGCCGTTCTTGGCGGAATCGCAGAAAGCGATAGGCAAACTGGTCTTTTGTGGGCGCAAAGGAAAGCTCAAGCTGATGCCAAACGCCTCGCGGGTGCAAAGATGGTGGAATACCTGACGAGTGTGAAGGAGGTAACAGAAACCCTACTTGATTTTGGATGCGCCAAATGTTTCGGAGGAGGAGTGGACTTCCAGTTGCAATCAACGGCATTGGCCGAGGTTGAAAAGGCAATCGGCGCTGACATCAACACAGCGATTGTCAAAGCAACGGGACTTGCTGGATTTCAAGATGACACCAAACTAATTGAAGAAGAGACCGTCAAAGGTCCGCCGAGTGGCATCCCAGAATCTTATCTCACTGCCTACAAGAGTTTTTTGGGCAAGGAAGGACGAACGGCAATGATTTATAGTTTTAAATGTCAAATTGGGTTAAAGAACGATTTGCATCTGGATGTAGCCGTAACTAATCAACGCATTTGGATTGGTGGACTGAAACCGGGCAGCAGTGAAGTCGTTCAAGTGCTGGAACTGCCATTTAGTCAGCTTGATTGGATTCGTCAGGAAAGCAAAAACACATTTTTTTCTGGGGCCGTGAGCAAAATATCTTTGAACTGGGGCGGCTTTCTTAAGATCGCAATGCTCGATTCATCGAAGGAACAAGGGGAATACGTTTACCAAGTGCTCAAACGACGCGTCGCCGCTGAAAATGGAGCGTGCAGGATATTATGACCACGGGAGAACTATGCACTTTTGTTCGGGAACAAGTTCCAGGTTTTAGTGAACCAACCATTGAGATGGCTGGCTCGGGTTATCACTATACGTGTCACACAAAAAATATCCTGACCGCTGGCGTTTTCCTCGGTGTTCCGATCACTTCCAATCTCATTTCAACTCAACGTTCCGCTGTTTCCACCCCGGCCAGAGATTCCGATGGAATTGTCTTCGCGTATCCCTCTTTGCAAAAAACAGCCGAAATGGGCTTGGGGCAGGAAATCTTTCGCATCGATTTTCGTTCGGGTATTTCAGCATTTCACACCCACGAACGCGAGCTTGAGCGAAAACACGGACTCATCGACAGCCGCACACTTTTGATTCTTGCCAGCGAAATTGTGCGTTTTGAGTTTCTTGGAAGCGCCGCACAATTATTACAACGTCATTCGTGGAGTTCTGCACCCGAATTGCCGTCTAGTATTGAGCGAAGAAGCTGACCGGCGGTTCGCAAGACAATTTTTAAGCTAATAATCTTTGTAGCTCCGCGACATGATATTCGGCACGCTCTGGCGCTGTGCGCCACTCTTCCTCGGTTACAGAAGCGACGTAAAGCGAGTAGCCGTTGGCCAGTAAAGAGTCAATCCAAGTTTCGACCGCACACGCAAATTGCTCGTCCTGACTACCAAAATGAGGTGCGAACCAAATCCCAAGCACTCGCCGCCCCTGAACGAAGGAGTAGATGCAGCGAACCAAGCCGCTGGCCTCACGATATGAATAAACCTGATGCCACATAAAATGTCAGTAACCATCCTTGAATCCATCCACCCACTTCTGGAAGGCATCTCCATGCAAGTCTGGACACATGGTTGAGCCAACTATTCGAGCCTCTCGGTCGAGAGCTTCGGCACTTGGAACCTTACCATCGTATAGCTTCCTTTCCGTTTGCCCGATCGATTTCCCCGCCTCGTAGCCCGCCTTGTAGTTCGGGTCTTTAGGGATGAAAGACCCAATTATAGCCATGACGATGATGATGACGATGATGATGGCGAGATAACCGCCGCATCCTATACTTTTGCCTCTGGCTGTTGGTGTGGCTGTCGGAGCAGGTTGCGCCATTTTCTGCGGCTGCACCCGATAACCACAGTGGGGACAAGCAATAGCTTCTGATGAAACGTCTTTTCTGCATTCGGGACATTCTGTGAGTGCCATAGGTTACCTCTTTGCTAACATCCAGATGCCAACGATGATGGCACCAACTCCATCGGCGATGAAAAAACCGCCCCCAGTGACGGTCGCTGACGATGGGTCGCTCGTCATTTTCATCGGCTCTGTGTCTCCACCGAAGATACCGAACATGATGAATCCCAAGCCAAGCAGCAGGCAAAAAATGCCATAACCGGGGTTCCGGCGTTGCGGGTTCCCTGCCGAAACGGGAAAGTTGGATCCCACAAAAGATGGTTGTTGCCCGGCTCCAGAATTGGCTTGGATGGGGCGAGGCTTAATGGGATAGCCACAGTGCGGACAAGCGGTGGCCTCCGAAGATGCCTCTTGCTTGCATTCTGGGCAAATCATCAATGCCATAGTAATACTGCGGCCAAAACTCAGCCAGCAATAGGAAAGACTGTTTCTTTGCTATTCATTTCACAAGAAAAATCAGCTTAATTGATTTTTTGGCTTGTCAATATTAAATCTTTTGCGGGCAGACCGTGACCTTTCCGCTGCCGCTTTGCTCGGCTGAAAGTCACAGACTGCCCGCCGCAAAACCGGCCTGACTCCGTCCGGTTCAGACTGCTTCACTTCACTTCTCTGCGCGTGACCACGCGACCTCTGCCCGCCTGCTCGCGCTCCGCTTCGTTCCGTTCCGCAATCTGAATCCGTCGGAGACAGGCTTTCCCCCGCTCGGTGACTCGCGCACGAAATACGGCTCGCATTTCGCGGCTGACATCAAACCCGCTTGAAGAGGATTTTTGATTCTGACTTCACAAATGAAATTCGACTTGGCAACATTCGGCATGACCACATGCGTTTCATGTCTTCACAGTTTAACCGAGGTTAGACCCCACGGAGCAAAGCGGTTTTTTTGCGTGTTGTTGCAAAACCGCAAAATGGTCGGACTTGATGAGATACCAGTCGAGCGGAGTTTTTCCTGCCGCCGCTACAAACCTCGTCCCCGGAATAAAAAATCCCGTGTGCGCCCAGGTCCAATGTATTTAGCTCCTTTGAAGGTGTATCCAAAACTCTACACCGATCCACCAATGCCTGGAACCAAGTATGCCTCAACGCCTACGGCGGGCAGACTGTGACCTTTCCGCTGCCGCTGCGCGTTGCTGAAAATCACAGACTGCCCGCCGCGAAACCGGCCTGACTCCGTCCGGTTCAGACCGCTTCACTTCACTCCTCTGCGCGTGACCACGCGACCTCTGCCCGCCTCCTCGCGCTTCGCTTCGTTCCGTTCCGCAATCTGAATCCGTCGGAGACAGGCTTTCCCCGCAGTGTGAGCGCAAACTGGCATGGCAAATTGCTTTTGCATTTGCCCCGCCAGCCAGCCCTCACACTGCCCCGATTTTAGTCTGACATCCGCCGGTTTGATTTCCGCTGCGCTGCACGCAAACCAGCGGAAGTCAGAGACGGACAGACTTGAGCCTTTGGCGACTCTGCGAGGCTAGAGGATTTTTGTTTAGTGTTTTTGACATGGCGCGTTTTTTTAGAAGGGACGCCGCCGAGGTCTCTCCGCCTGCCGCTTGCTGCTCCGCCATCTTTTTCAAACTTTTATTTCCCGCTGTCGCGCGGCGCTTTTTTTCCGGCGACGAAGGGCATGGGCCACGCCAGCGACCCGGCTATCTGGTAACGCCGAAATTTTCGCTGTCATGCCCCATGCACGCCGGAAAAAAACCGTGGTCAGTTCAAAAAATGTCTCCGCGTTGGTGAAGCAAGCGGCACACGGCGAGACACGGACGGCAATTATCAAAAAAAAGCTTTATGAAAAACATTCCACAATTTGAAGCAGCGGCTCCAGCAAACGCCGTCCAGCAATCATCAATCGGAGCGGAAAGCCACCGGGCATTCGTCAAGCACAACGCGAACCGCGAATTGCGGACGCAAACAGTTTTGGATTTGTTGAAGGCGCAACTGCCCCGCCAATACGAATTGGCCGAGATTGTCGGCAAGTGGGTTTGGATTGATTTCCCTGCCGCCAGCCATCGCGCCGCCGCGAATACGCTCTGGCGTTTGGGCTTCCATTGGAATCAACGCCGCTGCGTCTGGCAGCATCCGTGCGGAGCTTGTGCGCCTTACGCCGCGCACCCCGCCGACCCGCGCACGAAATACGGCAGCTACTTTGCCGCCGACATCAAACCCGCCTGATTTATGATTTTGACCTCACAAATGAAATTCGACTTGGGGCGGTTAGTCATCACGCCCGCCGCCCTGGAAGCCGTTCCCGCCGATGACATTTGCAACGCCATCAATCGGCATGTCTGCGGTGACTTTGGCGACCTTGACGCCGCCGACCGGAAAGAAAACGAATTTGCGCTCCGCGCTGGCTTGCGCTTGCTTTCGGTTTATCACGCCACCAACGGAACCAAGTTTTGGTTGATCACAGAAGCCGACCGCCGATTGACCACAATTCTTTTGCCGACCGACTACTAATCCGCATGAGCCAGAAAATTCCTTTGATTACGATCTCGCATATTCGCCGGACTATGCTAGCTTCGCACCAACGCGCAACGGCGGGAAACGCCGTCGGCAGTTGCATCAATTTGCATCAGTGTTCAGTCGTCTCCGTGCTTTTTGATGCGGGAATGTCGAAGTCAGTAAGTTCGGAATGCACTGTTATTGAGCAATTTAACGAATTATGAAAAATTACAGCCATGATTCGATTCCCTTCACCCGCTCCAGCTTCATTTCTGCGACTAGCGATGCCAGACCGAGACAAACCCCGCCATTATCAATGGTTTCTTGAGGTTCCACCCCTTCGCTTGCTGCGACAGGTTGCGCCACGTTTTGACCCTCTTGGCCTAAAATCTGTGCGCGTATTTGTGTATGCCCCGGACGTGGCAGATTCTTGATTGATTCGTAAACCGGCAACTGCGTTTCGTCCGTGTGAACCTTCGCCGTCAGTTTAATGCCGCTGTGCCGCATCAACTTCATGGCGAACCGTTGCGCGATTCAAGGCACCACGTATCAGGTGAATGCCTGACAGGAAACCTCCGCCGGATTCAGCGGGGCGGCTTCGTTGGACGGTCATCTAGGAATTCCTTTTCGCGGCAAAAGGCATGCCGGCGATGCCGAATAGTTCAATAAAAAATGAATCAGATTGTCCACCTTCACCGGACCGGTTTCACTGCCATCCCCCAAAAAAAGGGGTTGTCAAAGTCCGGGAGAATGTGTGAGATTTGTGGCAGAAAGCCAAAATGTAACTGCGTCCAACACCGCTGCCAGAAAAAACAAGCTTCCCCGCCAAAAATGAAAGATCAATTACCCATGAAACTCCGGCTCAAAATGTTTCTCCTGCTTGGCCCGCTGCTGATCGGATGTCCCGTCCTCGCCAACATCCCCGGCGGCGGCACCGGCACCGGGGCCAACGTGACGGTCACTGACAATGGCGACGGCACGGTGACGATGGCCAATGGGATCGTTTCCATTCACATTGTCAAGTCCGGCGCGACCATCAACCAGATCAATTACACCTACAACAACGGCGGCGGCACGCAGACGCAGCAACTGCTGGCGAACGGCAAGGATGGCGGCGAGTTTTACTGGGAATTCGGCGGCTGGGG
>Ga0302274_10003193_pt1 | contig 14693 bp, 13 predicted proteins | sample III_Bog_N2_1_FD_198755 | JGI IMG/M metagenome (GOLD analysis project Ga0302274, IMG submission 198755) | Peat permafrost microbial communities from Stordalen Mire near Abisko, Sweden - III_Bog_N2_1 | ecosystem: Environmental > Terrestrial > Soil > Wetlands > Peat | place: Sweden: Abisko...
CAGGAAGTGGCAACGTTCCTAACATGATAACTATTACATTTAATAATTGCGTTTGTTATGATGGTAAAACCCGTAACGGTTCAATTATTGTTACTTGGCCTGTTGGTTACCATTATCGTGATAGTGGAATAGTTATACATACCTATACCAGTGGCTATACTGTTAATGGCAATACACACCAATACAGTAAATGGGTAACAAATATAGGACGTGTAAATGGCTATTATACATTTGATATTAACGATACTGCTACAATTACTTTCCCAAAACTAAATAATGAGACTATATCCTGGACATCCTCAAGAGTAAGAACCTGGACACAAGGCTATAACACGCCTTTACTATTTTGGAACACCATTTATAGCATTACAGGTTCTGCCAGCGGTACCGATAAGAAAGGAATACCGTTTACAGTTAACATTACCAGCCCTATCATTGCTAATTTTGGTTGTATTTACATAATTACAGGAGGCACCTATGATGTGCAACCACAAGGTAAAGCTGAACGCGTAATTAGCTTTGTTGGTGGATGTAGTGGTAATGCCACCTGCACTATCAATGGCATAACTTACACTTTTCAGTTTGCTAATTATTAATAGCTAATAAAATTTTATACATAAAGGCAACGCTAAAAACGTTGCCTTTTGTTTTACATAGCTCCCTCATCGGCAAAACTGTAAAAGCCGGTTTCGGCAATAATAACATGATCTAGTACCCTTATATCCAATAATTTTCCTGCTTCTTTTATTTTTTTAGTCTGGTCAATATCTAACTGGCTTGGCTTGGGGTTGCCGGAGGGATGATTATGAATTAGAATGATTGAAGTGGAAAGATATTTTATTGCATAACTGAATATTATTCTTACATCGGCAATAGTGCCGGCAAGGCCACCCATACTAATGCGCTCCTCTCCTAACAATCTGTTGGCGTTATTAAGGTACAGCACATAAAATTCTTCATGTAGTAATTCAGTCACCTTTGTTTTAAAATATTGATTTACCAATGTGCCTGTGTTTAACTGTAGTTTTTCTTTTATTTCAGACGCCTGTCTCCTTCTGCCCAACTCTAATGCGGCTATTATAGTAATAGCTTTGGCTTCTCCAATACCCTTAGTTTCCATTAACTGCTTAACTGATAGTTTGCCGAGTTCATTAAGATCATTTTTATAGTTATTTAGGATTCTTTTGGCCAACTCTACTGCCGATTCGTTCTTTGTACCGGTGCTAATTAGTATGGCAAGCAATTCAGCATCACTAAGGGTGCTTTTACCTTTAAGCACAAGTTTTTCCCTGGGGCGGTCTTCCTCTGCCCATTGTTTTATGCTTAAATTAGGAAGGTATTCTTTAGACAAGTAAGTTAGATTAGATTAAATTAATATGCATTTTAACCAAAAAAATCATTTGAGCGGGAAACGGGACTCGAACCCGCGACCCCCAGCTTGGGAAGCTAATGCTCTACCAACTGAGCTACTCCCGCTTGTATTGCAAATGTAATAAAATACTGTAAAAATTGACTGGTAGAAAATAAAAAAGCAGCCCAATATAGAGCTGCTTTCAATATTATTAAGAAGCAAACTTATTTAGCTTTTGCCTTTTTCATTAAAGATGACTTAAGATTAGCTGCCTTATTCTTATGAATAACATTCTTCTTTGCTAATTTATCTATCAATGAAATTACTTTAGGTAATTCTTTATCAGCGTCTTTTGATTTGTTTTCACGCAACTTCTTAACGGCAGAACGCATGGTTTTGCTGTAATAACGATTTGCTTCACGATGCTTTTCTGATTGACGGTGAGTCTTGTCTGCACTTTTATGGTTAGCCATATGTTCTTATATAAATTTAAATGGACGGCAAAGATAAGAAAAATAAGAATTATACCTAAAACATTTAAAAATACCTGATAAATACCTGTTTAGGTATGATTTGATTTTTGGGCTTTATAACTACCTGTTTTTGCCGATATTTGCACTTATTATTCTCTTAAATGGACAAATTCTCATATATAGCTAATGCCGACCCTGCCTACATAGGATCGCTTTATGACGACTACAAAAGTAACCCCGAATCCGTTGACCAGGAGTGGCAAAAGTTCTTTGATGGATTTGATTTTGCCGTAGCCAATTATATTTCAAACGGTGACTCTGTAACCGTTGAATCTGCACCCGTTTCCCCTATCCCATCCGTAAGCTGGGATGTTGCAGAAATGAAGGTATGGAACCTCATTAACGCTTATCGCGAAAAAGGCCACCTTATCTCCAAAACAAATTCATTAAGGCAGCGTAAGGACCGCCATGCCCACCTGGACCTACCCTCACTTGGTTTTACTGATGCTGATTTGGATAAAGAATTTATTTCGGGTGAGTTATTGGGCATCGGTAAAACATCGTTGCAGAATATTATTACCCACTTACAAAAAATATATTGCCGTTCTATAGGGGCAGAATTTGCTTACCTTATTGAGCCTGCTGAATTAAATTGGTTTACTGAAAAATTTGAAAAAGGCGCAGTCAACATAAAATTTCCTCTTGAAAAAGAGAAACGCATACTTGAGAAATTAAACGAAGCTGTCGGGTTTGAAAATTTCCTACAGAAAAAATATGTAGGGCAAAAACGTTTTTCATTGGAAGGTGGTGAAACCACCATTCCGGCTCTTGATGCTATTATTAATAAAGCTGCCGATTTAGATGCCGAAGAAATTGTGATCGGTATGGCACATCGTGGCCGGTTAAATGTATTAGCCACTATACTTGGCAAAACATATGAGCAGGTATTTAGCGAATTTGAGGGTTCGGCTATACCCGATACCACTATGGGTGATGGTGATGTGAAATACCATCTTGGTTACTCATCGCAGGTAGAAACACCAGCCGGCAAAAAAGTGCATTTAAAACTATCACCCAATCCATCACATCTTGAGGCAGTTGACCCGGTGGTACAAGGCTTTGCCCGTGCTAAACTGGATATATTGTATGATAATATTTGCAATAAGGTAGTTCCTATACTTATACATGGCGATGCCTCTGTAGCAGGGCAAGGTGTGGTTTATGAGGTTATTCAAATGGCTTACCTGGCCGGTTATACTGTGGGTGGCACTATTCATTTTGTCATTAATAATCAAATAGGCTTTACCACTGATTTTGATGATGCCCGTTCATCAAACTATTGCACCAGTTTTGCAGCAACCGTTAATGCACCTGTTTTGCATGTTAATGGCGACGACCCGGAAGCCGTAGTTTTTGCAGTTGAAATTGCAACAGAATTCCGCCAGAGATTTAATAAAGATATTTTTGTGGATATGGTGTGCTACCGCCGCCAGGGACATAATGAAGGAGATAATCCGGAATTTACACAGCCCGCCCTTTACAAGTTAATCGCCCAGCATCCCGACCCACGCGCCATTTATGAAAAGCAACTTATTGAACGTGGCGAAATTGAGGCACAAATGGCAAAGGAAGCAGAAAAGCAGTACACCAAATTTTTGCAGGAACGACTTGATGATATAAAGCAAAACCCACTACCCTATATTTACCAGGAGCCGGAACAAGCCTGGCGCGCCTTACGCGCAGCTACTCCTGAAGATTTTGATTCATCACCCCAAACAGGTGTAGATGAATATGTGATAAATACAGTGGCAGAAGGATTATTTAATATTCCTGAAAATTTCCATCCTCTTAAGAAAATACAGACGATGATCGAACAGAGGAAGAAAGTATTTTTTGAGGAAAAACAATTGGATTGGGCCGTAGGTGAATTGCTGGCTTATGGTACTTTATTACAAGAAGGCCATGATGTGCGTATGAGTGGAGAAGATGTTAAACGCGGCACTTTCTCGCACCGACATGCTATTATTTACGACGAGGAAACGAATACTGAATATAACCGCCTTGACAGTTTATTTGATACTCAGGGCCGTTTCCGCATTTTTAACTCTTTGTTGTCTGAATTTGCAGTATTAGGCTTTGAATTTGGCTATTCATTAGCCTCACCTAATTCGCTTAATATTTGGGAAGCGCAGTTTGGTGATTTTGCTAATGGTGCACAAACAATTATTGACGAATTTATATCAAGCAGCGAAACCAAATGGCAACGTATGAGCGGACTGGTTTTGCTTTTGCCACACGGTTATGAAGGACAAGGGCCCGATCACTCCAGCGCACGTCCGGAGCGATTCTTACAACTTTGTGCTGAGTACAACATGACTGTGGCTAATTGCACCACACCTGCCAACTTCTTCCATTTAATGCGCCGCCAGTTGTACAGGCCGTTCCGCAAGCCTTTGATTGTAATGTCGCCAAAATCATTATTGCGTCATCCGCGTTGCGTGTCTGTTGTAAGCGAATTAACGTCAGGCTCCTTTGCAGAAGTTATTGATGATAAGAGTGCAGAACCGGTAAAAATAAAACGTGTATTGCTTTGCACAGGTAAAATATACTATGACCTCTTAGAAAAGAAAGAGGCTGATAAGCGCATAGATGTGGCTATTGTTAGAATAGAACAACTTTATCCTTTACCGGTAAAACAATTAGATGCCATTGTAAAAAAATACCCTGTGGCACAATTTGTTTGGGTACAGGAAGAATCGGCCAATATGGGCGCATGGGGCTATTTGTTGATGAACTATAAGGGCACAACCATCTATAATGTAGCACGTAAGGCCAGCGCCTCACCTGCTACAGGATATAATAAGGTTCATATAAAGGAACAAAAGGAACTAGTGGCTAAAGCATTTGAAAATTAAACGAAACAACTTATTTTTAAAATGATACTCGAAACAAAAATACCAACCGTAGGCGAATCTATAAATGAGGTAACCTTGTCCAAATGGTATAAAAATGATGGCGATTTAGTTCAGCAAGATGATCTGTTGTGCGAAATAGAATCGGAAAAAGCCACCTTTGAATTGAATGCTGAAAAGGCAGGTAAGCTTAAAATAATGGCACAGGAAGGCAGTGTAATTAAAATTGGTGAAACCGTTTGTACTATTGATACTGATGTGATTCCTTCTGCCAGTGCCGAACCTATACCCGTTGCAAAGGAAGAAAAAACTGAAGAAAAAAAAGTTGAAGCATCTGCTGCTCCGGTAAAACAAGAAACACCTGTTGAGGCAACGGTTATAAAAGAACCTGCGCCCAAAAAGACACCTGTGCCGGTAATTGAGCCTGCACCTGCAATAAACGGTAATGGTAAAAGCAAGGACAAAACAATTGCAACAGCCCCGATAGCTACTGAACCCAAGAAATTATTTACTCGCGATGAGCGCCGTGTTAAAATGAGCAACCTGCGCAAAGCTGTTGCAAAACATTTAGTGGCTGCTAAAAACCAAACTGCTATGCTTACCACTTTTAATGAAGTGGACATGAAAGCCGTGATGGATATAAGAGCAAAATTTAAAGATAAGTTTAAAGATAAATACGGCGTTAGCCTGGGCTTTATGAGCTTTTTTACAAAAGCTACTACTAATGCGTTACAAGCATGGCCTGCTGTAAATGCATTTATTGATGGAGAAGAATTAGTGTATCATGATTATTGTGATATAGGCGTGGCCGTTTCTACCCCTAAAGGATTAACGGTACCTGTTATTCGTAATGCCGAATCGTTATCTATAACAGAATTAGAACAAAAAGTAGCTGACCTTGGAAAACGCGGCCGCGATAATAAACTTACACCCGACGAAATGAATGGCGGCACATTTACTATTAGCAATGGTGGTGTATTTGGTTCACTAATGTCCACTCCAATTCTTAATGCACCTCAATCTGCTATTTTAGGAATGCATAAAATACAAGAACGTCCAATGGCTATCGATGGTCAGGTTGTTGTGCGCCCAATGATGTATTTAGCCCTTAGCTATGACCATAGAATTATTGACGGTGCCGAAGCAGTAAGCTTTTTAGTAAGAATTAAAGACCAGCTTGAACATCCTGAACAATTACTTTCCGGTTCCGATCCGGTAAAAAGTTTGTTAGGGTTATAATTTTGAATGATAGATAGAGGATTATTTTAATAATTCTCAAATTATTTTTCTATTGACTACTCTTCAAAATAGCCTGGTATTTATTGGCATTAGGCGGATCAAGCTTTACCAAAAGATTGTAAGCAATATTTTTTTCAGAGGGTGATCCTCCTGAAAATATATTTACTAATTCATCCTGCTTAGCTTCAAAAAACAATTGCATGATCATTGAATTAGGATTGTTTTGATTCACATTATCAAGCGTTGCCAAAACTGAGGTTATTATTCCCCGTGCATTATCAGGGTCGTCATACATTTTATCAAGCCCTTTACGATGGTAATCATACATCGCATCTCTCATAGAGCTGAAATTATTATCCATTAAATTACTTGCCAGCCAATAACGATTAACCGTGCCATCAAATGATTTCCATCCGGTAACCGTACTGTTTTGCTCCTGGTTAACCAGGTTTTGTGCCTTGGTAAAATACGGTGTGCCCCCTTTAGGGGAAAATGAATCATAATCTAATCCGATAATTATATATGCATAATATGCAAGTAGTGCCGAAAAATCGGAATTGTTGCCATTCTCTGTATATGAAAGTGGTTGAAAAGCTGAATAGGTCATCGTCCAGTCTTTATCAAGTATATTTAACAAAGTAGTATTATAAGCAGAATTAAATGTGGGACGATTTGAAGTTACCGTTACCTGCGCACTAAACTGTGTGGTACTGATCTGCTGTGTAAGATTAATAATCATACTGCATTGAATGCGTTCGGTATTTTGATAAATGTCATTAGTCCATTTACGGGTATTAAGAAAATCTGAAACTGATTGTTGCATGGATTGTACTACAGTAGGATCAGTAAGCTGTGTTTTTGATGAATAAATGACCTGCACTGTGCAATTAAGCTCCTGTGCAATAGATTGCGTTGTAATAAAAATAAATATCAAAAACAGTATTCTACGCATGTAATCTTGTAATTATAAAATCAACAATATCTTTAGCCACATCTAACTTGGGCTTTAACGGAAAATCAGTACGATTATTTTTTTTGTCTAATATAGAAATTTTATTGGTGTCATAACCAAACCCTGCCCCTTTATTACGCAATGAGTTTAAAATAATGGCATCTAATTTTTTTGCCTTCAATTTATCAAGCGCATGTTTAGTTTCATTATCAGTCTCAAGGGCAAACCCAATCAATAATTGTTTTTTACTCTTTTGTTTTCCCAGTTCTGCTAAAATATCCTTTGTCTTTTTTAACTCAAGAGAAAACTCATCCGACTTCTTTTTTATTTTCTTATCCGCCACATGAACCGGTGTATAATCTGCCACAGCAGCAGCCATAACAGTTATATCTGTCTTTTTAAATTGCTTTAAGCAGGCCTCATACATTTGCTTAGCAGTAGTCACATTTATTTTACGGATGTTAACATCCAAATCTGCGACAGGGCTACCCGGGCCTGATATTAATGTAACCTTGGCACCCTCATCTGCCAGTATTTTTGCAATACTAATTCCCATTTGCCCGGTAGAATTATTACTGATAAACCTAACAGGGTCTATAGACTCATGAGTAGGGCCGGCTGTAACAAGTGCCGTTTTACCTTGTAATCTGCCTTGTTTGGATGCTTTATTGCCTACTGATCGTACTAAATGAGCAATTATACTTTCAGGTTCAGCCATGCGGCCCGCGCCAATTAATCCGCTGGCCAATTCGCCTTTTTCTACATCAATAATATTATAGCCGTAATCTTTAAGTGCTTTCACATTTTTCCTGGTAATAGGGTGTTGCCACATATCAACATCCATGGCAGGGGCTATAAATACAGGGCAACGTACAGAAAGGCAAGCTGCCGTAAGTAAATTGTCGCAAAAGCCATTGGCAAGCTTAGCAATGGTGTTGGCTGAAGCCGGGGCTATAATAAACACATCGGCCCAAATACCTAACTCAACATGGCTGTTCCATTGTTCTTCAGTAACAAGTTCCGTTTCTACTTTATGCTTTGAAAGTGTAGATAATGTAAGAGGAGTAATAAAGTGAAGGGCGTCTTTGGTCATTATCACTTTCACGTCTGCACCGGCTTTTACCAGCAGGCGCGCTAATAGTGCTGATTTATACGCAGCAATACTACCGCATATACCCAGCACCACTTTTTTCCCCGCAAGCATAGCGGTTATATTTTTTCGCCCGGAATAGGATCTTTAGATGGATTGCGATAATACACTTTATCATCAAGAAATTCTTCAGTAGCTAAAAGAGTAGCATGTGGCATTCTTTCATAGTACTTTGATATTTCTATCTGCTCGCGGTTTTCGTGTACTTCTTCCAGGTTGTCGCTGGTAGTAGCAAATTCTTCAAGCTTTGCATGAAGCTCTTCTTTAGTATGCAATGATATCTGGTTTGCTCTTTTGGCAATTACAGCAATGGATTCGTATATATTGCCTGTCTTTGCTCCTATTTCATAAAAGTCCTGAGTTTCAAGCGTGTTATTAACAGGTGTGGGTTGCAATTTTTTAGCTATTTTATTCATCGTTTTTTATTTTAACTTTTTTAACATTTTTTGAAGTGGTATTGTTCATATAATCAAACGCTACCTGGTATATTTTCTGTGATTCTTTATTATACCTGCTATCTTTATATTTTTTTATAAAGTCATTATAGGCATCAATTACTATTGAAAAACGTTCTTTCTTTTTCTTATCAATACTATTAGCCGCATAAAGATAATCAGATTTAAGTATCATAAAGTTAGAAAGTTCGGCATTAGGGGTTTCAGGGTAATCATTCAAAAAATCACGATAGGCTGTAGCCGCAGCTTTATAGCTTTCTAAATTGTAATACTGGCGTGCCGCAGCATATTCCTTTATCTGTAATTTTGTACGTAACTGATCTATTAGCTGGTTAGCCTGGTCAACTTTAGAACTATTAGGGTATTGATTGGTAAATAATTGAAATTCTTGTATGGCTTTGTTAGTATAGTCTTGATCTAATTCGTATTTAGGTGATAGTTTATAGTAACAATAAGCCTCCTGAAAAGCACAATCTTCCGCATTAGGATTGGCCGGATACGTAGTTACAAAATTTTTAAAGCTGTATTGAGCCATAATATACTCCCCTTCGCCAAAATAGCTATAGGCATCGTAGTAATAAACGTCTTCTACGTTCTTGGTACCTTTATAAAAATTAATAAGCTCATCAAACAAAGGCTGAGCCTTATAATACTCTTTTTGGGCATAATACTGCTTGGCCATCTGGTACTTATAGTCCATATCAGTACTTTTCAGAATCTTCTGATAATCAGAACATGAGGTAAAAAAAACTACTAAAAACAGGCCGTTTACGAAAAAGTAAGGTGCGAATGGTCTTTTCATGAGGTGCAAAGATAAGGAACAAATTTTAACTGGCAATTACATTTTAATATACAGCTTTAATAACTAATTTTGGGGCTTATTATTTTACAACTTTACATCAAATCAATACAAACATGGATATTTTTGAAAAAATTGCCAAAAACCGTGGACCGCTTGGTAAGCTTTCGCCTATAGCTCATGGCTATTACACTTTCCCAAAGTTAGAAGGTGAAATTGCCAGTAAAATGACCTTTCGCGGTAAAAAAAGAATCATTTGGAGCTTAAATAACTACCTGGGATTAGCCAATCACCCCGAAGTACGTAAAGCTGATGCTGACGCAGCAAAAGAATTTGGTTTAGCTTACCCTATGGGAGCCAGAATGATGTCAGGTAACTCTGACCAACATGAACACCTTGAAAAGGAATTGGCAGCTTTTGTGGGTAAACAGGATGCCATATTACTTAATTATGGCTATCAGGGTATGGTGTCTGCTATTGATTGTTTGGCAGATCGCCGTGATGTGATTGTTTATGATGGTGAATCTCATGCTTGTATAATTGATGGATTAAGAATGCACATGGGTAAACGCTTAGTTTTTCCTCATAACGATATACCGGCTTTTGAAAAGCAATTGCGCCGCGCGGGTGAAATGGCTAAAGAATCAGGTGGCGGAATATTGGTTATTACAGAAGGCGTATTCGGCATGTCGGGCGACCAGGGTAAATTGAAAGAGATAGTAGCCTTAAAAAAAGAAGTGCCTTTCCGTTTATTTGTTGATGATGCACATGGTTTTGGTACTATGGGTAAAACAGGCGCCGGAACAGGTGAAGAACAAGGTTGCCAGGATGGTATTGACGTGTATTTTAGCACCTTTGCCAAATCTATGGCAAGCATAGGTGGTTTTATTGCCAGTGATGAAAATGTGATCGATTACATCCGTTATAATAACCGCTCACAAATATTTGCCAAAGCATTGCCAATGGCCTTTGTATTAGGCAATACAAAGCGGTTAGAATTATTAAAATCAAAACCGGAACTGCGCGAAAAATTATGGCACAACGTTAACCGTTTACAAGCAGGATTAAAAGAACGTGGATTTAATATAGGTAATTCAAATACCCCTGTAACTCCGGTTTATCTTAGCGGTTCAATACCTGAGGCTGCTAATCTTATTATGGATCTGCGCGAAAACTATTTAGTGTTCACCTCTGCTGTAGTTTATCCAGTTGTTCCAAAGGGTATCATTATGTTACGTCTAACCCCTACTGCTGTTCACACAGATGAGGACATTGATGTAACATTGGCAGCTTTTACTGAAGGACAGAAAAAATTGTCTTCAGGAGCTTATTTAACTACTGCTAAACTTATTGACGTAGCTTAAACAATATCATATAACCTATTTGCAAAATGCCTGTTAACTTATTAGCAGGCATTTTTGTTTAAAGTATAGAAACTTTAAATAAAACTAATCGTATGAATAAGTAAGGCTTATTACCTTAACTTTACTGTAATTTATATTACAAAATATAAACGCTACTAAATGGAAAAACCTGTACACTTTCTTGTTATAGACGATGACCCTATTAATAATATGATTTGTACCCATACTATCAGGAGCACCACAGGCGATACCGGTACACGCTGTTTTACAGTTCCTGAAGAAGGTATAGCATTTATAGAAAATGAATTTGTAAAAACTAAAGATCCTGCTATTCTTTTCCTTGATATTAATATGCCAAGTATGACCGGCTGGGATGTTTTAGAAAAATTAAAAACAGTTGACGAAGAATTAATAAAAAAAATTTCCATTTATATTCTCTCCTCCTCCGTAAGCCAAACCGACCATGAATTGGCAAATAGCAATCCTCTTGTGACCGACTATATTGTTAAGCCGTTAACAAAAGAAAAATTGTTGACTATTTTAAAAGATGTTCATTAATAAAACTGTTAAGAACGTCTTTTTTATCTATCCAAGCCTGTTGAGATAAATTTTCTATTTCACATAACTTTCTCTTTGCTCCGTCATCTTTTTCCTAAATTTGTTCGCATAAATTTTGCGGCATGAAAGACAAAGTACAAGAACTTGGTGAGAAAATATCAGAAGCTATAAAGGGTGGTGGCGAAAAACGCATTGTCGATCAACACAAAAAAGGCAAGCTTACTGCCCGTGAGCGCTTACAACTATTATTGGATGAGGATACCTTTGAAGAAACAGGGATGCTGGTAACCCACCGTTCCAATGACTTTGGTATGGAGAAAGAAGTTTATTTAGGTGATGGTGTAGTAACCGGTTATGGAAAAGTTAATGGTCGCCTGGTATATGTATTTTCACAGGACTTTACAGTATTTGGTGGGTCATTGTCAGAAACTCATGCAGAAAAGATATGTAAGATAATGGACCTTGCCATGAAAAATGGCGCACCCGTTATCGGGCTTAACGATTCGGGCGGGGCACGTATTCAAGAGGGTGTTGTTTCACTTGGTGGCTATGCTGACATATTTTACCGTAATACCTTAGCATCAGGTGTCATACCTCAAATATCTGCTATTATGGGGCCTTGTGCCGGTGGCGCTGTTTACTCACCTGCCATTACTGATTTTATATTAATGGTTGAGAATACATCAAACATGTTTGTAACCGGCCCTAACGTAGTTAAAACAGTAACACATGAAAATGTAACGGCTGAAGAGTTAGGGGGAGCTATGACTCATGCCGTAAAATCGGGTGTAACACATTTTGCCTGTGAAAATGAAGTTGAGTGCATTAAGCACATCAAAAAAATACTGTCGTATGTACCACAAAATTGCGAAGATGATGCCCCTAAACTTGTTTATGATACTAATCAAAATGAAAAACGAATAAATCTTAATACTATTATACCTGATAATGCTAACCAGCCTTATGATATTAAGACAGTAATAAATGAAGTGGTAGATTCAGAATCTTTTTTTGAAGTGCATAAAAATTTTGCTGAAAATATCATAGTTGGCTTTGCCCGCTTAGCCGGCCGTAGTATTGGTATTGTGGCCAATCAACCTGCTGTATTAGCTGGTGTTCTGGATATAAAATCATCTACCAAGGCTGCACGTTTTGTGCGGTTTTGTGATTCATTTAACATACCACTTTTAGTATTTGAAGATGTACCGGGTTTTATGCCGGGCACCGACCAGGAATGGAACGCTATCATTTCAAACGGCGCTAAATTACTTTATGCTTTTTGTGAAGCTACTGTTCCACGGGTTACTGTTATTACCCGTAAAGCCTATGGTGGCGCATACGATGTAATGAATAGCAAACACATTGGGGCAGATATGAACTATGCATGGCCCACTGCTGAAATTGCAGTTATGGGAGCAAAAGGAGCTGCTGAAATTATCTTTAAAAAGGATATTTCTGCTGCTACTGATAAAGAAGCCAAACTACAGGAAAAGGTAAACGAATACAGCGAAAAATTTGCCAATCCTTATGGTGCGGCAGCCCGTGGATTTATTGATGAAATTATAAAACCTGAAGACACCCGTATAAAATTGATACGCACATTTGACATGCTGAAAAATAAAGTAAGTAAGTTGCCAAGAAAAAAACATGGTAATATACCGTTGTAATTCCTACTCTTGAAACCATTTTTTAAAAACGTATTTAATGTTTTTTTCTTTGGTAATATTTTTATTGCCTTTTGCATAGTATCGCTGCTTGAACAAACGTATTTACAATTAGGCTTGCCAATAAGGTTTGATGGGTTAACCTTGTTTGTGTTCTGCTCTACTTTTTTCATTTATAGCTTTCACCGCTGGTTGGGTATTAATAGAATATTACCACATAACTATGATACCATTACAAAGTGGGCCAGCGAACATGAGAACACTTTAATAACCCTTGTCATAATTTCTTTTATTGGCATGGGTATTAGTATATTTTTTATATCCTTTAAAATGATTCTTGCTTTGGGTGCGCTTGGTATAATAGCTGTATTGTATGAATTGCCTCTCATTCGCCACAACAGAATATTTAAACGCATCCGCAACATTGGGCTTTTAAAAGTATTTATGATAATGTTTGTGGTAACGGGTGTTTCAGTAATAATGCCAATCATAAATGCAGGCCATAATTTTTTTTCTACTGAACCACTACTTATCTATTTAGGAAGGTCATTATTCATTCTTAATCTCGGGCTTTGTTTTGATGCGCGTGATATGTATTATGATGTTCAGGAAAAAATTAAAACCGTTCCTATTGCTATCGGTATTAATAAAACAAGAAAATTATACCTTATACTTTGTTTGTTGACTGTTGGTGTTTACGCTTTAAATTTTCTTTTCCTTAATTATAATTTAGGCATTTTTACCGGACTTACTCTTTCAAACCTTGTAGCAACTTTTATAATATACAATACCGTTCCCCGTCGCTCTGATTATTACTATACACTACTTGTTGACGGTATGATGTTCCTGCAATTTTTCTTTGTATGGATTTGCATGAAACTACTTTAAATTATAAAGCCACTTATAGAATATACAAGTGGCTTTATAATATATTTTAAAATAAATTAGTGTTGCATTCCACCCATTGCTGCTTTAAAGTCAGCCATTGACATAGAAGTATAACCATCCGGAATGGTAAAAACAGAAGCATCTACAGGTTTATTATCTATTAACACGCAGGTAAGTTCCATATCAATGCCCTTTTGTGACATACCATATTGCAAAGGAATTCCTTTTATTTTTGCATAAACGTTTTGATCGCCACCGGGCATTACAAAGGTCGGATCATACCACACTGTAAACGATTTTGCTCCACTCTTTTTATCTTTTAAGCTAACAATTGCCTTTTTACAGGTATGCCCTGCAATAACTTTGGTGCTATCGACATATTGCACGTCATAATCAGGTTTTGAGGCGGCCTGTTGTTTCAAATCATCGGCTGATAATGCAACAGCATATTTATTACCCATCATATCCATTAGCATGGTAGCTTTTTTACTGTTTGCATCTGTAATAAAAGTAGTCTTAAACATACCAAGATCCATATCAGTTTTTATCATACTATCCTTAACGGTAAATTTAGTGGTGTCTCCATTCATCATCTGGGCAGCCTGTTCATTGCCAATAATGGCAATAGTATAATCAATGTGCCCTTGTTTAAAAGCATTCTGGGCAAAAGCAGTTATATCGCAAGTTGTTGATATAATGAGTATCATCAGTAGTTTCTTCATAATGTTGTTTTGTTTTAACAAATGTATAATAAAAATCTTTACCAGCTTATTTTCTCTTTATTTAAGAAAGCTGCAATACCTTTTTTGCAATCATCGGTAGCGCGTGCTTCGGCGTTCATAGTAGCGGCATGTTCCAAAGCCACTGCCAGAGGTAAATTTTGCACCT
>Ga0302274_10003198_pt1 | contig 14681 bp, 14 predicted proteins | sample III_Bog_N2_1_FD_198755 | JGI IMG/M metagenome (GOLD analysis project Ga0302274, IMG submission 198755) | Peat permafrost microbial communities from Stordalen Mire near Abisko, Sweden - III_Bog_N2_1 | ecosystem: Environmental > Terrestrial > Soil > Wetlands > Peat | place: Sweden: Abisko...
CTCAAGCCAATAAAAAAGCAATGCAAGGGTTCTTCTGTGGATTGCGGAGTTTTATTTGAGGACTCGGAATCTGGGTGTCGATGCTATCGACGGAAACGTCGATCCCACGAGCGCATGCGGTCAAAGGTCCCGGCTGCTTCAAGCGTACGCGACCCATGCGTGCCTGTTACTTGGAGCCATCTCGTCCCCGCTTAAATGTCCCCGCTCGACGTCGCCCGGTCTCCACCCTCCGCCACGCCCACGTTTCTGTGCGCGTAATGCGGATACTACCGTAGGCAGAGACTGCGTTGAGAGCCGCAGCATCCGGCCCGCAGCCGCAGCACTTACCCCGCCCCGGAGTCGACTCCTCGATGCTTGATCGCTTGGGTAATCTGGCAGGTCGAGATGTCCGCCTACCGGCGAGGGTTACCGCCGCCAATGCCCGATTGTTAGCGGTCATCAGAAAACGTAGTTTTTCGGTCATCGGCCGTCAGGGCCTTTGTGGTCTGGCGTAGTTTGAGGCGGAGGTACTCGCGGTAGTTCTCCGGTGCTGGGTGTTCGCAGATCTCCTCGATGACGGGGCGGAAGTAGGCCAGCGAGCGGATCGGCGAGAGACGCGGAGCGTCGGCGGGGCGGATCAGTCTTCGCAGCGAACCCAGCAGCAGAGCAGTTTCGACGGTCTCCAGCGGTATGCCATCTTGGTGGAAGTGGCGGGCCAGCCATTGATCGGAGACGCTCACACGCATGGGCGTGTCCGGCATCTGAAGATAGAGGGTGACAACCGAGGCCATGTAAGAGGCCGAAGCATCGGGATGATTCATTTCTTCCTCCTGCGGCGGGTCGTGGCCTCCTGCTCGCTTTCGCGCACACGGTAGCTGGAGCCTTCGATGACGGTCACCTCGGCGTGATGCAGCAGACGGTCGAGCAGGGTGGCGATGCAGGCTGCGTTGGGAAAGACCTCGTTCCATTCCTTGAAGGGCTTGTTGGTGGTCAGGATCAGGGATTTCTGCTCGTAGCGACGGTTGATGACCTCGTAGAGCAGGTCGGCCGACTTGTCATCGAAGGAGAGGTAGCCGACCTCGTCGATGCACAGCAGCGCCACGTTGGCGTAGGCGCGCAGTTTGCGCAGGCGTCCTTCGGGCGTCTGCCGATGCAGTTCCTCGATCAGCGCCGAGGCGGTGCGGAAGAGCACGGAGTGGCCAGCCAGCACGGCGGCATGGCAGATGTTTTGCGCGATCATGGTCTTGCCAAGACCGTTTGCTCCGACAAGAACGAGGTTGCGCGCCTCGGCCAGGAAGTCCAACGTCAGCGCCCGCTCGATGACATCGCGCTCGATGCGCTTGGGCCACGTCCAGTCGAAGTCGGCCATGGGCTTGAACCTACGGATCTCGGCCGTGCGCAGGCGGCGTTCAAGGCTGCGGTGAGCGCGCTCGGCAACTTCGACCTGCACCAGTTGTTCGAGCAGTTGGCGCGGTGACCAGCGTTGCCTGGTTGCGTTTGCCAGCATGTCGTTTAGTTGCGCGGCCACGGCGCGTAGGCCGATCCGCTCCAACTGTTCGCGCAGGTTATCGCTCGGGTTCATCATCGTCGCGTCGGTGGGCAAGCTCATCGTAGGTCTCCAGGTCGTGTGGGCGGACATCAAGGTTCTGAGCCTCGGGATGGCGACTCAGATCAAGCGGCATCGGCATAGCGTGATTAGACTGACGCAGCAGGAAGGCCACCGAAGCGGCGCGCGGCGTGTTGCGCTCAAGCGCTTCGTGGACGGCGCGGCGCATCGCCCGCGTGCCATAGCGATCGAGCAGCACGAGCAGTTGCGCGCTCTGCTGCGCGGCCGATTCCCCTTCGGCGAAGGCTCGCTCCAACAGGACCGCGCTCTCGGGAACGGCCAGTTCGAGACGTCCATTGCGCGTGGACTCGCGCGCCTTGCGCTTAGTGCGCAGCAAGGCCTGCTGATGCGCCGGATCGAGAACCAGTTGCTGACGGTTATAGCTGCGGCGATGGCGGGCCAGCTCCCGTGAGCCGTCAAGGATGCGCACCTCGGTATCGGATGCCGCCAGCGTCAGCGAACGGCCGACTGCCTCGGGCGGAATTGAGTAGTCGTTGCCGTCGAAGCGCACATAAATGGTCTTGGCCGTACGCACCGCGACTACGCAGTCGGTGTCGAACGGATGCAGCGGCAGAGGCAACAGACGCGGCTGTTCGTCGAGGAAGGCCTGAGCAACAGTACGATTGCGATCATCCGGCCAGGGGCGTTGATGGGCGATCTCGTCGCGCCACTTGAGCGCCTGACGGTTGCACTCCCCCAGCGTGGTGAAGGTGCGGGCCGCCCAGAACGAATCGCGCACATAGCGAATCGCCCGCTCAACACGACCCTTTTGATTGCCGGCCCGCACCTGGCAAGGGCGCGGCTCGAAGTGATAGTGTGCTGCCAACTCCAGCAGCCTCGGATTGAAATGGATCTGGCTGCCGTGCCGCTCCAGCACCGCAGACTTCAAGTTGTCGTAGAGCGCTATCCTTGCCGTGCCGGAAAAAGACCGAAACGCGTTCACATGGCCGCGCAGGAAGTTCTCCATCGTTTGATCGAAGAAGAACTCCAGATACAGCGCCCGCGACCAGGACAAGGTCATCACGAAACAGCTCAGAGCGCGTTTTGCGCGACCCACCATGACCGTGCCAAAAGACGCCCAGTCGACTTGTGCCTGCTCGCCGGTGAAGACTTGCAGGCGCAAAAACGCCTCTTGTGGCTGCGGACGCAGACGCGCCACCACACGACGCAACTGCTCGATGCTTCCCGTGTAGCCGCGATCCCGCATCATCTGCTCCAGACGCGTGGCGCAAAGGCGCGGATGCGCTTCCAGCGTCTGGCGCATGAACGGAAGATAGGGATCGAGCATCGAGGCGCGCAACTGCTCGGCGCGATGAAAACGCTCCACCTCGATGGCACGACGCACAGTGTCGGGATGAAGCCTGAGCGCCTCGGCGATGGTGCCCACCTTCCAGTGCTCGGCGTAAAAGTAGCGGCGGATTTGAACCCGCACTTCTGGATCGATCATCTCAGCTCACCTGCGAGAAGATGTGCGCGGAAAAGGATCAACGAAGCGGCCAACCCGGCCACAGACCGCACAGCACAGTCGAATGCCAGACTGTTCGCGCGACCGAAGACGCAACGGCACCAGCGTCGGCATCGTGACCGCTTTTCCACTCTCCGATGGTGACCGAGATTTGATCGATTGGGAACCTTGATCCGTCACGCGGCTCCGGAACCGGCGGCAACGATAGGCACGCTGCCGGTCGCGATGATCCAGCCGCCCCTCCACGCTCTGCTGATGCCGCCGGTTTGCGGCGCGATGTTGCCGACGACGGGCCTGACCGCGACACTGCGCGCTGCAATAACGCTGGCCGCGATCGCAGCACTTGCAAATCCAAAACATCGCCCGGCAATCGGAGTTATGGCAAAACCTAAGCCGGAGAGCAACTTCCCCATGAACCGCCATCCGTGCATGTAGACGGCCTTTGACAACGGCAACGGTTCATGCCAACGTAAAACTAACTCACGGTTGTCTTCGTTTTGGCATGAAGGCTGCCTATAAAGAACCCCGCTGCTTCAACAGCGGGGTTCGTTTCGTCCGCCTTCTCCCGAAAACACCTTACAACTTCCAGCAGTCCTGCTGATGATCGACCGATGACGCGCGCCTTCGGCGCGGATGATATCAAGCTGCCCTATACCGGCCAATGCTCAGAAAACTACGTTTTCTGATGACCGCTAACAAGTGGCGAGCAACGCGAGATTGATCGAGACCTTGCAAGTGGGCGCTGGCGAACCGATGCTGTTTGCTCCTATGCTCTGGGATCTTGACCCCAAACGTGTATCTTCTGCTGTCGGCCAGCTTGGGAGCAATGCCGGGCTAAGGCAGATCATGGGGAAGATTCAGGGTGCCGCATCGGGGACAGAGTTGACGCTTCTGGAACTCTCCACCAAAGAACAGCAACTTGCAACCAAGGCCATCACGATTGGCCTTCTTCCCACTTTTCCGGTAAATTCAGTCTCAGGAGAAAAGGCGTTTACGTTCACTCCGTATAGTGGGGCACTCATCTCTGAACCCTCTGAAAGGGAGATACTAAGCAAGGCACGCGCCATCGTCGCTTGCGTGCGCTATGGTCAGAGGTACGCTGGAGCCAGCAAGATCCTGTATCCTAACGCGCTATTGCGCTCCCTCTTGGATAGTCAGAAGAACTACTCCCTGAAGGCTCATAGTGAAGCCAAGCAACAATATGGTCAGCTAGTGCTGAGGGGAGTTGGACGAATCGTTAAGGAAGATTCTCGGTATGCGTTTCAACTTATTCCAAGCGAAGAAAATCAACGCGCAGTGCGCCTAGCCGTTGAGCTAATAAACCGGAATCAGATTATGGAGGAGCGTAATTTGACGATCCCCAGAGCGGATCAGCTCAGCGCTCCAGGCACGATAGGAAACGAATTTGACGGAATCAGCTTGGCACACAAAAGAAAGAGAGCTGGAGATGACGAACTCGAAGATCTCGTCGAGATCCTCAGAAGAAACTAAGGGGTCAATCGAAGACCGCGAGGGACGCCTTCAATTCTCTGAACGAGGGGAGGAGGATCGCAGCGACAAAGTCGCTCCTGCGCAACATTCAGAAGCGAAACCAGAGCGTTTACAGGTCCCTCGCGACTACATAGCACGACCGAAGCCCGCCATCTCTGTTTCTGAGAAGGACTTCCTGCTAAAGCTAGAAACGGCGCAGGCTCTTTGCGCCGCGGGTTATTTCGTACGGACGAATGTTGCGCTTTCTGAACCGGCTTACGACCCACGAGGAGTTCAGAAGCTAACAGACATAACGGACGTGGATGTCTTTGCCACAGCCTTCGCTATGGATTTCAACGCGGATACTGTGTGCGTAAGCTGCAAGGCAGGCGCGTCTAAAGGGCTTTCTCCCATAAAAGAAACCCTAATGATGGCTGGTGTTATGCAGTATCTTCATGCGAAACGCGGATACGCTGTATTCTCTGAACGAAACATAGACAGCCACATGTATGGGCTTGCTCAACAATTGAACATCGCTCTCTTCTCCTTGGACGAATGGAAGCTATGGAAGAAGAGGCAAGTGGGTCTCCGGCCAGCTCCTGCTCATTTCCAAACGGATGTGTACGTCTCACTCAAGGAGATGATTTCAAAGCGCAACGATCTGACCGGGCTGTTCGGATACACGAGGGGCGAATACTGGTACTACAGGGATTTCAGAAACATTCAGAATCTAGTCGGTGTTACCCGCAAGTATACGAAGGGTCTTAATGCCACGCCATTTGGACGATTTGCGTTTCTAGACTTGCTTTCAGTCTTCGCCCTCTCGGTGTTACAGCTATGCGAACACGTGACGTTTTCGGGCGCTAGCAGATTGACCGAGACGATTCCACCTTATCTCTTTGGAGGCCCGTCTGTGTATAAGAGCCGTCGTGAGCTCTTGCGGCGGGTGGAGGAGATGTTGCGTAAGAGAGACGTACTTGAGAAAGATCAGAGCCTTCCATCTCTTGATCCTGCATATACGCCCGAACTCGCGGAAATTGTGGCACGCTACATACAGAAACCCGTCGATGCTGTACGCGTGCCGCAACATGTCAATTTCTTGGCGGGGATAGCAGCATCCGAAGCGGTTGATGTACGTCCTGCAACGACTGATTCAGGGGAAAGTGGCACAACCCAAAAATTTGCATTTGACCTTGCAAATCTCTTGGCTCAGGGTGCAGGCGTAGAGAAGGAAATATTGCGGCTGTTTTGAAGATCACAGTGCGTTCATAGCCTATACTCTGACTTTTCAATTTAGGCGTTTGTGAGTTGGGACATATAGGTTGGGGGTACCGGCGAGGACCTTAGGGCAGTTTCTAAATCTGTTGCTGCACCCGGCTGCGGAATTCCAGCGGATGGGCGACCCGGTCGAAGGGCACGGGAGTCACTCCCGTTCCGATCACCACAATCGTTCCATACCCCAGCATCCTGCCGAGAACCGTCTCGCTCACTTCGATGCTTGCGGCTGCCCGGGACAACGGAATCGCGGACATGACGACGGTCGCGGAGGCACGGAATCAGGCGGCAAAGGATCTAAATGAGGAGTTGTTGAACGCGGATTTCCAGATTTGATCGATGGTTCTCTGCACCGCAGACGCCATCATTTTCGTGTATTTCCCGGATCGACGCTCATGATGGGAGCCGCTGGATTGATCCCGATTTTTCGGTGCTGCTTCGGTAACCCAACGCTCAGAAGTTGGGAACGGGCGGCCACCATCGTCGACGCCAATTCTCCGTACGGCCTAAAATCGGTAACGAGAAGCCAGCCCCCAGAGTTCACCGATGTGTCAGTCTCCGAGCCGAGTTTGAGACAAGGGGCCATCGAAGAATGGTGACTGATTACAGCCCCTTAAGAAAGAGCGAGACCACAATGGAAACACATCTCTACTTCGATTCGAAGCATTTGCCAAGTCCGCGCGGTGAGTTCATTGCATGGTGCGACGGAATGGGAACGGGGCAATGCCTTGCTAGGTCGCTTCATCAGGCTGCAAATTCCGTATTCAAGCTTCACTCAGCATTCTCAATTGCAAGGCGCAACCTCAGGGCCGTAAGGTGCTACCCCGTCATGGACGGGGTCTACGTTACAAGCCCCACCCGAGCAGATATGCAGGAAGTGCTCAAATCCGCGTTCTGCGAACTCGCAAGGGAGTTCATCAATAAGCCAAGTATTAAACATATGCACATGATGCGTGCTGGCCTTGCCTTTGGCCCAACGCTGCATGGTACCGACACAGGCGACGAAGCATTCTATGGAACCTACCATGGATACACGACGACTCGCGAAATGTTCAAGGAGTCCGACCTCGATGATGTGCGTCGCCATGTGGTGCTTAGCCCCGCGATGATTCTTGCCTATGAGGCCGAGCGCAGTGCACCACCATTCGGAATCTTTGTCGATGATTCCGCCAAGAGCTATCCGCAACTTACGGAGGGCACAGGGGGCGGATTTAGGAGCAGTCTTTATCAGTGGTGGACCGGAGATGAGGCGGCACGGGAGGTTGCGGGGAAGCTATACGATCAGATTGAGTTCTACCTCAACAAATCGGAGACCCATTCAGTCGGGGTCCAATATGCAAAGGAGAGGATTGAAAAACATAGGATTCTGGCGACGGAATATTTTGGCGGACTGCTCAAAGACGAGAAGTCACCTTAATAAATCGACTCGGCGGTGTGCGTTTAAGGGTGGGCGGATGGCCCGTATCGCCAAGCGAGAGTATGGGCGCTCTAGATCCGACCTGTCGGTCAGCGACGAAGCCAGAACTGCAGGACAAGGCGGGCTACAAAGTCGACTGGCGGCATCAGGGAACTGTGACGAGACTGGTCCGCAACCTGTAGGTTCCTGACCATGAGAATATCCTTCGAATCCCCGCTGAAAACAAGCTTCTTACACTTGCGAACGGAGGAGGCCTTTCGGACCAGCCACTTGAACGCATCGTGAGCGCTATGTAGTCCACATCTGTTTGGAAGGCAGAATTGCTGAAGCAACCTACTTTACTGCGAGAGATCGATTCTTCAACAGACGCTTATTTGCGGCATTGACGGAGAATACCTCCGCGTTGAACCGCAGGCCAGCCCATTCGCGCAGCCCCCCCGTGGGATATTTACTCATGCGCAATCGATTCTGGCTGAGATACGTCGCTGACCCTGCTGTTCGGCCTTCGGGCCTCACTACTTGAAATCCTGTTCGCTGGTAATTTTCCAGTCTCCATACTCTTTCTTGAGGTAGAGCCGAGACCGGGTAAACCTCTCGGTTGTGCCCGAGGAATCGCTCGTTACTACATCTTTTACCAATCTCAGCTTCGCGGTAGTCGCGGTTTCGTTTTCAAATGTTATGTCTTTCGGGACGAATGTCACCACGCGGCGATTGTTCTCCTTGAGCCAAGTGTCCATGTAATCGCGGACGAACACATTTGGAACTTTGAGCTTCAAGAAATACCGGTCGACCTGTTCCGCATAACACTGTGCTTCGAGAGTGGGGTCGTTCGTCTCCATCGCTCTCGCCCAATGGTCGAGTGCTTGTGAGATGCCCACGTCTACATTATCCAAAGCTTCCTCACCTGTGCCGGTTTCAGCAGAGTCCGATGCCTCATCACTTGGCGCTTCGACTGTGCGGGAGAGTTTTGAACCATCCCATTTGTAATTGACTGTCTCCGAGATCTCGGTGCCATCGGAAAGCTGATGCTTAACCTCTGCATCAAACTGCCCTGGGCCGGTCACGGTCACGCCGAAAAATGCGTCTGTAGAATCCAGGTCTTCACTCCAAACAGCACGGGATCCTGCGAATATAAAGAGTTTCTCGCAAGGTTGCGTTGATTCAGAGCAAGAGACTTTCTGAGCATGTAGGACAGCTTCAGGGGAGATCCCTGGAACGTCTGCGACTACACCATCGGCGACATATCCTTCCGCCATGAGATTAGCTCGAATGGCGGAGTAGTCATCTGACGGAATAACCGCGACTGTCGCTACACTCGGCTTTGGCTGCTGTACTTCGACGATTGACTGTTGGTTGACCGGTTGAGGAGTAAATCGCAGCAAGACAAACACAAAGAGCAGTAGTAATCCCAGTGCTGCAATAACCCGAAAACTCTTTGCTATGGCTCCAGACTGAAGACGAACGACTGAGGGTGAGGATTTCTGAACCACTGGCTTCTTTTCTTGGGGTGGCTCAACCAATGGCGGAGGGACAGTCACGCCCCAGGGTTCTTTGAGAATGCGATCAATTGTAATGTTGAAGGTTTCGAGGGCGGTATCTAAGGGAGATTTACCTGATGTGCCAGGTCTTGAGGATGTATCCCGCCCCGCCAATGTCCAATAGGGCGCTTGATGAACCTGGGACGCGAACCTGGGGAGCCACTTTAACTCATCCAAATCGCGCAAGGCCGTTTTTTGCTGTTCTACCGTGTTTTGAGATTCCTTTACCACGGAGGCCATCGCACTACGAATGGCTTGGACGATCTGATCAGAAAACACACTGCAATCACTTTTCAATCTTCTCTGTCTGGCATCAAAAGATTGTTGCCTCGCACGAATGGTGTCATGTTCTGATTTGAGCGCCTTGTTCCTCTCAATGAGCCTTTGTTCACGAATCTCTAGCCCTAACTTTTTACCCTTAAAGAAGATAGGTTTCCCACCGAATAGCCCCGATGTCTTGTAGGATTCTACATCTACCAGCCACTGTCGGTGGTCGCTGACGCAGCGATCATACTTCTCCTTGAAAGACTCCCCCTCATGGTTAAGTAGCGCTTGTTCGGACTCGGATGCAAGGAAAGCCCCAATCAGAGCCTCTTGCTTCATCTGTAGCTTGTTGGGAATATCCCATGCTGCGGGAATCTCTAACGTCTGAACCGCAACCGCCGCATCGGAGGCGTAAAGCAACCTGTGCTCGGCTTCACCTAATGCGCTGAGCCTCTGTCGGAGGTCTTCGTGGTAATTGTTACCACCCTCCGCCTTGATCCGTAAGCCTTCGGCCTCGGCGATTCGCTTAACAAGATCTACGTTTAACGACCTGAACAGTTCAGCGACATTGCCTACTGCACGCCGGAGTTGTGGTTCGGTATCGCTATAGATGATCTTGCTGTTGAATTCCTCACGGAACTTCTCCCACAATGATGCAGCATACTGGTTAGGATCTGCCTTCAAGAGGCTATTGAGAGCCAGCTTTGCGGAAACAGCCGTAACTATCAGATCAGGCCGCTGCAAATTATTCCTGATCCGGTCGATGACACTTGACAGTGAATCTTCGTCAGGGTCTAGCTGGTCAATCTGATTGACAACAACCATTACCTTCACACCAGCGGGGAGACGCTCAATCCATGAGCGCTCCTGCTCGGTTAGCGGAGACAGACAGGACACAATCCACAAGACCGCTCCAGACCTATGAACAAAATCTTCGGTGGCTCTTGTGTGCGCTTCGTTTGGTGAATTGAGGCCTGGAGTATCAACCAACGTCACTTTGTCGAGTAGGTCGACGTCAAGTGGAACCTCAATATACGAGAGAGACTGCCGGATAGCAGCAGCCTCCGCATTATCTTCTGCCGATAGTACAACCAACTCCGAAAGAGGCCATGTGCGGATCGGCAGGCCATTAGCATGTCCATATACTTCTCCTGCGTTGCCTTTGCGTAGCATGGTCACAGTCGCCGTACTGGGCAGCACGTGCATGCGTAGGAGCCTTTGCCCCAACAGCGCATTTAGAAGCGTGGATTTGCCAGCGTTGAACGCTCCCATTACCACGACGAGCGGCGGCAGCATTAGATCCTGCGCAACAGAGCGAAACGCTACGGCGTGCTCGGCCAAAGTGAGGTAGCCTGCAAGGTCGCTGCTTACCGCCGATAGGGCTTGGCTCAACTCATCGAGTGTTGTCTTGCCGCTCTTTTCTGGAATCTGCATCGCACCTTGCTAGAGGATAAGATTTGTCCATACATATTCACTGTAATGCGCGACTGGGTCGCCATAGTGCATGACGGTTGAAACGCCATGACCAAGCGGCATACTGCTATCAATGAGATTTGCGCCATGTAGTACATCGTGTCCATGATGGACGTTAGGAACGATAGAGCCTTTGAGGTGCATTTGCGCATCGTAAACATCGTGGCTGCCATGTCCAGTGGGTATAGTTCTCTCGAACAATGAAGTGCCGTGATAAATATCTTCTCCGCCCTCGGCATTCTTCACCGCCCATTCGTGACCCCCACCAGCCGTCGAATAGTCTTGCGAAAACGATGTTTTTATGCCCGTCGAGATGTCGTCGCCATTGATGGTATGCTCCGTCATATCCCCAATGTGATGGATTTCGTGAAGGTCAGTAAAGTGATCACTCATATCGAGCCTCCTTCAAGTTGTTTCGGAAATACTAAGGATAAGCGCGATTCGAGCGCTTCCAACCGAGCGATGCTCTCGTCAAAAGCGCGGATCGAACTTGCCACGTTAGAAGTGCTATGACTTCTCGCAGCGCTCTCTTCTTTAATGTTATTCCTGGCTGCACTTAGAAGCTGTCGGTATTTGTCTTCTGCTGCTTCCTGAAGTCCTCTAATCTCGGCGTCCAGATAACCGAGGACGTTAGCTCTCATCGACTTCGCCGCCTTTTCGAATGCCCTATCCAATTCCGGCATTAGCTCCAGCTTGGCCTTCTCCAATTTCTCTTTTTCCAAGTAACCCGACAGCATTGGAAATGCTGCGAGTCCGACTATTGGTGCCGCCATCGTCAAACCTGTCATCACGAGAAGTGCGCTGACGCCGCCGAGAATCAGTCCTGCGTGAAGTCGTCCCTTATTGGCTTCCGGAGGATTGACATGGAACGTCTCCGGATTTATGCCACGAGAGACAAAGCATGGTTCAAGAAGTGGAAGGTTAGCTTGAAACTCCTGGCTCAGCCCATCGGTAAGCTCCGAAGAGAATCGCATAACGAGACTTCGCAACGCATCTCCGTGTCCTTCGACCCACCCCTTACACCGCTTCCTTACTTGAATTGGAATTTGCACTTCAACAAATCCCTTGAAATCTGGGCCCGAGTATGACGTTACGAGGTCATGTAGGTCTTCTTTCAAAATTCTATGAAACGTATGGAGGGACTTTTCAGTCATGGCAACAATCTCCGCTTCACGATCCCTCACCCATTCTCCAATCCGATCTATCTTTGCTTCTCGGTTCTGCCACTGGGCCTCCAACGCAGCACTTTGGCGCATGAACTCTTCGGCGGTGAGCTGACTCGTTGCCTTCTTCTGGTTTAGATCGCACTTTACAGAACGTAGAATCGAGACAAGTCGATCACGCATTCGGACCGCCTTCTCATGGCTACGGGGTCCCACTGAGGTGACTGTTTGAAGCTCGGCCAGCAATTTGTCTACGCCGGACTGCCCGCGTGTCTCCTCAGACAGCCCCTTTCGAGCAGATATGAGGAATACTTTCGGATCGCTTGCGCCAATCACAGATTCCAACTTGTTCTGTGTCTTCTCCTCCGCGTTCGCTATTTCCTCATCGTCGAGCAGATCAGAGAAGTTCGAGACGAAAAGAAGCCTATCGACGCCTTTGTCCAGGATCGCCATCTGAAGGAATTCCATCTCCGACTTTGTGACGGGTTGAGTTGAATCAATCACAAATAGGACCGCGTCAGCACGCGGCACATAACGGTATGTGACTTCTGTCCTCTCTGTGCTCAAGTCAGAGACACCCGGAGTATCAACATAAACCACTCCCGATCGAAGAAGCGGGTGCGGTATCCCTACTTCCACATAGTCGATAGTGCTCGCCGTTGATGGTGATTCCGCGACGAATTGCTTGATAGCTATCTCTGAATAGTCAATTTCTTCAACTTTACCGCTTCGATGGTGGACGAGAATCATTTTAGTGTCCGAAAAGCGCAGGATGGTTACGACTGCAGTTGTCGGAGTGACACCAACTGGCAACACGCTCATACCAAACAATGCATTCAAGAGCGTGCTCTTACCTCTATTAAACTCACCGACCACAACAATGTTGAAAACATCTGTGTCGAGGTCGATCTTCCAGTGGGCAAAATCCGTGAGTGTACTTTCATTTGCGGTCGTTCGGGCGATTGAACCAATATCCTCTCCAATATCTCGCAGGAGCTTTTTGATCTCTGTGTAGTTCATCGGACAAAGTCCTCATGGAACAAGCTCTGTTTTACGGCAAGGATACGAGCTTCGAGAGCATCCATGTCGGCACGTAGCTGAAAGGCAGTATTTGAAGCATCTGTCAGATTTGCGAGTGCTGTTTTCAGTGCGATCCGTGTTTCATTGCAGCGGCGATCAAAGTCAGATGCTAAACCATTCAATGCACTTTGAACCGCCCCGTGCCACGTCCTTTCGAAATGCGATACGCAATCCGAGATAGTTCCACGATATCGTTCGTCGACCGCATTTCTAATCTCACCCAGTTTCTCTCGCCGCACGCCGCCCTCGATCCAACCACCGGCAAGGACCCCGCCGAACCAGCCAGCAACGATAGCAAGCGGAGCAAAGAAAGGTAGAAACAACAAGCCAATACCAGCTCCTCCAATCTGAAATAGCGCCCAACCTTCTTTACCCAGGGTCGCTGGTTCGAGCACGAAGCGAGGAGCCGAGGATGAAACTTCTTGTTCGAATAAGGCTTGGAGATCAACGTATGAATCAGAGATATCACTCTCTATCTTCCGGAACTCTTCTGAAAAAGCTTCAAGCGCCTCTGTTTTGAATGTACTTTGAAATTGAGATTGCACCGGCGCAACACGTGCCTCGATATGTCGGCCTAGTTCCTCGGTGCCGAGAGGTCCATCGTACGTGTCTACCGCATTGAGAGCTGCATCTGCAATTGCATCTAGCCCCTCTCTCATGCGGATAGCTAAAGCAATTCGTCGATGTTCAAGACGCAGTCGAAGGGTCGCGATGGTTCTATCCCTGCGCTCCTGAATAATCTGGATTTTGGGAGACAGATCGTCGATTATCTTCCGCAGTTCGGGAATGTCCATTCCAATTGCCGACCTGGCCATTGCGATGGGGCCGGAAAGAAGCTCTTCGCAGATCCGTTTCCCCCTCGATAGTGGACGCGCAAGCTTTGCTCGCACCCTGTCGGATTCGAGGAAGGACGCCAAGGCACGCTCAAGTTCGCCGAAGCCGCCCTCATCGCTAAGGCTGGAAGAGTTCCCTGAACGAGTTGTCCGCGACGCGAGCGCCCTCTTGGCCGAAACCGGATAAAGTTTAGGGCTTTCGACGAGTTGAACCAAGTCCGAAAGGCATTTGTTGTGGACCGTACTCAAATCGTCAGGGTCGAGAGTATCGGCGAAATTTAACAAAAAGAAGATACGCGCGACATCAGACTTGAGGACGCGATTTTGGAGGAAGGCATACTCGGACTGGGTGAGTGCCTGTCGAGCCGTCAGCACGAAGAGAACCGCATCAGCACGAGGAATGTAGTCATAAGTAATCTGCTCACGAAGCGGGTCGAGATCGTTCGTCCCGGGCGTGTCAACTATTTCGACACCTTCGTCACAAATTGAGCCGGGGTGGATTATCTCTATAAGCGCGAGGCTGCGCAATTCACCCTGTTTCTGCTCGTAAAGTCGTCGCTGCTCTTTGTCGCGCTGCGCGGGCTTTGGTGGAGCCACAAGAGTCTTGAACTGTTCGGCTGAGATACTTTCGTCCGCCCGACCATCGCGGTAACGTAGCCTGAAGCAGCGGCTCGCGCCGCCCTGAATCTTTGTCAAAACAGCGGTAGTCGGTTCGACAGATGAAGGAAGCACCCGCTCACCAAGCAAAGCATTGATTACTGTAGATTTTCCTCGCGAAAACTCTCCGACTACTACAAACCGGAAAAGTTCGGTTTCCAGGTCGCATTTCGTTTTTTCTAATTCAACCGAAACAGTCTCTGCATGGAGCTCTTCCGCAATCAGCGTCAACAGATCGAGTTGGGAAACGATACGTTGTTTCAAAGCGCGGAAGTGGGTCAGTTCGAAGCAGTTCAAAGAGTCTCCAAGGGTTTGATTGCATACTAATCCTGATTTCGGAAGTTTAGCATTACTACGTTGGATCGAAGCGAGCAACAGCCGATTAGCATCCCCCCAAGGCGTCACGGGTGGCTGGTCCGCAAGGGCTCCTCCTTTCGCAAGGGCAAAGGACCTGCTTTCAA